>JAEEGF011593494.1_pt1 | contig 13542 bp, 18 predicted proteins | sample 9134171 | NCBI WGS metagenome assembly JAEEGF01 (sample SAMN16246542, study PRJNA631951) | gut metagenome | biome: gut microbiome; feature: rumen; material: AP-attached | host: Bos | place: Iran: Karaj | collected 2018-10
GCGGCAATTCTTGACGTCCGCGAAGGCGTGGACCACACGGGTGGGCTTGCCGCACTTGGGGCATACGAGCATTACCTTGCTGGCGTAGATCGGGGTCTCACGCTTGATGATGCCCCCGTCCTCGCCCTGCCGGCGGGGCTTCTGGTGAACGGTCGCCACCAGCACGCCCTCAACGATGAGCTTTCCGGCCTTGGGGTCCACGCTCAGGACCTTGCCCTTTGTGCCCTTGTCGCGGCCGGAGAGGACCACGACGGTATCGTCTTTACGAATCTTCAATTCCTTGCCCTCCTCAAATGACTTCGGGAGCCAGGGACAGGATCTTCATGTATTCCCTGTCGCGGAGCTCACGGGCAACGGGCCCGAAGATACGGGTGCCCTTGGGGTTGTGGTCCTGCGCGCCGTTGATGAGCACTGCGGCGTTCTCATCAAAACGGACGTAAGTACCGTCGGCCCGGCGGACGCCCTTGGTGGTGCGGACGATGACGGCCTTGACCACGTCGCCCTTCTTGACGCTGCCGCCGGGGGCAGCCTTGCGGACGCTGGCAACGACCACGTCGCCCACGTTGCCGTACTTGCGCTTGGAACCGCCCAGGACACGGATGGTCTTGAGCTCTTTGGCGCCCGTATTGTCGGCAACCTTGAGATAAGATTCAGCCTGTATCATTTCGGCGCCTCCTTACTTCGCTTTTTCGATGATCTCGACTACGCGCCATCTCTTGTCCTTGGACAGAGGGCGGGTCTCCATCACGCGGACTCTGTCGCCGACGCCGCACTCGTTGTTCTCGTCGTGCGCCTTCAGACGATAGGTCCGTCCGATGATCTTCTTGTAGATGGGGTGCGCCACGCGGTCTTCCACAGTGACGACCACGGTCTTGTCCATCTTGTCGGACACGACCTTACCGACCCGGGTCTTGCGGGAAGAAGTTCTTTCACTCATATTATCTATCCTCCTCACTGCTCGAGCTGCTTCTGGCGAAGCACGGTCTTGACTCGGGCGATATCACGCCGCACGTTGGAAATCTTGATGGGGTTATCGAGATGATTGGTCGCGTGCTGCATGCGGAGCATGAACAGGTCTTTCTTCAGATCGACGAGCTTCTTGTCCAGCTCCTCTACGGACAGGTTGCGGATCTCATTAGCCTTCATCTTCTTCACCACCATTCTCGGTCTCGGCGGCCTCGCGGGCAACGAACTTCGTCTTGCAGGGCAGCTTGTGGCTGGCCAGGCGCAGAGCCTCGCGGGCAACATCCTCGCCCACGCCGGCGATCTCAAACAGAACGCGGCCGGGCTTTACGACGGCGACCCAGTACTCGGGAGAGCCCTTGCCTGAACCCATACGGGTCTCGGCAGGCTTCTGAGTGACGGGCTTGTCGGGGAAGATCTTGATCCAGACCTGGCCGCCGCGCTTGGTGTAACGGGTCATGGCGATACGGGCCGCCTCGATCTGGTTGGCCGTGATCCAGCAGGGCTCTGTGGCCATCAGGCCGTACTCGCCGTAAACTACGGTATTGCCGCGGGAGGCCTTGCCCTTCATGCGGCCGCGCTGCTGACGGCGGTATTTAACTCTCTTAGGCATCAACATCAGGAATTACCTCCTTCTTTAGGGGCGGGGCGGTTGTAGCCCTGGCCGGCGGGGCGCTGGCCGTTCTGGCCGGCGGGACGGCTGTAGCCCTGACCGGCGGGGCGCTGGCCGTTCTGGCCGGCGGGGCGGTTGTAGCCCTGGCCGCCCTGAGCGCTCCGGTTGTCCCGGTTGTAGCCGCCCTGACCGTTCCGGTTGTCCCGGTTGTAGCCGCCCTGGCCGTTCCGGTTGTCCCGGTTGTAGCCGCCGCGGTCATTCCTGCGGCCGCGGTCGTTGCGGCGACGGTCGTTGAGAGGCTTGCTGGTGTCCATGACGCGGGGCGTGCTGCGCAGAGTGGTGGTGAGGATCTCACCCTTGTAGATCCACACCTTGACACCGATGCGGCCGTAGGTGGTCGCGGCTTCGGCAAAGCCGTAGTCGATGTCGGCGCGCAGAGTCTGCAGGGGGATGGTCCCCTCGTGGTAGGTCTCGCTGCGGGCGATCTCGGCGCCGCCGAGACGGCCGCCGCACTGGACCTTGATGCCCTTGGCGCCCATGCGCATGGCGCGGCCGATGGCATTCTTCATGGCGCGGCGGAACCCGATGCGCTTCTCCAGCTGCTGGGCGATGTTCTCGGCCACGAGCTGGGCGTTGGTGTCGGGAGTGCGGACTTCAACGATGGACAGCGCGACGGGCTTGCCGATGAGCTTCTCGACCTCGACGCGCAGCTTCTCGATCTCAGCGCCGCCCTTGCCGATCACGACGCCGGGGCGGGAGCAGTGGATGAAGATGCGGACCTTGGCGCTGTCGCGCTCGATCTCAATGGTGGGCACGCCGGCGGCGTACAGCTTCTTCTTCAGGAACTTGCGGATCTTGTCGTCCTCGACGATCAGATCGCCCACCTTGTCGGGACGGGCATACCAGCGGGAATCCCAGTCCTTGATAACGCCGACGCGGAGGCCGTGCGGATTCACTTTCTGTCCCATAAATCAAGCCTCCTTCTCTGCCACGACGACGGTGATGTGGCTGGTTCTTTTCAGGATGGGGGAGTAACGGCCCCGGGCGGAGGCCCGGCCGCGTCTCATGGTGGGGCCGGGGGTGACCAGCACCTTGGAGACGTACAGCTTGGAGGGATCCATCTCATGATTGTTCTCCGCGTTGGCGCAGGCGCTGCAAAGCACCTTGTACAGCAGCTCGGCGCCGCGGTTGGGGGTGTGCCGGAGGATGCCCTTGGCATACTCGGCGTCCTTGTCGCGGATAAGATCGCACACGATCTTCACCTTGCGGGGAGAAATGCGCGCGTATCTGTGTTCAGCTCTTGCTTCCATGCTCTCTCCTCCTTACTTGCCGGACGTCTTGCTGCCGGCGTGGCCGCGGAACGTACGGGTAGGAACGAACTCGCCCAGTTTGTGGCCGACCATGTCTTCGGTGACATAGACGCTCACGTGGCGGCGGCCGTCATGGACGGCAAAGGTATGACCGATGAAGGAGGGGAAGATCGTAGATCTGCGGGACCAGGTCTTCAGGACCTTCTTCTCGCCGGTCTTGTTCATTTCATCGACTCTCTTGAGCAGCTCGGGAGCTGCGTAGGGGCCTTTCTTAATGCTTCTGCTCATTTAAAAACCTTCCCTCCTTACTTGGCGTTGCGGCGCTTGACAATGAACTTGTCGGTGGGATTCTTCTTCTTCCGGGTCTTGTAGCCCAGAGTCGGCTTGCCCCAGGGAGTCACGGGGCCGGGACGGCCCACGGGGGACTTGCCTTCACCGCCGCCGTGGGGGTGATCCACGGGGTTCATGACGGAGCCGCGGACCATGGGACGGCGTCCCATGTGGCGGACACGGCCGGCCTTGCCCAGGGAGACGTTGGCGTGGTCGATGTTTCCGACCTGGCCGATGGTGGCGTAGCACTCCATGCGGATCTTGCGCATCTCGCCGGAGGGCATACGCACGGTGGCGAGAGCGCCTTCCTTGGCCATCAGCTGCGCGGCGTTGCCGGCCGAACGGACCAGCTGAGCGCCTTTGCCGGGGTACATTTCGATGTTGTGGATCACGGTGCCCACGGGGATGTTGGCCAGAGGCAGGGCGTTGCCCGGCTTGATGTCGGCGCCTTCGCCGGCCAGGATCACGTCGCCGGCCTTCAGGCCCACGGGAGCGATGATGTAGCGGCGCTCGCCGTCGGCGTACTCGACCAGGGCGATGAACGAGCTGCGGTTGGGGTCGTACTCCAGGCGGAGGACGGTGCCTTCCATGTCGCGCTTGTTGCGCTTGAAGTCGATCACGCGGTATTTCTGCCGGTTGCCGCCGCCGTGGTGGCGGGTGGTGATGCGGCCGTAGCTGTTGCGGCCGGCGTGCTTTTTCTTGACCTCGAGAAGGGACTTCTCGGGGGCGGCGTGCTTGTCAACGCCGTCGAAGCCGGAGACGGTCATGTGCCGGCGGGCAGGGGTGACAGGACGGTAAGTTTTAATAGACATTCTCTGCTCCTCCCTTACGCCATGCCTTCGAAGATCTCAATGTTCTTGGAATCTTCGCTGAGCTTGACGACGGCCTTCTTCCAGGTCTTCTGGAACCCGGCGGGATAGCGGCCGGTACGCTTTTTCTTTCCGTGGACGGTGGTGGTGGTCACCTTGAGAACGGTGACGTCGAAGATCTCCTCCACAGCCTTCTTGATCTCGACCTTGGTGGCGTGCTTGTCCACCTCGAATACGAACTTCTTGATGTCCAGGTCTTCCATGGACTGCTCGGTGATGACCGGACGAATGATCACATCGTAAGCGCTCTTCATCAGCAGTAAACCTCCTCGATCTTGGCAAGGGCGGCCTTGTCCACAATCAGGGTGCGGGCCTTGAGGATCTCATAGGGAGACAGGATCGTGGCGATGGTGGTCTCGACGCCGGGGATGTTGCGGGCGGACTTGACCACATTCTCGTTGACGTTCTCGGTGATGATCATGGCCTTGCCGTCCACGCCGAGCTTCTCCAGGAAGGAGGCGCAGGCCTTGGTCTTGATCTCGTCGAAAGCAAGTCCGTCCACCACGAGGATCCGGCTCTCGGCCGCCTTCGCGGACAGAGCGCTCTTAAGCGCCAGGCGCTTTTCCTTGCGGTTGATGGTGTAGCGGTAGCTCCGGGGCTTGGGGGCGAAGGCGACGCCGCCGTGGGTCCACACGGGGGAGCCCTTGTAGCCGGCGCGGGCGCGGCCGGTGCCCTTCTGACGCCAGGGCTTGATGGTGGAATAGGAGACCTCGCCTTTGGTCAGAGCGCTCTGAGTGCCCTGACGGCGGTTGGCCAGATGATTCTTGACGGCCGCGTGAAGCACGACCTCGTTGGGCTCGATGCCGAAAACGGCTTCGGAGAGCTCAACCTCGCCGACCTGCTCGCCGGCCATGTTGTAAAGATTCGCCTTAGGCATAAATCATACTCTCCTTTCTCAGCGCGTACGGGCGGAAGCCTTCTGCGGGTTGGTACGGGCGGAAGCCTTCTGCGGGTTGACGCTGGTAGCGGTCTGGGCCTGTTTGACCACGTTGTTCTTCACGGTGTTGCGGATGAATACGATGCCGCCCTTGGGGCCGGGGATGGCGCCGCGGATGACGATCATGTTCAGTTCGCTGTCGACCTTGACCACGTCCAGGTTCTGCACGGTGACCTGCTCGGCGCCCATATGGCCGGCGCCGATCTTGCCCGGCAGGATGCGGCTGGGATCCGTGCTGGAGCCCATGGAGCCGGCGTGACGATGCACGGGGCCGCCGCCGTGGGTGGTGGGGGTCCGCTGGGCGCCCCAGCGTTTGATAACGCCGGCGTAGCCCTTGCCCTTGCTGATGCCGGTGACGTCGACCTTGTCGCCCTCCGCGAATACGTCGGCGGTGATAACGTCACCCACGTTCATTTCCGGGGCGTTTTCCAGGCGGAACTCATGCAGCACGCGCAGCGCGCCGGCGTTCGCCTTGTCGAGGTGTCCCTTTTCGGGTTTGTTGAGCTTGCGCTCGGGGACTTCGTCGAAGCCGAGCTGCACGGAGGCGTATCCTTCCTTCTCCTCGGTCTTCTTCTGGACCACCTTGCAGGGGCCGGCCTCGATGACGGTGACGGGCACTACCTTGCCCTGCTCGTCAAAGATCTGCGTCATGCCGACCTTCTTGCCGATAATGGCCTTCTTCATTGAGTGTTCTCCTTTCAGGTTATTGGTCGGGTCGCATGGGAACATTGGGTGTCCCAGAGGCTCCCGACTTGACCCGTTCCCTTATGGGGATGGGGTTCAGTTACAAATCAGTCGCGGGGATAAAAAATAATGTGTCGCTTCGGCTCAGAGCTTGATCTCGATCTCTACGCCGGCGGGGAGCTCAAGGTTCATCAGGGCCTCCACGGTCTTCTGAGTGGGAGACACGATGTCGATCAGGCGCTTGTGCGTGCGGCGCTCGAACTGCTCCCGGCTGTCCTTATACTTGTGGACGGCGCGCAGGATGGTGACGACTTCCTTCTGCGTGGGCAGGGGGATGGGGCCGGAGACCTTGGCGTCGGTGCGCTTGGCGGTCTCTACGATGGTCTCGGCGGCCTTGTCGATCAGCTGGTGATCATAAGCCTTGAGGCGGATGCGGATCATTTTCTTTGCTGCCATGAATTCTTTCCTCCAATGTTTTTCGTACTTAGGCGGATGGCGCCGCCCAGTGGTACGGTGAGAAGATTTTCATCCACCGCGCCGTGTGTATCAGACCCGTCCCGAAAAACAAACCGGCTTGAGGCCGGTCTCTTTCCCGTGCCGGCGATATACACATCGCTGTTGGCCGGGGAATAAAACTCTCAGCCGCCCGATCTTACGGACATACTCCACGGAAGTTACCACCCTTTCGGATGCAATCTCCCGCTTCACCGCAAATGCCTGCTCCTATGGACAGGCGCTCTGATAGAATAGCAAACCGCACCGCGGATGTCAAGAGCTTTTTTCATTATTTTTCAGGAAAAATCCGTTGTTTTTCCTGCTGCCGCCTTCCGGCTCCGCCGGGCCTGTTCGGGACGTGAAATCTTGCTTTTGCGGCTTGCTTCGGGTATAATATGGGGCATCATCCTCATCGAGGTCATTCATGAAAAATACGAAACGAAATCATCCATCCGGCGGAAGCGCCGTGCTCAGGCACCTGGGCCGGACATTCTTCTTCCTTATATGGACGCTGCTGCTGACGGCGATCGTGCTCCTGGGCGTTATCTATGTAATGGAAAAGGGGCCCTCCCCCACGCTGACGGAGATGTTCTGCCGCTCCATGCGCGAGACCAGCGCTCTGCGCTGGGTCCCCACGGTGTTTCTGACCGAGGCGGAGGCCGACTCCTATAAAACCGTTGTCACGGAGGACGTGGACACCGAGGCCGTGAATACCTCTCTGATCCACATCGCCGCAGGCGACGAGCAGGTCGTCGAACAGAGCGGCGAGCCCGCGCTTCAGCTGATCGACATTGCCGAGGGCCGCGTCAAGGGCAAGCTGCTGATCGTAAAGGATCCGTCCCGGGTCATTTTGGGCACATCGGACAACATCGGTCACCAGGCAGGACTGCAGCTGACCGAGCTGGTGGCCAAATACGGCGGTGTGGCCGGCATCAACGCCGGCGGCTTCAACGACGAGAACGGTCTGGGCAACGGCGGCATTCCGCAGGGCCTTGTGATCACCGAGGGCGATATGGTCTGGGGCAATCCCGGTACCACCTATAATGTGATCGGCTTTGACGGAGACAATATCCTGCACGTGGGCCGCATGACCGCCCGAAACGCCCTGTCTCTGGGGATCCGGAACGCGGTCAGCTTCGTGACGCATGACGGGCTTGCCTCGGCGCTGATCATCAACGGGGAGATCCAAACACAGAACCTGGCCAGCGGCGTCAACCCGCGCACCGCCATCGGCCAGCGCTCCGACGGCGCGGTGCTGCTGCTGGTCCTGGACGGAAGGAGCATCAATACGCTCGGCGCCACCATGGAAAACACCTGCGATATCCTTCTGCGCTACGGCGCGGTAAACGCCGGGAACCTGGACGGCGGATCGTCCTCCGTGATGGTGTACGGCGGCGAGATCATCAACAACTGCGCCTCCGTGACCGGACCCAGAAGGATCCCCACGGGGTTCATCGTGCTGCCCGAGGAGGTGTCCCATGGCTGAGAAGGATGTCTCCCGCTCCGAGGAAGCGCGCCGTGCCGCGCGAAACGCCGAACGGCGCGAACAGCGCCGCAGAGAGCGGGCTCTTCGTCGCGGCCGCAGGAACTGGCGGGTGTTCATCGCGGTCTATTCCGTGATCTTTCTGCTCGCCGGCGCCGCCGGCTGCTGGGTGCTCTTTCGATACGCCGCTTCCTACGAGGCTTCGATCCCTGAGCACGTGATGGACGATCTCATGGCTTCCACCGGAGAGGACCGATGGTACGAGATCATCCGCGGCGATGTCACGCTTCCCGAATCCGAGTTCGAAGACACCGGCGCGATCTTCGAGGCCTATTACGACGCTGCGGTCCGCGGCCGCAGGCTCTCCTACCGTAAAAAGCCGGACGAATACACCGCCTCTTCTCCCGTGTACACGGTCCGGGGCGGCGGTATGGACCTGGCCGTGGTTCGTCTGGTTCCGGAGGGACACGGCGCCGCCGGTTTCGGGTTCGAGCTCTGGCGCGTCGGAGAGGTGCGGGGCGTACTTGCCCTGGACCATCTGGAGAGCGTGACCGTGGAGATCGACGCCCCGCGCGGCGATACGGTTTATCTTAACGGGAGGGCGGTCGGCGAGCGCTGGCTCACCGGCGAAGCCGCGCCGGCTCCGGATCTGACGGAGCTGGAGAGCCGCTTTTCCGAGGTCCCGTCCTTCGCGCGGTATCGGATCCCCATGTACGGAGAGATCACCGTCACCGACGAAAAGGGCGTCGCGCTCTCTCCGCAGCGCTCCGAGGACGGCCGGACCGTGCGCTATGTGGCGCGGGAAGACGAATTCTATTCCTTTACGGTCCGCGCTCCCGAGCCTGTGACCGTTTCGGTGTCCGGCGCGCGGCTGGACGCGAGCGAGGCGGTCCGTTCCGAGGACGGCGTTCTCTCCGGTCTGGAGGCCTATACTGGCGAGTCCGCCTACCGCACCCTCACCTGGACCTACGGCGGTCTGTATACCCGCCCGGAGATCTCCGCGGAAATGAACGGGACGGATCTTACCCCGCTCATCAACGAAAAAGGCGAGCTGATCTTCTTCCCCGCTCAGGACGACTCGCTCGCCGCCGAGATGCGCTCTGTGGTCGAGGGCTTTTTCAGCAGCTATATCGATTACTCCGGCAAAGCCTACAACACCGTTCGCCATCATAATCTGCTCTCACGGATCCTGCCGGGCAGCGAGCTGTACGCCTATGTGCGCGACAGCCGCGACGCCATGATCTGGGCCTCCGCCACGCAGGTCCATTACGACGAGCTGACCTTCTCGGATTTTTATCGCGTGAGCGACAGCTGCTTTACCTGCACGATCCGCTATAAGGCCGACTTCGCGGCCCAGAGCTGGTATGAGAGCTACACCTACGACCTGCAGAATGCCTACGAAATGGCTTTTGTCCGTTCGGGAAACCGCTGGCTCGCCGCGGCCATGTCCGTGGCGGCCGGCTGACCGGCGTCGGTAAAACCAAAGGAGACGGGATCATGGATGACTTTTGGATCATGCGTCCTTTCAACGCCCTGTTCTGGGCCGTGTTCGCGGCTTTCGCGCTGCTGTTGGCCGCGGCCTGTCTGCTGCTGAGGGGCAAAAGCGAAAAGGCGAAGAAGGCTGTGCTGGTCGCCGGCTCTGCGCTGACTCTGATAGGATTCATATTATATAAATACTATCTTTCCCTGGACGCCGACTTCAGGATCCTCAATGCGGAAATGGGCGGCTTTAACTGGTGGGGCGAGCTGCCGCTGCATCTGTGCAACATCAACATGCTCCTCCTTCCCGTCGCGGTGACGCGCAACAGCCGTCCGCTGATGAGCTTTTGTTTTTTTCTCGGGCCTCTGGGCGCGCTGATGGCGCTGATGATGCCGTCCACGGGTTTCAGCGGCTACTCTCTGCTGCTGCCGCGGATGCTCGGCTTTTACGGGACCCATTTTATGGTCATGATGCTGGGGCTTGCGCTGGCCGGCTTCGGCCTGTACCGCCCGCGCTATCGTGATCTGCTCCCTGCCGTACTGGCCGCGCTCGGCGTCGCGCTGGTGATCTTCTGCTTCGATCTGTTCCTGCGCCGCACCGGTCTGCATCCCAAGGCGAATTATTTTTACGCCGTGGAGACGGAGGGAAATCCCGTACTGGAGCTGTTTCACCGCCTGCTCCCCTTCCCCTATCTGTACCTGATCCCCTGCCTGAGCATTCTCTGCCCGTATATGCTGCTGGTCACGCTGCCATTCGCCCTGTCGGACCGGCGGCGGAAAAAGGATCGGGAAGAATGACGCGAGAGGAGATCTATGCCGCCGCCAGGCGGCAGTCCGCCGTCGATCTGGGCTGCGCGGCGGAGGACTTGCTGCGTGAAGACAATGTGGTCGTGCTCTCCCGGCCGGACCCCGGGGCGCGCAGGTATCTGACGCTGCCCTTCTCCTGTCAGCTGGTGACCTACGGCGGGAACATCGTGGCTTCCGTCTCCCCCGGGCTGCGCGAGCCGGTAGAGGCGTATCTCGCGGGCTGTCCCGCCCGGTACTGTGCCTTTGAGACGCCGAAGCTGCTCGAGCTTGACGAGGCGCTCCGGCCCTTCGGGCAGCGCGTATGCTTCATGGCCGAATACTTTCTGCCCGAGCCGGACGCGCCGGCTCCTCCCGATTGCCCCTATGAGCTTCGCCTTCTGTACCCCGGAGATTTTGCCCCGCTCTATACCGCGGAGTGGGCCAACGCTCTGTGTGAAAAGCGCCGCGAGCTGGACATGCTGGCTGTGGGAGCCTATGACGAAGGCGGCCGTCTTGTCGGTCTGGCCGGCTGCTCGGCCGACTGTGAGGATATGTGGCAGATCGGCGTGGATGTGCTCCCGGGTCACCGCGGCAGAGGCCTGGGCCCGGCTCTGACGGGCAGGCTCACCGCGGAGATCTTTCGCAGGGGCAAGATCCCCTTCTACTGCGCGGCCTGGTCGAATATCCGATCCGTGCGTACGGCGCTCCGCTGCGGCTACCGCCCGGCCTGGCTCGAAGTGACCGCGCGTGACAACGCCTTTACAGAATCGGTCCTTCGCGCAGAATGACGCGGACCGCTGCACCGAGGAGGAAACTGCAGAATGAAAACGATCTATCTCGCCGGAGGCTGCTTTTGGGGCCTACAGAAATTCTTTGACCAGTTCGGCGGCGTGGCCGAGACCGAGGTCGGTTACGCCAACGGCCCGGACCACGCGCCGACCTACCGGGAAGTGTGCGCCGACAGCGGGCACGCGGAGACTGTGCGGGTGGTGTACGACGAGGCGCTTCTCCCTCTCGAAAAGCTGCTGGACTATTATTTTATGGTGATCGATCCCCTCTCCGTAAACCGCCAGGGTCACGACGAGGGTATCCAGTACCGCACAGGGATCTATTACACGGACGAGTCCCAGCTCGCCCCGATCCGCGCCGTTTTTGACCGGGAGCAGGAGAAAGCCGGCGCGCCTCTGGCCGTCGCGGTGGAGCCTCTGCGCAATTTCTTCTCCGCTGAGGAGTATCACCAGAAATACCTGGAAAAGAATCCCGACGGCTACTGCCACATACCCGAGCGGTTTTATTCGCTGGGCGACAAATGACGATCACCGCCGCCCGTCCCTCCCCGCTGGGGGAGCTGATCCTCGTCTCAGACGGTTCGGCGCTGACCGGGCTCCGCTTCACCGGCCAGAGACACTTCCCCGCCGGGCTGCCCGCTCCGGGGCCCGTGTCCGCCTCGGAGGTCTTCGAGGATACGGCACGGTGGCTTGAGCTATACTTCTCGGGGGAACGCCCCTCCTTCCTGCCCCGGCTCTCTCCTGAGGGCACCGCGTTCCAGCGGGCGGTGTGGGAGAGGCTGCTTCGCATCCCCTACGGGAAGACCGTGACCTACGCCGAGCTGGCCGCCGGGCTGGGCACCTCCGCCCGCGCCGTGGGCGGGGCCGTCGGCCGCAACCCGATCTCTCTGATCATCCCCTGTCACCGGGTCGTCGGCGCAGGCGGAGCCCTTACGGGATACGCCGGCGGTATCGGCCGAAAGGAAGCGCTGCTCCGTTTTGAGCGCGGCGGCGCGATATCGCGCGACACGATATGATATTATGAAATACAATAAGCCATCCTTCCCTGACCGGAAGGATGGCTTATTCTTATGTCTTATATGCCGTTTTATCGGCGGTGACCGTCAAACCAAGCCGTGATCTCTCTCAGCCGCCTGAGCCTGTGAGAGGGCTTTCCGGTACGGCTCAGATCGTGGTTCTCGCCCCGGAACAGAACCATTTTGGTCTCCACGCCATGCTCGGCGAGCGCGGTGAACATCTGGTAGCCCTGATCGATCGGGCAGCGGTAATCCTCAAAGGAGTGGATGAACAGCGTCGGTGTCACGGCGCGGTCGGCGTACCGCAGCGGGCTGTGCTCCCAAAGCTTTTCCGGGTCGGACCAGGGGTCGGCGCGCATCTGGTCTCGTGTGAACTCCACGCCGATGTCCGCCACGCCCAGGAACGAAAACCAGTTGGAGATGGAGCGCTGGCTGACGCAGGCGCGGAACCTGTCCGTATGACCGATGATCCAGTTGGTCATAAAGCCTCCGTACGAGCCGCCGGTCTCGAAGAACTCCGTTTTATCCATCTCGGGATAGGCCTCCAGCGCCGCGTCGCAGAAGGCCATGATATCTTCAAAATCCACGGTGCCGTATTTTCCGCAGATATCCATAAACGCCCCGCGCCCGTCGGAGCCTGTGGGATTGCAGAAGATCACGAAATACCCTTTTCCCGCCCAGTACTGCATCTCATGCACGAACACGCTGCCGTACACGGTCTTGGGACCGCCGTGGATATCCAGGATCACCGGGTACTTTTTCCCGTGCTCAAAGCCCATGGGGCGGAGCACAAAGCCATGGATCTCATACTCGCCCCGGTCCACGTTCAGCGGTACCGGCTCAGCGACGTATTTCCCGCGCAGCGCGGCCTCGTTGAAGCGGCTGAGCTGCCTTTCGCCGCCGTCGTAGAGCTCCTGCCCCTTCCGGCCGCGGAGCGCGACGGTTAGCACCTTCCCCTCATGCACGTCGAAGCATTCCACGCTGCCGGGGAGATCCGTCACGGCTGTGACGGTCCCGTCTTTCAGGCACATCAGCTTCGCGTCGTCCCAGAGCGTGGCGATAAAATACACCGCCTCGCCGACGACCTTTACATCGCGTCCGCCTCCGTAGCGTATATCCGTGCCCACGCTCGAGCCGATCGCCTCTCCCCAGCGGCGCAGAAGGCTCACCGTCCCGTCGGCATAGTCCAGACGATAGAAGTCCATGTCGGTATTCAGCCCGAACCGGTTGTCCGAGGCCAGCACCAGCAGCCAGTGATCGCCCGCCTCTATACCGCCCAGGGTCAGATCCTCCCGGTCGCGAAGCAGCGTTTCCGTCCGCCCGTCCGAGAGCGTCAGCCGGCGCAGGGAGGCGGTTCCCGTCAGCCGGCGCCGCGGAGCAGTCGGCGTGCAGAGGTAGTATACCTCGCTCTTGTCCGGGCTCAGCACGGCCTGCGATACATCCGTTCCCTCCTCGGACAGCGGGCGCAGCTTTTTCTTTTTCACATCGTAGCGGAAGAGCCGCGTATATGCCCCGCGGGTAAAGCTCCCCCGTTCCACCACCAGGGATTCTGAGTGATCACCTCGTAGTCGGCATTTTCTGTTCGGGCGTTCCGATACGCGTCCAGAGCTTTTTTCCCGCCGGTATACAGATCTTCATGACCCGGTTCCGCCGATCCGAGAACGACCAGGTCCCCTCCCGGAAGGGGCAGGATCTTCGTCACGCCGATGGGAAACCGGTACGCCTCCTCGGCCTCGCCCCCGGACAGGGAGATCCGGTACCAGACGGAGGACGGGCCGTCCTCCTCGGG
>JAEEGF011716800.1_pt1 | contig 13542 bp, 10 predicted proteins | sample 9134171 | NCBI WGS metagenome assembly JAEEGF01 (sample SAMN16246542, study PRJNA631951) | gut metagenome | biome: gut microbiome; feature: rumen; material: AP-attached | host: Bos | place: Iran: Karaj | collected 2018-10
GGTTCTGGATTTCGTGCTGAGACAGGCAATTCTTCCAGGCATGAAAAAGAGTCGATTTTTCACATTTTCCACAAATGCAACAAAAGCAACATTACGATTTGAGAGAGAGCAATATCAAAGCTTGTTTGGATATTGCCGAACGTTAGCAATGTCGACGAAGTCAACAAATGCAACAAATGCAACAACTGTTTTTGAGAGAAAGAAACTGACTATATATCATTTATTATATTAATAGTATGTAATTGTTGATATATTATATATAAGAAACGGCATCTGTCTCGTTTTCGCTTGTTGCTTTTGTTGATTTTGTTGACTTTTTGTCGAGACTGCTCACGCTCGACCATCAGAGAACAAGTTCTCATGGTGCTCGCTTAATCGCAGCCTTGACTTTACCAGCCGATGCCGTATTACTCGACAGCTCCAGTGACGATTGCAATTTACTAACGTGACGATTGCATTTAACTAGTGTGACGATTGCAAATTACTAGTGTGACGATTGCAATCGTATAGTGTTACGTTTGCAATCGTCACTGCAGTCGTTTCAGGTCGATGCCGGCCTTAGTATATTCTCTTCTTGCCGTCCTTGATGTAGACGCCCTTGCGAGAGGGTGCGCTTACCTTCTGACCGCTGAGGTTGTACCAGCCCTCGAGAGAACGGCCGCCGTCCTTCTGCTCTTCCGGAGCCTGAATGAGCTCGATGCCCGTACCTATGTCGCCGTTAAGCATCTTGTCGACATAGACCTTCATCCAGTGCCCACCCACAACGCTACGGGCGCGGAAGCCTACCCAACTGCCGTTTCCGTCTGTGTAATACCAGTCGGAGAGGGGAACTCGGGTGGGAGTTGAATGGACATACTTATAGACGAGATCGGATATCTTCAGGAAGTTCGTCTTGGTGGTTGCGAGAGCTGCAGTCCACATTTCCCAGTCGCTCTTGGTATAGCTGGAACGGCTGTCGAGGGGAAGGCCATAATTGTTGAGCTTGCTCTGAATGTAGTAGTTGTACTCCTGATTCTTGACCTGATCGGGGAAGATGCCTGTCTTCCAGGCCTTGTCCCATACCATATTGTACTTCTGGCTCCAAGTGCCGGAACGGTCGTAAGCCAGTTTGTAGTGGGTTCCTTCCTTGGCGAGGCTGACCCAGTTGGTGGCCATCTCTTTTGCCTTGGCTATGTAGTATTTGTAGTTGTCCGCTTCACCTCTTTGCCAACAGAGCAGAGCATAACCCGCCACACCCATAATGGCCTTGACTGCAAGGTTGGCATTGTGGGCGAGATGGCCTGCGAAGTCGTCCGTACAGAGCTGATTCTCGGGGTCTGTTCCGTTCTCCACGAGGTAGTTTGTCCACTTCGTGAGCGTTCCCCAATAACGGTCTGCCCAATCGGTATTGCCGTCTATGTTGGAGATGGCTGCAGCCAGGATGACGATGTTCGCACTTTCCTCGATAGGCATGTTGCCGCCGAAACCACCACCTCCATCGGGGAAACGGATGGCATAAACCTGGTTGTTGGCATGAGGATAGGTGCCGAGGTCGTGAGCCGCGAAGTCGAATCCCCATCTGCTGCTCTGGCAATAGTCGAGGATGGAGGTGCACATGCCCTTCATCAGCTCTGTATTATAGAGAAGGAAGAGCGGGGCTGAAGGATAGGTGAGGTCAACCGTATTGACACATCCGTTCGAGTTGTTCTCCTTCGAGAAGAAGAGGAGATTGCCCTTGTTGTCCTGGAAAATCTTGTGTGCGGCTATGCACTGGCGATAGGATGCGCAGAGAACTTCGGCATACTTGGTGTTGCCGGAAGCCAGTCCGTCGTCATAGATGATCTGGTCCTGCTGCTTGCATCGAGTCATGATGTCGTCGTAGTTCTGCTGGAACTCGGCAAAGGCCTGCTGAATCGTCTTTCCGTTCCGGGCCCAATAGCCTTTGTAGTTGACATCCATATATCGTATGTCATAGACTTCATCGTAGCCGAACATCATATAGCTGCTGGCCTGACTGACTGTCCCGAAGTCGTGAACGTACGAGAGGAACGGCATTTCCCCCTCTTCGGAACTGCTGAAGGGAGTCTTGCTCTCAGGCAATTGTCCTGTAGCTGCAAAGGTGGAAGAGGTGAGGTCCTGGTCGGCAATGGATATCGTACCGTTCACATTGGGCAGATAGAGGTAGCCCCAGTCGATAGTTATCTGGTCACCGGCCTTTCCCAGAACCTTCTGATCCTTGCTACCGCTCTTGATGAACTGACGGCCGCCTGCAGTTACGATGGTCGATATGGTGGCCTGACTGTTGTTGTCGACTGTCAGTTCGGGTGTCGTTCCGAAGAAGAACTGCACATCGTGCTCTTGTCCGTCGTTCGCTTTCACCTGATAAGAGATGAAGTTGATAGGTGTTGACATCAGCTCGACATCATCCATGAGGAAGGGAGCCGTGAAGACCAGGTCGAGGTCTACGCCACCACAAGTGAAGGTATAGTAAGTGCTGGTCGGCAAGACATCAAGCTTCTTCTGAGCCGCCATCTCTTCGTCTATTGTGCTTGCATACAGTCCGATATCGGCCAAAGCGCCTCCCGTCGTGTTCTTCACGTGGTAGGCAAGGACGTTCTGGCCTGCATGAAGAACAGCTTTGTCAGCATCTGTCAGCTTGTAGGTGACGTTCTGCACCCAAGTCTCGCCTGTGCCGAAGAGCTTGCGGCCGTTGATGTATCCATCGCACACATCGTCGTGGGAATAGATGACAGCAAGGTCTTTCTGCAAATCCTCTTCCGTCAGGGTAATGTATCGACGGATATAATAGTGGCTGTTTGAAGCTGTCCAAGGCGTGTTGACGTTGGGATATTCGTTTGGTGTGCCGAATGCGCCAGTCTGGGTCTGCCAGCTGGTATCGTCGAAACTCTCTGTCGTCCAAGTTGTTCCGCTGGTGGAAGTCGTCTTGACCTTAGCTTCCCAAGGTCCTTCGTCGGCCATCGCTGCAATCGAGGCATAACCGGGATGGAAGCCAAGCTCGTTCTTGTAGAGCCCGATATCTGCCAAAGCGCCGCCCTTAGTGTTGTGAACATGGAAGGCAATGACGTTGTCACCTTCCACGAAAGCCGCCTTGGCTGCTCCAGTCAAATGCACTTTGACGTTCTGACGCCACTTCTCTTCCGTCACATTCACCACCTGCACGCCATTGACATACGCCTCGCACTTGTCGTCGTGGGAGTAGATGATCCAAAGGTCGTTGCGCAAATCTTCTGCCGTAAGGGTGACATGACGGCGAATATAGCGGTCCGTATTGTCTCCGCCCCAATTAGCCTGGATGTAGGGATACTCGTTCGTCGTTCCCCAAGGTCCCGTCTGATTGGACCATCCTGACTCTGAAATGCCAGGATTCATCCATGTGCTCGCCAATCCGGAAGGGATGGTTGTACGCACTTTGGCCTGGTATCCGCCCTTGTTTCCCATAGGAGCGATGGCCAAGAGCTTGGTTTTCCTTTGAGCTCCCATGAATCGATATACCTTTCCATCCACTCGAAGCAGGCCGTCCATCGCTTTCTGCTGGTCGTCCCAATGCTTGGTGGTGCCGTCGTAAAGCCTGTTGTAGGGCGACCAGAAAGAGAAGTATGGGTCGTTCACAAGCAGGGGGACACTAGGCAAACGAAGGTTCGTCTGCTTGTAAGGCACAAAATAATCTGGCGTTTGAGCCTGCAGAAGTGTGGCTGCAAAAAAAGCAGCGAAAAGGAATAAAAACTTGCGCATATACTGTTGGATTGTTTGATATTTTATTGCAAAACGCGGACAAATATAACACTTTCTTTGCATTCCACAATGCTTTGGCTGGAGAAAAAACACCTTATTGTATTATAAGGGAGGAAAAACGGCATCATTTAAACATTTTTATGGCTTTCCTTGAACACTTTTTCAGAAGAAAAATGTAAATTTGCAGTCGTAATATAAAACAAACATTCAATATGACGAAATACAACATTCCTGTCCTTCTGCTGACCGGTTACCTCGGCAGCGGAAAGACGACACTCTTGAACCGCATTCTTTCGAACCGCAAAGGCATACGTTTTGCCGTGATAGTCAACGACATAGGCGAAGTCAACATCGATGCAGACCTTATCCAGAAAGGGGGAATCGTAGGCAATCAGGATGATAGCTTGGTCGCCCTCCAGAACGGATGCATATGCTGCACCCTCAAGATGGACTTGGTGCAACAACTCTACGACATCATCGCCCTGAAGAAGTTCGACTACATCGTCATCGAAGCAAGCGGCATTTGCGAACCAGAACCCATTGCCCAAACCATCTGCTCGATGTCGCAAATGGCTCCCGAAGTCACGAAGAATGGCGTTCCCTACGTGGATTGCATCGTGACTGTAGTGGATGCCTTGAGGCTGAAAGACGAGTTCGACTGCGGCTCGGACCTCACCAAAAAGGATATCGACGAAGAGGACATCGAGAATCTCGTCATCCAGCAGATTGAGTTCTGCAACATCGTCCTGCTGAACAAAGCTGCCGATGTGGAGCCTCACGAACTGGAACGCATCCGTCAGATTGTGCGTGGAATCCAGAAGAAAGCACAGATCATCGACTGCAACTATGGTGATGTGGAGCTCGACAAACTGCTGAACACCAACCTCTTCGACTATGAAAAGGTGGCGACTTCTGCAACCTGGATTGCAGAATTGGAAGGCCATCACGACCACGATGACGATGATGATGACGACGAAGACGAGCACGAACACCATCATCACGAACACGAAGAGCACCATCACGAACACGAAGAGCACCACCACGAACACGAGCATCACCATCATCACCACCACGATCATGATGAAGGCGAAGCAGAAGAATATGGAATAGGCACATTTGTCTATTACAGACGCAAGCCCATGAGGCTCAGCGAGTTTGACCAATTCGTGGCTCGGTTATGGCCGAAAGGAATCATCAGGGCAAAGGGAATCTGCTACTTCAAAGGCGAAGAAGATGTCTGCTACCTGTTCGAACAGGCTGGCAAGCAAGTGAAACTGCAGAACATAGGGCAATGGTATGCTACAATGCCTGAAGCCGAGTTGGAAATGATGAAACAGCGAGACCCCAATCTTCGCCGTGATTGGGACGACACTTATGGCGACAGAATGCAAAAGCTGGTCTTCATCGGTCAGCACCTCGACAAGGAAGCAATCGCCACTTTGCTCGACGCTTGCCTCGTGGAATAACGCCTCAGCACGGAATCAGCCGAGCCTGTCTCGATATTCCCGTTTATTTGAAAGTTGCTGAAAGCTTGGTGTAAACGGTCTCACCACCTGCGACTTGGGCATGAACCTTGAGGCTTCCGTCGGGTTGTTCCTCGATTGAGGTGAAGGAGACGCTCAGTTCGCACACTTCTTCGGGCGAGATGATGGCAAGATATTTCACATTCTTCGCCTTAACGAGGTTAACCTCGCGACCCAACCAGACCTGCAAAAGCTCCTGAATCATCTGCACGATGCAGACACCAGGCGTGATGGGATGACCGGGGAAGTGTGCCTTGTAGATGGGCCATTCCCGGTTGATGCTGATTTGGAAGACAGGCTGCCCCGCTTCTTGAGCATTGATTTTGAAGAGATTATCCTTTAGAATCATTCTGTTATTCGTTTAGTCCCCACTTCTCTTTCCATTGGAGGAAGAACTCTGGATTCTCGAGAATGAGTTGATATTGCTGGTCAGTAAAGGCCTGAATGGTACGAGCCGAAGTGAGCAGAGCGTCGTCTTCTGTGTCGTGAATCTCGTAGTCGAAGATGATTTTCGCTGCCGGAGAGAACTTGTAGGCGATGTCTATGCGAGGTTTTGTCGTGTAGAAGATGGGACGATGATAGCGTATGTCCATATCCACGATGGGTGCAAAGACATTGTTCTTCAGGTAATCATCGTAGCAAAGGCCGTAGTGATGTCCCCAAGCCTCTCGCGCATCTTCCAGATAGAGCGGATAGGCCCCATGCCAGACAACACCCATGATGTCCACTTCGCTGAAGCGAACTTCGAACTCTCGCGAGAAACGCAACTCCTTTTCCTGCATAACTATGAACTATGGACTATGAATTGGAGCTCTGTTCCCCCTGGGCTATCTTGAGGCGTGTTGTGGCGATTGTTTCCTCACCCACCCGCACTTCAGCAGTAACGAGCGTGACGTCGAAGATTTCCTGCATGACCACGATAGTTGTCTCGATGGTCTCGCCTTCACGAGGGAGACGGACGATGTCGAGGTCCTTCACTTCGCCAATGTAGCCAAGACGGACACCCGTCTTCAGTATGTACTTATTGTAGTAGCCGAGTCGAGCGGCACAAGTCTGCGCGATATGTTCGATGAGACCTGCAGAGGCAAACTCTCCGTTCTCGCAGAACACATTGTCCTTTCGGATGGTAAGTTCGCAAGTGGTCTGTGTCTCGCTGTAATCCGTCAAGTGGTCCACCATCACGAATGGCGGCCTTTGTGGCAAGAGTTCCAGTATGTCTATTTCTCTAAACATCAACCTAATCAACTATGGACTATGAACTATGAACTATGAACTAAGTATACAGTCCTCCGTTTATGGAAATGACCTCACCCGTTATGTAAGCCGCTGCATCCGAGAGGAGGAAGCTGACCAGCTCTGCCACTTCTTCGGGACGACCAAAACGGCCCATCGGAATCTGCTGCTTCAGTTCGTCGACAGGCAGGTCTTTCGTCATATCAGTCTCGATGAAACCTGGAGCTACGGCGTTGACAGTCACATCTCTGGCCGCAGCTTCAAGTGCCAAAGCCTTAGTGGCTCCGATGAGTGCTGCCTTTGCTGCGCTGTAGTTCGTCTGTCCGGGCAAACCCTTGAGACCTGAAAGCGAAGTCATATTCACGATTCTTCCCCCATGTTTCTTGCGAAGCATAGCAGGCAGACAACGACGCGTCACATAGTAGAATCCGTCGAGCGAAGTGCTGAGTACGGCCTTCCAATCCTCAGTCGGCATCATGAACATCATGCCGTCACGACGAATGCCGGCATTGTTGACGAGATAGGCGATGTAGTCGTCGGGGTGGGCTTCTGTCCAAGCCTCGAAGGCACGGTCCACCTCCTGCTCATTTGCCACGTTGAAGGGCATCAGTTCAGCTGTTCCTCCAGCAGCCTCTATCTCGGCCTTGACGGCTTCTGCAGCAGCCTGATTGCTCTGATAATTGATGATGACGGGCAAACCCTGAGCCGCCAATTTGAGGCAGACAGCACGTCCCAATCCGCGAGATCCGCCAGTTACTAAAGCATATTTCATAGCCTTGTTTTGTGTTCTGTTCTAATGTTTTCGGCTGCAAAGGTACGAAATATAATTCATAATTCATAATTCTTGATTTTTAATTTCACGGTTCGTGCACTAATACATTATTTTATTATATGAAAAGGCATTCTTCGTCACCCATTTTCGCATGCTTTATGACCGAGTTCGATGTGCCTCGAGCGTTATTTTGCATTTTTCCTCGTCAAGATGGCGAAAATATCAAAGAAAATTTGTAAATTTGCCCAAAAGATTTTGAGTTATGAGCAAGAAGAAAACTGGCAGCTTTGGACTGCGAAAGACCGACCTGGAAAGGGTTGTCATCGACTTTTTCCAAGAGAACCCAGCCGTTACGTTCCCCCTGAAGGGCATCTGCAAGCAGCTTCACCTGCGAACGAGCCAAGCGAAGATGCTCCTCGTCGATGTGCTCGAGGGCCTTCTGGCCGACGATTTCGTCAAGGAACAGCCTCGAGGATACTTCACCCTGAACATGCCCTCGCAAGTGATGACGGGCATTTTCCGCAGAAAGGCAAACGGCAAGAACACTTTCGAACCTGCTGAAGGTGGCGAACCCATCCTGGTGGCTGAGCGAAACAGCCTGCATGCCATGGATGGCGACACAGTCCAAGTCACCCTTCTGGCCCGTCGTAAGCACCATGTTCGCGAGGCTGCAGTCACGGAAATCGTGAAGCGTAGCGACAAGACTTTCGTGGGAACGCTGCAAGTCCAGAGGGGCTATGCCTACCTTCTGACTGAGGACAGAACGCTTGCCAACGATATCTTCATCCCAACTGAATACCTCAAGAAGGGCAAGACTGGCGACAAAGCCGTTGTCCGCATCGTGGAATGGCCCGACAGAGCCAAGAATCCGATTGGCAAAGTGGTTGACATCCTGGGCAAGACTGGCGAGAACAATGCCGAGATGCATGCCATCCTGGCCGAGTACGGACTGCCCTATGTCTATCCTGCAGCTGTGGAGAAAGCCGCTGACAAACTCGTTCCGGGCATTACCGAAGCCGAGGTTGCCCGCCGTCTGGATATGCGGGATGTGCTCACCTTCACCATCGACCCGTACGATGCGAAAGACTTCGACGACGCCCTCAGCATTCGCGAAATCAAGAAGGGACTCTGGGAAGTGGGTGTTCACATTGCCGACGTAAGCCATTATGTCACAGAGGGTTCCATCATAGACAAGGAAGCGTACAAGCGCGCCACGAGTGTATATCTGGTGGACCGCACGGTCCCCATGCTGCCAGAACGCCTTTGCAACTTCATCTGTTCGCTTCGTCCTGACGAAGACAAGCTGACGTATTCGGTCATCTTCCACATGAACGAGAAGGCCGAAGTGAAGTACTGGAACCTCGCTCATACGGTAACCCGAAGCGACAGACGCTTCACCTACGAAGAGGTGCAGAAGGTCCTCGAGGACCATCACGAAGCGAGCGAGGAGGACTACAAAGCCCCTGGAGATTCCGCTCCGATGCCCGCTCCCGATTGCAAAGAGGCAAAACCGGCTGAGGACTTCGCCGAACCGCTTATCTTATTGAATAAAATGGCCAAGCTACTGCGCCAAAAGCGTTTTGCCGCTGGGGCTGTCGACTTCGACAGGTGTGAGGTGCGCTTCAACATCGAACCCGACGGACACCCGACTGGCGTTTACTTCAAAGTGGCGAAGGATGCCAACAAGCTCATCGAGGAGTTCATGCTGCTGGCAAACAGAACGGTGGCCGAGAGCATAGGAAAGGTTCCCAAGAATGTCAAGCCAAAGGTACTCCCCTATCGTATCCACGAGAATCCCGATCCGCAAAAGCTGTTGAACCTGGCCGACTTCGTGAAGAAGTTCGGACACAAGCTGAGGACCACAGGCAACAGGGCCGACATCAGCCGCAACCTGAATCGCCTCCTCGACGATGTGAAGGGCAAACGCGAGCAGAATGTCATCGAGATGATTACCCTCCGCGCCATGATGAAGGCCAAGTACAGCACGCACAATTGCGGCCACTACGGCCTCGCTTTCGACTACTACACACACTTCACCTCACCCATCCGCCGTTATCCCGACCTCATGGTACACCGCCTACTGACGCGCTATGCCGAGGGCGGACGGAATGTCAACCAGGTGAAGTACGAGGAGTTCTGCGAACATTGTAGCGATATGGAGCAGACTGCAGCTTCGGCCGAGAGGGCCAGCATCAAGTACAAGCAGGTCGAGTTCATGAACGACCACCTTGGCGAGACCTTCCAGGGCACCATCTCCGGCGTCACCGAGTTCGGACTGTATGTGGAGATAGACGAGAACAAGTGCGAGGGCATGATTCCCCTGCGCGACTTGGAGGGCGACTACTACGACTTCGACGAGAAGAACTACTGCCTGAAAGGCCGCCGTTTCCACCATTGCTACAACCTGGGGGACAGCGTGAAAGTGCAAGTCTCCAGGGCTGACCTCTACCGCAAACAGCTCGACTTCAAGCTCGTCTATCCCGACTAACTTGGCCCGTCCAAACTTTTTTGCTTTATATCAAGAAAAAAGGGCAGAAAAAAGTTGCAGAAAAGCGCGTTTTGCCGTACTTTTGCACCCGGAAAAGTTGACGTTAATTCTTAATAATAAAGAAGACAATGGGTGGTTTCTTTGGTACGGTCCAGAAGCAGAAGTGCGCTGCTGACCTCTTTTACGGCACAGACTATCAATCGCATCTTGGTACAAAGCGTGGCGGTATGGCCACTCTGAGCGACTCAGGCGAGTTCCTGCGAAGCATCCACAACCTGGAAAGCACCTATTTCCGCACCCGATTCGAGCCCGAGCTGGACAAGTTCGTGGGCAAGTCGGGCATTGGCGTCATCAGCGACACAGACGCTCAGCCCATGCTGATGAACAGCCATCTGGGACGCTTCGCCATCGTCACCGTAGCCAAAATCAACAACCAGGACGAGCTGGCACAGCAACTGCTCGACGAAGGAGGACACCTCAGCGAGTTCAGCAGCGGCAAAATCAACCCCACAGAACTCATCGCCCTGCTTATTATAAAAGGCAAGGACTTCGTGGACGGCATAGAAATCGTCTTCAAGCACATCAAGGGCTCATGCTCCATGCTGCTCCTCACCGAGGACGGCATCATCGCGGCCCGCGACTCTTGGGGCCGTACACCCATCGTGGTGGGCAGCAAGGAGGGAGCTATGGCTGTGACGAGCGAGACATCGGCCTTCCCCAACCTGGGCTTCGAGACCACACACTACATCGGCCCGGGCGAGATAGTCCACATCACTGCGGACGAGATGACAGTCCTCCGAAAGCCCAATCCCAAGATGCAGATCTGCGCTTTCCTGTGGGTTTACTATGGCTTCCCCACCAGCAGCTACGAAGGCAAGAACACGGAAATAGTACGAAACGAGTGCGGACGGGTGATGGGACAGGAAGACCAGACCGAAGTGGACTGCGCCTGCGGCATTCCCGACAGCGGCGTGGGTATGGCTGTGGGCTATGCCGAGGGACACAAATGCCCCTTCATGCGCGCCATCAGCAAGTACACACCCACTTGGCCGCGCTCCTTCACACCCAGCAATCAGGAGATGCGCAACCTCGTCGCCAAGATGAAGCTCATCGCCAACCGCGATGTCCTGGAGGGCAAACGCGTCCTTTTCTGCGACGACAGCATCGTCCGCGGCACACAGCTTCGCGACAACACCAAGGAGCTCCACTCGCTTGGAGCCAAGGAGGTGCACATGCGCATAGGCTGTCCCCCACTCGTCTACAGCTGCCCCTTCGTCAACTACAGCGCCAGCAAGAGCGATTTGGAGCTCATCACCCGTCGCATCATCAAGGAGTTCGAAGGCGACGACACCAAGAACCTGGAGGCCTACACCCGTACCGACAGCCCTGAGTACAAACGCATGGTCCAGGAGATTGCCCGCCGTCTGAACCTCGACTCGCTGCGCTTCTCCAAGCTCGAGACCCTCGTCAAGGCCATCGGACTGCCCAAGGACCGCATCTGCACCCACTGCTTCGACGGCAGCTCCTTCTATACCCTCGAAGAGGAGAATAAGTAGCTTACTTCGTTTAGAGGTTAGAGGTTAGAGGTTAGAGGTTAGCTAGTCTTCATTCCTTCATTCTTTCATTCTTTCATTTTTTAGCCTAAGCTCATAAGCCAACATCTAGTGCCACGTTGGCGATTTACTAGTGTGACGTTGGCGATTTACTAGTGCGACGTTTGCAATTTACCTTGGCAGTGTTATATCAGTAAGTCAATGTCTTTTGGGATAAGGATACGCCGCTGCGTGTCCTCTTGTATATGTTGTATGCCGCGTCCGGCATTGTGTTTTCGATGCGAAGAACATCAGTTCTAAATCCACTGCAAATTTACGACAATGTCATTGCGGTCTACGAATACTTTACCAACTTTTTTCGATTTTTTTCGAAGCGTGTCAAAGTGTCAAGTGTCAAAGTGTCATTTTCAATTTCGGTTGGGGGTGAGGGGGCATTTAATAATAAATATATTTATTATTAAATGAGATGAATCTACACTTCTAAACGTTTTTGACACTTTGACACTTGACACTTTGACACCCGACTGATTTTCCCTAACTATCTGTCTTTCAACACACATTATATTTACCCTGAAAAAAGTGAGAAAAATCTTCATTATTTGCTTTGTCACGTCCAGGATATTTTGTAACTTCGCAACCGATATACACATTACATTATTCTACATACTATGAAAGACACTGGCGAATATAAAGCAATATTTTCCGACCTGTTCGAGAAGATTGAAAAGAGCCGAAAAGAGCAACCGTCGGCCGGCACAAAGTTCCGTCTGATGGGGCTTGCGTAAAGCACAGCGACATCCGCTTCATGCAACTCTACAACCGTATCAACGCCGCCCTGCGCCGCAGCCACGAAGTCACCCTCACAATCACGGAGAACTCCACTCCGTGATTTTTTTGCCTACATCCTTGCAATAATCTAAAAAATAATTCTTACCTTTGCAGCGTGCAAATAAATTAATGCACAAGACATAGGCTCTTACATCACCGAATCACCACCTCGAAGATAAACGAGCCATAACAAAAGCTATTAGAGCGATGCGCCTTGCGCAGACGTTTCTATGAAGCTTTTGAGGTTTGTGGTGAACCTTGGTGATGCGTAGAGATGGTCTGCGCATTTTCTTTAGGTTAAATTATATAAAAACACTTGTGTAATGAAACGTTTTTTAGTAATTATGCTAGCTTCAGCAGCAAATATATCTTCGTTCGCTCAGACGGATGTTGATATGGGAGAGGAATTCTCTTTAAGAGGAAGATCTATCATGTTCTTTAAGACTGAAAAAGCAGATAAGAACGTCAAACCTTCTTCAAAAATATGGCACCTTGAAGGTAATGTCGTAAATGGTAGCAAGAAAGTGCTATTTTGGTTGTCCGATCCTAATACAGAAGAAAATACAGATAGTGCGGAGTGGGACGGTAACGCACAAGTAGTTATGCGTTTAAAGGAAAGTGGTGCTAAAGCTTATATAGTTCAGGATGATGATTCAACGTATCTTTCAATTATAAATATACAAGACGATGTTTATGGTGTTCAAATGTATACATCTGCAAGAAAAGGAGCTATTGTCACAAAAGCAGGATGGGAAATAACAAAAATGGAAGCAGATGAACTTAAAGGTAATGAGGCATATAAAGCATACAAGTACAATCTACCAGGCGAAGGTTCATTTATATTCTGGGGATTTGATGAATTCCAATATCGGATTTGCAGTAGTAATGGCATCTTCAATTATGAATTTATTTCTGGCCCTTATTCTGGCTCTTACACAGGTGAAATAGTAAACATAGGTCTTTATGATGCTTCTGATAAGTTAATTGAAAAATTTGAAATGTGGCTTGATAAGGAAAGTGGCAAAGACGGCTCATATCTTAAGACGCGTAATGCTGGTGGTATGAACAATCCTATGGGACAGAAAGGTAAAGTTAAGAAGATATTTAAACACTTGCAGGGTGATAAAGGTTATGTTAGGATAGTCGCAACACGATATAATCGTCCTGACTTTGACATCAAGATTCCACCTTTAGATATAAAAGAGTAAAAATCAAGGGCGGTAAAAAGGTCTTGATTAAGTAAGGCCACGATTACCAACAAAACCAATCCCCGTTGCAGGTCTTTCTGCAGCGGGGATTGTTGTATCAGTCTTAAGAAAGCCACAACAAAAAGGAGAGGGTACCATTCCTCGCGGAGCGGTACCCTCTTGCAGTATGAACAGAATTACTAACTTTCGGGTGGCTTAGAGCTCA
>JAEEGF011040600.1_pt1 | contig 13541 bp, 9 predicted proteins | sample 9134171 | NCBI WGS metagenome assembly JAEEGF01 (sample SAMN16246542, study PRJNA631951) | gut metagenome | biome: gut microbiome; feature: rumen; material: AP-attached | host: Bos | place: Iran: Karaj | collected 2018-10
TAAACATGATTTAAAATCAAATATTGATAAAGAAAAAGCGCTACTTAAGTGGATAAATAGCACGTCATTATACCGCATTCTCCTTCATTTTGATTCTTATCAGACAGTACAAGTAAGGCGAGGTGGGAAGCTGAAGTCGTGGACGGGAGAGATGACGGCTCTCGACAGGCTGTTCATCGAAAAGCTTAGGGCTAAGACCGAAGAGAAGGCCAAGACCGAGGAAGGAGCTGAGACTGAGGTGGGAGCTTAGTGCCTAAAATCCAACTTTCAGGGTCAATGATCGTGCCTGTTCTAAGGACGCCGATTGAGGTTTGCATGGTGCAAGATCGGGAAGAGAACGATGTGCCGACTGCCTAGTAAGTTATTTTTATTCAATTTTTATATGGTCGCAGGGAGAGTTCCATTTTTGTGAAAAAACTCATGAAAAGCACGTTTGGCATGTTGGCCCGGGCAGTCTTCCAGCTTCATCGGATGGCAGTCCTCTCGGGAGCGTGGCGGGAGTGTGGCTGTGCGGATGGACAAGCACCTGGATACCCCGCTTTTGAGGCTTGAAGCGATGGTGCGGTTGATGAGGGAACTCGGGTCCTGCACGGCCCGGTTGATCTTATCCTTCAGACCGCCGGCTTTTTGGAGATCCTGCAGGCCGGTCAGAGGAGAATCCGAGCCGAGCTCGTCCAATGTGCGTTCGATGTTTTTGACGACTGCTTCGTCGAGGTATTCCGTGACTTTCTTTTCCCTCAGGTCCTCCGGCCCAAACTCCATGCGACCGGCTCCGCCGTACAGGACCGTTCCTCCGTAGTCGGCATAGACGTCAACGGAATCTGGTCCGTGCAGTCCGGTGATCCTGCTCCACTCGCGGTACGGAATGTGCGATGTGTGGAGCATCTCGCAACGGTCGTACAGGCTCTGCTTCGAAGCGGTGAGGAACTTGAGGGAGTCCGTGCCAGCCATGGAGATCCGCATGCCGATCCGAGCATAGATAACCGCTAGAAACGCCGCGTCTTGGATGAATCCCCTGGGAAGCGTTGCCTCGTCGAACAGCACAGTCTTGAAACCGCATTGCTTCAGCGCCTTGAAGTCTTCGCGTACGTCTTCGAGCGTCATTCTGGGCTTGCAGAGCACATAGGCTGTCCGTGCAAACTCATTGGAGCCGTCCTTTGCATCTTTGTGACGGAGCTCCTCTGCCATCTGCAGCAGCAGAGTTGTCTTCCCAGTGCGGCGAAGACCGTACAGGACGCAGACTTTGTCTCTGGGAGGTTCCTTCCAGAACCGCTTCATGTCGTCGAGCTGGCTTCTGGCCTCCTTGTAGTTGGCAGAGCTTTTGATCAGGCCTTCGAGACTTTGCCCAAAGGAGACTTCTGCGTGGAAATGCTTGTTTTCCATGTTGGCAGGCATGGCTACAATCTCCTGTTTTTCTCTTCTAGCGTGAGCTAGTTGCTAACGCAAAGGGCTAGCTGGGCTGCTGAGCTGCTGAGCTGGATGGTGGGCCCGGGAACTTGGTAGCGTGCTCCGCAGATTTCCCAGATAGAGGAATGCCTCTTTTCCTGCCGTCTCCATGAGGGATACAGTGTAGTGGTGCCCGCCCCCTCGGGACCGATGTCTTCCCCGGCCTCTGGCACGATATCCTCCCCAGCCTGCGCGTTCTCGGAGAACACCGTTCCCCCGTCCGAGAGGGGAAGGACGTCATCCGCCGGACCGGTATCCTCGTCGGCCATGGTCGTGGATGCATTCTCAGACGTGAGCGTCTCAGTCTTGGGAGCCTTGGCCTGTACCGCAGGAGCCTTCGCTGTCGCCATGACGGACGCGACGGCGAAGGCCATGCCAGCCTGTAGGCCTTCTGTTTGGATCGGACCTTGTCAATCAGCAGGCGCAGATTCTTCAGGGACGCGGCTTCGACCGGGGATGCCAGTCCGCCTTCTTCGCCGCCCTCAGGAGCGGGGAGCCTGCCCGCCAGCACGTCCTCTAGGCTGAGCCTGCGCTCGCCCGCCTGGCGGGAGAGCATCCTTGCCGCCAACCCTTGTCGCCAGCGACGACAGCATGGAAGCCGGCATAGTCCAGAAGCTTGGCGTTTTTGTCCGCGGGCGAGCCAGGCAAGCAGGCCCCGGTCGCTCCTCGACTCGGCGACGAGCAGGCAGAGGCCCATGGCAAGGGCCGATGCGGGATCAAGGAAGCGTGCAGCGCCCTGCCTTGCCTTGCGTCGGTAGTTGGCGCTCGTCTCGCCGTCCAGGCCGGCCAGGAAGAGGAAACAGCCTGCGCGGCCGCGCAGGGGCGGGCTCTTGGCAAGCGCGTCTGGACTTTTGCCCAGGCGGAGCGCTTGGACGACGTGCGGAACTGCTCCTCAAGCGCGAGGGCCTCGGTGATCGTAAGCGGAGTGCTGGCCGAGGCCGCAACTCTGGGCCAGACACGCAGAGCGGCCATCAGCAGGGAGGCGAAAAGGCTGGAAAGGGTCTTCGAAATGGGGGCGGTGGCAACAGGAGTGGGCATGCAGGCTCCGGGGTTATAATTTAAAGCTATTAACTTGTAGATAGTTTTTTATAAAATTTTCATGTAAGAAGATAGAGGCGACATATCCCAGCATCGGCTCAGAAGGCGACTCGGGAGCAGAGCGCGTCCTGGATTGCTCGGAACAGCGTGGGCGAGGCGGGCATAGGTAGCTGGCAAAGATGGACTGCAAGATAAGCGCGCCACCTCCCCTGTCAAGAGCAAGAGCGGAAAAGGCTTCAACAGGCTCCTTGGGGCGAAGCCACTGGCCGGCTGGTGGGGCAGGAGGAGGAAGGCAGGCCTGAGGCTTCGGGGAAAGGCTTGGCTCCCCTGCGACAGCGGCACAGTGTCACAAGGGAAAAAAGGCTGTTAACGAAAAAAATTACTAAGTAAAAATTTTTTATTATGGAGATCTGTCCATGCCGATCAGCTTTGGTTTGGCTTGTTGCTGGCGCAGACAGTCTCGCAGGAAGCGCCGGCCGCCTGCTTCAGGAGAGCGTCGAGGCAGGCTGGCTGGCAGGCTGATCAAGATGCAGGGATTCAATCACGAAGCCAAAAGGCGAAGCTGCATCAGGGCGGACAAGCGCGCGGAGTTCTCCCAGCTTCTGCCCCTTCCCGTCCAGCACTTCGCCGGCCATGGCCGTCATCTTGCCGAGGGCTTCCACCGTTCTTGTCCTGACGCGCAGGCCGTGGCCGCCCCATCCCCGCCACTGTCCGAGTAACCAGATGGCGCAGGTCCGGCAGCAAGTCCCGGTTCCGTTCTGCGTCCGCATCACCCGGCTGTCCTCTGGAAGATCGTGCAGGGGTGCCGCCCGCCCGAAGCAGTCGCAGGCTGCCCTGCGGGCGTCTTCCACGCTGATCCGGGCATCGTACTCATCCGGCACGCCGGCAAAGCGCACTGGGAAGAGGGCGCTTCGACGCTCCGCGAGGCTCGACCAGGAAGGCGAGCCAAGGGCTGTCTGGTCGAGCATGTCGTCCGTCAGGCTGTCGAAGTGCGTGAAGCCAGTCGCCAGGGCCGCGTTCAGAGCCTGATCGAGCAGACGCTGAATCAGCTTGCGGGGCAGGCCTCCCAGCAGGTGCGGAGCGCCGGCTTCGGGACTGCGCCTCTTTGCCTTGGCAGGCGCTGGCGAGGCATGCCGGGACTGCCACTCCTTGACTGGAGCTGAGGCTGGGCTTGCCTCCTCCCAGGCCGGAGGCTCCTCTCCCAGCGGAGCAAGGTGCCGGGCTGGCTTCGCTTCGCCGATGTCCTTGGGATACATCTCAGCAATGATCCGCTCGACGAACGCTTCGTATTCCTCCAGGGGCGTCTCCCAGCGCAGGGCGTGGTCGATGAACTCCTGTGGCACCCGGTCGATGAAGGCGACGGCATCGCCCCCGCAGTCCTTGCCAACGATCTGCCCCGAGGCGTCTTTGAGGGGCTTTGCCGTCTTCGCTTCAAAGATGTCGAAGAGGATGTCGCACACGTCGTCTTCGCTGCGTGGTTTGCGGAACGGCATCCTGCCTTCCTTGGCCCCCTTCGTCGCCTTGGGGGGCTTTGGCTTTTGGCTTGTCCTGGCCTGGGGCGTCCGCAGGGGGTGGGTTTCCCTGCCGGTCCTGGCTTCCGCTTCAGAAGTGGCTTTGGCAGGCGTTGCGCCCATCTCGGCAAGGATGGCATCGACAAGGCGCCCGTACTCCTCCTGCGTGGCCTTCCCGCAGGCCGCGCGGTCGATGAAGCGCCGGGGGATGCGCGCGGCAAAGGCAGACGCGTCGGCCTGGGCGTCTCTGCCGGAAGCGTCCTGCGGCATCTGGGATATCTTTGCCGTGAAGAGCGCGACAAGCTTGGCGACTATCTTGTCGGCGGAAAGGGAAGCGGGAGCCGTCTGTTCGGGACTGGCGCCGGCGCTTGCCTGCTGGCTGGCAGGCATTGGGCAGGCGGGCGCGGACGCCGGCTGCGGCATGGCGGACGTGGCCTCGGTTTCGACGAAGCCCTCCGGCATCCTAATCCAGAGGGAGTCGAAGACATAGCCGAAGGGTGAGTCGCTGTCCCTGGACACGCTGATCCGGATGAGCCCGCTGTCCGCTGCCTGCTGAGCCCTGCCAGCCAGCCGGCCTTCGAGGAAGACGGTCTTGTCCTCCGGCTCGAGGCGCAAGAGCTCGATCTGGCAGCGGACAGTGCGCGGCGATGCCGTCTTGCCGAGAATCCAAATTTTTCTTTGCGGCCCTTCTCCCTCCACCTGCACGGGTCCCAGCTTTTCAGGGCAGGTCAGAGGCGGCTGGCGTCCCAGGCGCTCGCGCACGGCGCGCCTGGCGTCCTCAGCGGAAATCTTGGCGTCAAAGGTCGCCGGCACGCCCTCGAAGATGAAGGCGGCGTGCTCTTCCCGTCGCAGGGCATAGGATGACCAGGCAGGAGAGTGCATGGCTGCCTGGTCAAGGACGTTGCCGTCGAGTGTCCGGTAGTTGGCGAGCCCTGTCTCGACGGCCGTCTGCAGGGCCTGTTCCAGCAGGCGAAGAGCCTTTTCCGGTGTCATATCCGCCTCGGACGCCGAGGGCCTGGGTGGCCAGAAATCGGCTTCAAGCCGTATGGAAGTGATCGCCCAGCCGAAGGGAGAGTCCTTGTCGGGCGTGGCGGAAAGCGTCAGCAGCGCAGGCTTTCTGTCCTTGAGCCAGGGATGCGGCACAGAGCCTTTCAGTGCGACATGCTGAGGCGTCTTTTCAATGATACCTCCGTAGGTGGCCTTGAGTGCCGGCAGCATAAAGCTGGGAGGATCTGCCAGATCTGGCGTTCTGCCCAGCAGCCAGACTGTGGTTCGTCCGCCAGCCTGCTCGTGGAAGAGGTTCGCGTGTCTGGAGAGGCTTTTCAGCTCCGCGCGGCGGCCAAAGAGCTCCAGCACCGCCTGGCGGGCGCCATCGAGGGAGATCTTGGCGTTGTACTCTGATGCAATGCCCTTGAAGACGTCCGGATGGCTGGTTTCCCTGCGCAGGGCCCGGGGAGACCACGCGGCCGCGTTTTCGGCAAGGGATTCAATGAGGGCAGGGGTGATCTTGGGATAGCCGCCGGCACGCAGCAGGACCAGCGCCTCCAGCGCCTTTTGCACCAGCAGCGGAGCTGTCTTTGCTGTGTCGATGTCGAGGGGCGTCGTCGCCTGCAGGCGGGCCTTCTGCTCTTTGCCCTCGATGATGATCTGGACAAGCGCGAAGAGAACGGCGACACCCGCAGCGAACCGGAATTCCGGCCAGACGATGCAGGCCACAATGCAGGCGACGATAAGAAAAAAGGTGGGGTAGCTCGCCACGAGCGAGGAAAGAATAAGAACCCAGACCCAGCCGGGCATATGCCTCCTCCCTGTCTTCGCTGCCTAGTCGTCGAGCTTCAGGCCTATGGACTCGAAGACCCAGCCAAAGGGCGAAGTCCTGCTGCGGCAGGCCAGTACCTCGAGCCCGCTGCGGACTTCGCCGCATTCCGGCATCTCGAGGTCGCAGGCAAGGGCCATGCACCGGCCCCGGCGCTCCATGCGGGTGACCTTGGTGATCATGATGCCGCTCCCCGCAGGCTCGCCCGCCTGGTGCGCGGCGCAGATCCACTCGCCCTCGGAGGCAAGCGGCGCGGGGAGCCCGAACCACTTCATAGTCATCCTTCTGGCGTCGTCGGTGCGCACCTTGGCCGTGCAGAGCGCGCCTTCGTTCTTGAAGAGCTCAGGCCTGTCGCTTTTCAAGACGGCGCGCTTCGAGAAGCCGGCAAGCTGGATGGCAGCCTGGTCAAGCACCTTGAAGGTGAGCCGGGCGTAGTTCTCCTGGCCCGTCGCCTTGGCCGCGTCGAGAGCCCGTTTCAAGAGCGTGCGGGCCTCCTGCTCAGTCATGGGCGCAGGTGCGGGCGCGTTGGCCAAGGCCGGCTGGGCAAGCAGGACAGTCGCCGAAAGCAGGGCGGCAGAAAGGACGCATCGTGCAGGCATGGGTGCTCCTTGTCAGGGCAGGGGGCTTGATCTGGGGGGCAGAGGGAGGCGGCCTGAGACAGATTTAGGCGACGACGGGCCGGCCCTGGAGCCTGCGCCTGAGCATGTCGAGGGCCATGCCGGCAGAGCGCTGGCGCAGGGCGTCGCGGCCGGGATACCTTCCACCGAAGGGCGGAAGCTTGCGCACGTAGGTCTCCTCCGGACAGGCCAGGGCTATCCAGACCAGGCCCACTGGCTTCTGGGGCGTGCCTCCGCCGGGGCCGGCAATGCCCGTGATGCCGATGCCGTACGCGGCTCCGGCGCGCTTGCGTGCCTCTTCGGCCATGGTGCGGGCCACCTCCTCGCTCACGGCGCCGACCCTGGCCAGAAGATCCTCGGGCACGCCCAGCAGGCGCGTCTTGGCTTCGTTGGCATAGGTGACAAGGCCCGTCCGGAAGACCTCCGAGGAGCCGGCGCAGTCGGTGAGGCGCTTGGCCACGAGGCCGCCGGTGCAGGACTCGGCGGTGGCGACCTCCTCGTCGCGCGCGGCAAGCAGCCTGACCACCGTCTGCTCGAGGGAGTCGCCGTCCACGCCCCAGACCACGTCGCCAAGCACGTCCTTGACCTGCTCGACGACGGGGGCTGCCAGGGCTTCGGCAGCCTCGCGGCTTTCGGCCTTGGCGGTGACGCGCACGTAGGTCTGGTTGAGCTCGTCGATGTAGGTGGCGACGGAAGGATTGGCGCCGTCGCAGAGCGAGCCCAGCTTCAGGGCCGCGTCGCCCTCGCTCTGGTTGAAGGTGCGCACCATGTGGGAGACGATGGCGCATCCCGTCCGCCTGGCCAGCAGGGGAGCCAGCTGGTCCCGGAACATGGGCTCGAGCTCCCTCGGCGGGCCTGGCAGGAGGGCGAGCAGCTTGCCCGAAGCGGTCTCGGCAAGGCAGCCAGGCGCCGTGCCGACCGTGTTCTTCAGGGGCGTAGAGCCCTTGGGAAGCCAGGCCTGGAGCAGCTGGTTCTCTCCCATGTGGCGGCCCTTGAAGTATTCCTTCAAGTCGGCAAGCGAGCCCTCGTCCAGGGCAAGATCCACGCCCAGGACCTCGGCGGCCGTCTTCTTGGTGAGATCATCCAGCGTGGGGCCAAGGCCGCCAGAGCTGATCACGAGGTCGCTGCGGGAGAGGGCCTCAAGCAGGCAGGCCTTCAGGCGGCCGGGGTTGTCGCCCACGGTGGCCACGTGCTCGAGGTCGATGCCAAGCTGGGCAAGCTCTCTGGCGAGGAAGGCGGCGTCGGTGTTGACGGCGTGCCCGAGGAGCAGCTCGGTGCCGATGGAGACGATTTCAGCTTTCATGGCGGGAGCTCCTGATTATTCTGGTTCCCTGATTTCCTGGCTTCCCTGGTTTCCTGGCGTGCCGGACTTGCCGGGCAGGGGCTTAGGGCTTGCGCTGGCGGCGGAAGGCGTTCTGGCCGTACTCGCCGAGGCGTTCGAGGCGGCGATCCACGAGGTCGTAGAGCGTGCCCTTGGTGAAAGAGCCGTTGCGGCGCCGGCGCCCGGCCTGCATGCCGGTCAAAAGCTGCAGGGCGTCCTCGATGCGGCGCACGGGATAGATGGCGAACTGCCCCTCGTCCACGGCCTTGAGCACCGTGGGGGAGAGCATGAGCTGGTCGATGTTGTCGTAGGGGATGATGACCCCCTGGGTGCCGGTGAGGCGCTGGCGCTGGCAGACCTTGAAGAATCCTTCGATCTTCTGGGTGACGCCGCCCACGGCCATGATCTGGCCGGAATGGGAGACCGCGCCCGTAAAGGCGAGATCGAGCCTGACGGGCACTTCGGCCAGGGCCGAGAGCAGGGCGGCCAGCTCGGCGCCCGAGGCGGAGTCGCCCTCGATGCCGGCGTAGCTCTGCTCGAAGAAGAGCGAGGCCGAGAGCATGAGCGGCTTTTTGCTCGCGAACATGCCGGTGAGGTAGCTCACGAGTATCATCATGGCCTTGGTGTGGATGGGGCCGCCCAGATCCGACTCGCGCTCGAGGTCGATGATGCCGTCGTGGCCCACGCCCACGGTGCAGGAGATGCGGTGCGGCAGGCCGAACTCGAAGGTGCCGTAGGTGGTCACGGCCAGGCCGTTGACCTGGCCTATGGCCTGCCCTTGGGTCTCCACCTTGATGGTGTCGCGGTCGTACTCCTCCATGTAGAGCTCTTCGACCAGGCTCGAGCGGTAGTCGCGCTGGGCGTAGGACTCCTCGAGCACGGCGCCCGTGACCTTGGCCAGGCCCTGCATCTTGGCCAGGGCGGCCGCCTCGATCATGTGCTCGCGCAGGATGGGAAACTTGAGCGAGAGGCGCTTCTGGTCGTCGCAGAGGTGGGAGCCGAGGTCCACCAGCCAGGCCATGGCCGTCCTGTCGAAGGGCGGCAGCCCCTCGAGGTCCACGATGCGGCGTATGGTGCCAAGGTAGTAGCGCACGCCGGCGGCGCTTCTCGGCATGCGGTCGGCCATCTCGGCTTTGATGCGGAAAAGCTTGGCAAAGCGCTCGTCGGAGTCGAGCAGGCCTTCGTAGATGTATTCGTCGCCGATGAGCACGACCTTGAGCTCAAGCTTGACAGGGGCGGGCTTGAGGCCCTTGGTGCGCACGGCCGCGTCCGGCAGGTCCTGGTTGTCCTCGAGCCTGGAGACGCCGGCCTTGAGGGCGCGCAGCAGGCCTTCCCAGGCGGCCGGGTGATGCAGGAGGTCGTCCATGTGGAGCACGAGGAAGCCGCCGTTGGCGCGGTGGAGGCTGCCGGCCTTGACGAGCGTGAAGTCCGTGACCAGGGCGCCGAGCTCGGACTCGCGCTCGATGCAGCCGAGCAGGTTGGCCGGCGTCGGGTGATCCTCCACGACGATGGGGGCGCCCTTGAGGCCCTGGTTGTCCACGAAGAGGTTCACGCGGCACCGCGCCCTGACGTCGGGCCTGTCCGGCGCCATCTGGGGCTGGCCTGCGGTTCTGGGATCCTGGGGCGCGGGAAGATCGCCCCCCTTGTTCAGGAAGGCGTCGGTGTTCTTCAGGAGGTCTTCGCGCAGATCCTTGAAGTAGGTTTCGAGCGCAGGCGCCTGGCAGGCCTTGAGGCTGCGCTTGGCAACGGGCTCGAGCACGGCGTCGAGCACGGCGGCCATGATGCCGCGCTCGAGGTCCTTCTCCTTGCCGGCGTAGCCTTCCTCCATCTTGGCCAGCTCGTGCACGAGGCCGGACATGTGCTGGGCCACGGCTTCGGAGCGGTGCTTGAGGGCAAGGCGCAGGCTGGCGTCGAGGCCTTCGAATTCGTCTTCAGAGACGCGCCGGCCCTTGACCAGGGGATAGAGGGTGATGCTGCCGGCGTCGTCCACGTCGATGTTGAAGCCCTTGTGCTCGGCCACGCTGTTCATGCGGTGGAGCAGCTGGGTGCGCTCGTTCTGGTAGGCTTCGAGCAGCTTCTCGCGCTGCTTGATGAAGCGCTGGCCGCCCACGCGGCGCTCCAGGGTGGCGCCGATCTCCTCGACGCAGTCCTCCATGGCCTTGCGGAACTTCGAGCCCTGGCCAGAGGGGAAGGGCACGAGCACGGGGCAGTCGGGGTCCTGGAAGTTGTAGACGTAGACGAGATCCGGGGGCGTGGCCGACTTCTTGGCCAGGGGCTGGAGGTACTGGCGCAGGAGGTGCATGCGCCCGAGCTGGGTGTCGCCCGCAAGGTAGACGTTGAAGCCGCTGACCTGGATGTTGACGGCCAGATCCAAGGCCTTCATGGCCCTGTCCTGGAAGGGCGTGCGGCCTTCCGCAGGCGCGGGGCGGATGCCGTCGCTGTCGTCGGCCGGCACGAGGGCCGGGTCGTAGGTGGCGTGCAGTCTGGAAGAGGGGAGCGGCTGTATGGTGGCCATGGCGTACTACCTTTTTGGATGGAGCGCGGGCTGCGCAGGCCTGCGGCCCGGCCCGGCGCGCTGGGGCGTGAAGCGTTCTGAAACGGCGAAACCGGCATCGGAGCCGGGGACTGGCGTGGCCTTCCCCGGAACGTCTGCCGGCTTCTGGATAACGATCTGCAGGGAGGGGGCAAGGTCAGCTTCGGGTCGTCACCTTGCCGTCCTTGTAGAGGCGCTCGAGGATGGCGCCGGCGCCCATCTGCTTGACGGTGCCGGCAAGCCGGAAGCCGAGCGCCCGGGCGTCGGCCGCAGGCCCCTTGATCTGGTCGCGGAAGATCTGGGAGCCGTCGGTTTCGGCAACGAGGCCGTCGAGCAGCACCTGGTCTCCCTCGAGGCGGGCGTGGGCGCCGATGGGCACCTGGCAGCCGCCGTCGAGGCCGGCGAGAAAGCCCCGTTCGGCTTCCACGCAGACGCGGGTTTCCCAGTCCTCGAGTCTGGCGACCAGGGCGAGGGTCTGGGCGTCGTCAGCCCGGCATTCGATGCCGAGCGCCCCCTGGCCCACGGCCGGGACGAACTCGTCCGGGTCGAGATCCACGGCGCAGGGCGCCTCGAGGCCGAGGCGGACCAGGCCAGCCGAGGCGAGGAGGATGGCGTCGAAGAGGCCTTCGCGCAGCTTGCGCAGGCGCGTGTCCACGTTGCCGCGCAGGCTCTCGATCTGCAGGTCCGGCCGCAGGGCGAGCAGCTGGGACTGGCGCCTGAGGCTGCTGGTGCCGACCCTGGCGCCGGCAGGCAGATCCTTGAGGCCCGCGTAGCGCTCGGAGACGAGGCAGTCGGTGAAGACTTCGCGCCTGGGCACGCATCCGAGCACCAGTCCTGCCGGCAGCTCCATGGGCACGTCCTTGATGCTGTGCACGGCAAGGTCGGCCGTGCCCGCAAGCAGGGCGTCCTCGATTTCCTTGACGAAGAGCCCCTTGCCGCCGACCTGGGCCAGGGGCACGTCGAGTATCTTGTCGCCGCGGGTCTTGATGACGGCGAGCTCGACGGCGAGATCCGGCTCCAGGGCCTGGAGGCGGTCCTTCACGTGGTTGGCCTGCCAGAGGGCAAGCTGGCTTCCGCGGGTGGCGATGACGAGTCTTGGCATGGGAGCCGCCTAGTGGGCGCAGGTGGCGCAGTTGCCGCCCGAGCAGCCGGCGCAGGAGCAGCTGGAGCCGTGCGAGGAGGAGCCTTCGCCTATGGCGGAGCCGGCGGTTTTGTGGGCGCACTTGCTCAGCATCTTTTCGGTGTCCTGGCTCCCGCACTGGGGGCAGGAGACCGTTTCGTCGCTGGCAAAGACCAGCTCTTCAAAGGTGCCGCCGCATTTGTTGCAGCGGAATTCGTACATGGGCATGGGTATCTCCAGTATCTATGCGGAGGGCTGCGCGGGATCGGCGCCATCGGCCTTGCCGGCGTCCTCGTCCCCGGGGATGCCGGCGCCAGCCTGGAGCATCTCCCTGAGGATTTCCGGTTTCGTGTAGAGGTAGTAGTCGCACAGCTCGCTCATGAGGCAGGCTATGGCGACGTGGAGCTCCTGGACCAGGCTCTCCTCGATGCTCGGCACCCTGAGCTCGACGTCGGGCAGGTCCTCGGCGCTGAGCATGCCGCCGTCCCCGCCCGTGATGCCGAGGATGAACATGCCCTGCTCGCGGGCGGTGCGGGCGGCCTCGGCAAGGCGCGGGCTTTGGCCGTCCGAGGAGAAGATCACGAGCACGTCGCCGTCCTGGCCGAAGGCCTCCAGCTGGCGGGCGAAGATGCGGTCGCCGTCGGCGCCGTTCTCCGGGCTGGGCATGCCCTGGGGGGCCGCCGACAGCGGCATGGCAGGCAGGGGCGCGCGGTCCGGGGCTTCGGGATTGATGAAGCGGCCGGCGAGAATTTCCGCCACGGCGTGCGAGGTGCCGGCGCCGCAGAGGAAGACGCGGCTGCCGTTGGCGAAGGCGAGGGCCAGGGCCTTGGAGGCTTCCTTGAGATCCTCGGCGTAGAGGTCGAAGAAGTCCCTGCGCACGGCAAGGCCGTCCTCTTCGCGCCTGGCGATGAGGTCGAGGCTGTCGTCCTTGTACTGAAGCTGAATGGCCATGGGATGGCTGTCCTCAGGGAGGCCCTTGCGGACAAGGCGCGCAAGGGGTTGCGTCAAGGAGGGGTGGAGCAGGGTGCCCGCGCTGCGCGCAAAAGCGCCCGAACGGGAACCTTACGGCAAAGAAAAGGCGTTATCAAGGAGGAGGCAAGGCCGATCCGAAGCCGGATCAAAGCCGCTTCAAGCCCGCCCCAGGCCCTCTGCCAGGCTGGGGGCAAGCCCGCCCTGGCAAGCCTGCCGCCTCCGGCTTGACCCGGTCCTGCCCGCGGCTACAATCTCCCGCAGCTCAAAGCCTTCCCGCCCTGTCCCCCTGCCGCGAGGCGGGCCGCCGCAGGCGGGAGCACCCCCATCGCCTAAGCCGCCTACATCGCAGAAGGCACATACGACCTGCCATGCTTGCCATCCTCACCCTCATGCACTTCGCCGTTGACGGCGTCTGCGCAGCCGAGCTCTACCTCTACGAACTGGCCGAGCCCGACTGGCTCCAGGTGCTCTTCGTCTTCGGGCTCTACAACGCCGCGGCCTTCGGCTTCCAGTGGCTGGCTGGGCTCGCCCTGGACCTGCGTCCGGCCTTCAGGCCGGCCCTGGCGCTTTCAGTCTGCCTGCTGGCCCTGGGCTGCATCGGCGCCTTCGGCGCGCCCCTCCGGGCAGGGCTGCTGGGCGCCGGCAACTGCCTCTTCCATGCAGCCGGCGGCGCCTGGGTGCTCAGCCGGCACCCCTCGACCTACAGCGAGCCCGGCATCTTCGTCTCGAGCGGGGCCGTGGGCCTCGCGCTCGGGCTGGCCGGCATGATCGCGCCTGCCGTCTTCCTCGCCCTGTGCGCAGTCTGCGCCGGCTTCGCCTGCTGGGGCATGGGCAGGGTGCCGGCGCAGATCCCCATGTCCCCTGCCGAAGCTGCGCCAGGCGAACCTGCATCAGACGAAGCCGCTCTGGCCAAGACGTCCGGCGGCAGGCTGGTGCCCTTCCTGCTTGGGGGCTGCGTCCTGGTGCTGCTTGCCTGCGTCGTCCTGCGAGGCTTTGGCGGCGGAGGCCGGTGTCCGGGGCTGCCTCTGCTCTTTCCCTGCGTCTTTGCCCTCGGCAAAGCTTGCGGCGGACTTGTCTGCGACCGCTTCGGACTCAAGGCCACGGCCCTTGCCGTCTTCCTCCTCTGCTTCCTGGCCCTGCAGTTCGGCGGGCTCGTGCCGGCGCTCC
>JAEEGF010996450.1_pt1 | contig 13538 bp, 13 predicted proteins | sample 9134171 | NCBI WGS metagenome assembly JAEEGF01 (sample SAMN16246542, study PRJNA631951) | gut metagenome | biome: gut microbiome; feature: rumen; material: AP-attached | host: Bos | place: Iran: Karaj | collected 2018-10
TGTGTCGGCCCGGGTTTAGGATCGGTGTCGGAAGCGGGGCTCTGGGGCGCTGCCTGTGCTGAAGCAGGGGCAGCGTCGGGAGTTGAAGCCCCAGGCGCAAAGGGTGTCGTTTGTGAAGACGCACCGGAAGCGTCGGTTTCAGAGGACGTGGGCGTATCCTGGTCTGAAGGGTCGGTCTGTTGGGGAGCAGACGGATCGTTGTCCGACCCGGCGGCGGATTCCCCGGAGGAGCCCGGGCCGGCAACTGCGCCGGAATCGCTTTCTCCAGAACTGGTGCCGGTTCCGCTTTCGTCAATGCCTGTGCCGGAACCTGATCCGGAACCGCCCTCTCCGGAGCCGATACCCGACCCGGAACCACCTTCTCCAGAGCCGGAACCAGACCCGGAGCCACCTTCACCAGAGCCCGTGCCAGACCCGGTTCCGCCAGATCCTTCCCCGGAGCCGGAACCGGAGCCCGTACCAGAACCTGATCCGGAGCCACCTTCTCCGGAGCCGGAGCCGGAGCCATCTCCGCCTGCGCCCTCACCCGGCTCAGTCGCTTCGTTTGAAGGAACGGGCGTAGGTGTCGGCGTGGGCTCGGGCGTCGGCGTCGGTTCAGGCGTCGGCGTAGGCGTGGGCTCGGGCGTGAAAGTGGGTGTGGGGGTAGGTTCGACCGTGGGTTCCGGGGTCGCCTTGAGCTTGACGCTGGCGCCCAGGAGAACTTTGCCGCCCAATTCTGTGCTTGCAGAGAGAACTGCTGTAATGATCAAGGGCGTTTCATCATCAAAATTATCAAGCTTGTTCGTTGGATGTATATGGATATTTGCTTCCAAAAGTGCCGCTTTGGTGGTTTCAACACGAACTCGCCGTGCCATCAATCCATTATTAAGCTCGTTCAAAGAGACCGACGCGGTGGATACTGAAGCGCCGGAATCAGATATGCTTAGAATATCCGCATCGTAAATCTCCGGTATTTTGAACCCCGCCTGATCGAATGTTCCGAAATATCCAAAGACGGTAACAACGTTTCCGCGGTTAACTTCGGACATCTTTTCGCTGCTGTTTAAATGAACGATATATCCTTTTGACCCGTTTTGCAAATAAAGCTCTTTCGCTTTCAATCCCTTTGCCGTGACCACCCCGGTAAACGTGGTCTCCGCAACGCAGGGGTGCACAGGGAGCGCCGTCAAAACCAACAGAACCGCCAGCAGGACCAGGATCCGTCTCATATGCTTCCTCTTGAAAGAACGTATTGTTTTTAATATAGACAGTATACTCCAAAAAACACAGTATTTCAACCCGTTCACGAAACCGGAGGGCTTGGATGCTTGTCATTCTTCACCGCTTGTGATAGGATATCCTATATATTTTTCACGGAGGCGTCTATGCTCTTTTCCCGGTTGAATCGAAAGAAAGCCCCGGCGGAGGCCTATGATAGGGCGCGGCTGGAGCCGGTGATCCGCAGCAGCATCTGCACCGGCGAAAAGGTGGCCGGGTTCCGGGAGAAGGAGACGGGCCGGTTTCGGGAGGTGTCCCTGATCCGATCCCCGGCGGATCTGGACGCGTTCAAGCAAAAGTACGGCATCACGGACGAGATACCGACCATCTATTAGAAAAGGAAGGGAGCTGCCGGTGAGGTACATCGCCTTCGACGTGGAAACGCCGAATCGATTCAACAGCCGCATGAGCGCCATCGGTATCTCGGTGGTGGAGGACGGGCAGATCACGGGATCCTTCTATTCCCTGGTGGACCCGGAGCAGCCCTTCGACTGGTTCAACACCCAGCTCACTGGCATCGACAGCCGGGCGGTCCGGGGTGCGCCCACTTTCCCCGCGCTGTGGGAAAGGATCGAGCCCATCATGAGCTCCGGCCTACTGGTGGCCCACAACGCCGGCTTCGACATGGGCGTGCTGAAAAAATGCCTCCACGATTACGGCATCCTCTGGCGGCCCCAGGTACCGGGGCTGTGCACGGTGCGCATGGGGCGGCGGCTCCTGCCGGGGATCAGCCACCGGCTCAACGACATGTGCGCCTATTACGGCATCGACCTTGCCCACCACCGGGCCGACAGCGACAGCCGGGCCTGCGCCCTGATCCTGCTGCGGTATCTGAACGCCGGGGCGGAGCCGAAGCGGTTCATTCGGACGTACACCATGGAATAGAGGAGCGAGTGCTCCTTTTTTCGTGGGTCGATCCGCCTGGAAAATCCATTTTCAGGCAAAATCCGGTTGCGCCGGGGAAAGTTGTGTGCTATCCTGATTCCGTATGAAACGGATCGTGAAAAAAGCTGCTATCTGTCTTTTGCTGGCCCTGCTTCTGCTGCCCTGGCCTGTTATCGGCACCGCCCAGGCGGAGAGCGACGGGGAGATCACCGCTGCCTGCACCTATATCCTGCCGGAGAAGGTGCCGGCGGAGCGCCTTACGGACGAAAGCTGGCTGAGCCGGCTCACCGTCCGCCCCCGGGCAGAGATCCGGGTGGGGCTGCCTGCCTGCAGCCATCCCTCCCTGTACGTGACCTGGTTCGTTCGGCCCCGGCAGGTGAAGCTGGAACAGCTGGATGAAAAAGGCAAGTCCATTCGGACGGACGAAATTGTTCCCGGCAGCCCCTTCGAGCGGTATGAGCTGGACGCTGCCTGCCGCCAGGCGATCCTTTCGTCCCCTGAGGCTTGGACCATCAGCACCCTTCGGGTGTTCGACGGCGAGCTGCCCGAGGATCTGCCTTACTTCGGTGCGCCCATGGAGCAGGCGGACCTGCTGATCGTCATGGGTCAGCCCCAGGCCCTCTTTGAGGAGCTGGGGGGTTTAGCATCCCTGTACATGGGCCAATACCAGGTCAAGACCGCCTTTTGTTATTTGAACGAGGACAACGCCGTCCTCCAGGCCACCGCCGGAGATCCCCGGCCCCTGGGGGAGGCGTTGAGCGCCCTCTGGTCCATGGGCTACAAGGAGGCCCCCTTCCTGGGCGGGTTCCTGGATCACGATTTCAATGAGTTGGAGGACGTGCAAAAGGCCTGGACCCCGAAGGCTCTGGAAGCCTATCTGGTGGGGCTGATTAGGACCCTGCGGCCCAAGGTGGTGGTCTGCGCCGCCGGCGGCGAGGAGGACCAGCGCAGCGCCTTTGTCGCCGGGCAGATCGAAGCCGCCGTAGGTTCCGCCGCGGACGGGGGCAAGTTCGCCGAGGCAGGCAAGGCCCACAAGGTCCAAAAGCTCTATCTCTCCGATCCCGAGGGGAAGACCTTGGTCTCCTATGATGACGTATATGCGTCCGCCGTGGCCGCCTATCGCCATGTGGCCTCCCGCCAGTTCTACAAGTTCACCCTGCCCCGGGAGGGCCGCTTCACCCTGGCCCATTCCAGCGTGGGACAGGACAAGAAAAAGAACGATCTTCTGGAAAACGTAAAGACCAAGACCCTGCTTTCCTATGTGACGCCGACGCCCGTGCCTACGGCTACGCCCACGCCCAGCCCGACGCCCACACCTACGCCGACCCCCACCCCGACGCCCACGCCCACGCCCACGCCGACGCCGACCCCCACGCCGACCCCCACCCCCGTGCCCACGCCTACGCCTACTCCCACCCTGACGGAGCAGGTGGCCCGGCTGCCTCAAAAGCAGTGGCTGGAACGGGGCATGCTGGGCTTGGTGGGGCTTGCGGTGCTGGTGGCGGTGCTCGTCCTGATCCGCCGCGCCAAGGGTAAGGGCGGAAGGATCGCCTTCGGGCTGATCGTGATGATCCTGCTGGCGCTGCTGGCCGGGGCCGGGTTCTGGTATCTGCATTATGTGGCCGTGATCCCGCCGGAGCCCGTGGTGGAGGTGACCCCCACCCCCTCGGCGACGCCCACGCCCACGCCGGAGCCCACGGTGGCGCCCACGGCGACCCCGTCGCCCACGCCCACGGTGGAGCCCACCCCCACGCCGACGCCCACGCCGACACCCACGCCGGATCCCTATCCCTTCCTTTCCTACGGTGAGCCGGAAAAGGTGGAAACCTTCGACAACGAGGGCGGCAAGTGGGTCTATCGGTCCGATATCCTGAGCGTGGATATCCGTCGGGAGCGCATTGAGCTCACCGAGGGCCGGGAGCAGGGTCAACCCATCACCTATTTCGTGGCCCACGTATACACCCGGGATTTCGACAGCTTCTATCCCACCTTCGCCACCAACCGGAAGAACGGCATGGCCCGCTGCTGGCCCCAGGACATGGCCCTTCGGTACAAGAGCGTGCTCTGGTTCACCGGCGACAACCTGATCCAGGCCGAGGCCAACGCCAAGGGGGCCCTCATCCGGGACGGCAGGGTATTCAGCAAGGCCAAAGCCTCCAACTGCATGGCCTATTACGCGGACACCATGACCTTCAAGGTCATCGACCGCAAGACCATGGACGCCCTCACCATCTGGGAGAGCGGCGCCCAGGACGTGTTCTCCTTCCCCCGGGGGTCCGACCTCATCATGGAGGGACAGATCTCCTCCGGCGCCACCAACACCACCCAGCGGAACCCCCGCTGCGCCGTGGGCATGGTGACCCCGGGCCACTTCGTAGTGGTGGTGGCGGACGGCCGCCAGCCGGGGTACAGCGTGGGCTTCCGGCTCCTGGAGCTGGCGGAGCTGCTGCAGAAGGAGGGCTGCGTGGAGGCCTTCAACCTGGACGGCGGCATCTCCACGGCCATCTACTTCCTGGGCGTGAAGCTGAACCACCATCGGGACGAGGCCGGCACCGGCTCCGTGGCCGACTATAAGCAGCGCACCCTGCCCGAGGGCCTGGCCTGGGGGTATTCGCCGCTGTGCGGGACCTTCGGAGAGGAGTAGCCTCGCGCATCCGACAGCCAGTGATATCCAGATTTCCCTTGCCGCAAATGGTCTGCCGCCTTTTTCGACAGCCTGTGCCCACCGGATGGTGGGCTTTTTCATATCACATGGGAACCTTTCGGGGCTCTGGACCGTCTTATAGGCAGAACGATCGTTCGAGACGAACAAAGAGAGGAAGGACTATGATCTCAAAAGATGCCTTTGCCCAGGAGGTGCGGACGCTGACCGACACGGCCTTCGCCGTTTCATACCTGATCCTGGGGAACAGTGCCGATTGCGAGGACGCCATGAGCGAAGCGGTCCTCCGGGCCTACGAGGGCCGGGGGAAGCTGAAGAAACGGGACAGCTTCCGGGCCTGGTTCATGCAGATCCTGCGGCACGAAGCCTACAACGTATTGCGCCGCCGGAAGCGGGTGCAGCCCGTGGAGCAGCTGCCGGAGGATCCGGCCCCGGAAGCGGACCGTGCCGGGGAGCTGGACCTTCGCACGGCCCTGCAGGAGCTCAACGAGGACCAGCGGACGGCCCTGCTCCTGCAGCAGGAGGGGTACGACCTCGCCGAGATCGGCCTGATCCTGGACGTGCCCGTGGGGACGGTGAAATCCCGTATCTCCCGGGCGAAGCAAACCTTGAGAGCGATCCTGGAGGAGAACTGATATGAAAAAGAAAAACTACTGCGTGCGGGACGTGATCCCCGATACGCCGGACGGCTTCTATGACACGGTGGAGCGGAGCCTGGCCGCCTGCGAGGAGAAGAAGGAAAGGACCTGGGACGGCTTCCGGCTCCCGAGAAAGTGGATGCTGCCCCTGGTGGCGGCCCTGGTGCTGCTCATCGCCGGGACGGCGGTGGCGGCGGGCGCCTGGCTTTGGAACAACTATTCCCCCACCAACTATATGGAGACCCCCAAGGAGCAGCGGGAGGAGCAGGGCAAGACCATCCCCGACGTGGAGCAGGCCATCGCCTCCGCCGCCCCGCAGACCGGGGAGTATAAGATCGTCATGCTGCCGGAGTTCAAGAACGCCGCAGAGCAGGACGAATGGCGGGTGAAGCTGGGTCAGCCCAAGTACAATGAAGCCGACTGGGCCTGGGTCCGGGAGATCCGGCCCGAGGTGGAAGAGGTGCTGATCGACGGCCGGAACCTGGCCTTCAACATCCGCCTCAACACGGACCACGCCAAGGCCTTCACCTGGCCGGACGTGGAGGGTCAGTGGGTGGACGCCCTGGTGGACAACATCAGCTTCCGCCGGGAGGGAGAGAGCATGGCCCATCCCATCATCGAGGGGGGCGGCGGTATCAACCCCAGTATGGTCACGGATACCGGCGCCACCTTGTACACCGAAGTGATCCTGGACCAGCCGAACGTGGACTTTCCCACCGAGGGCCGGGTGGAGCTGACGGTGGAGATCGGCTTAAGGGACGCTCGGGTGGACGACATGGCCACCGTGGGCATCGTGGGCCGGATCTATTACACCTTCTCCTTCGACGCCGCGGCGGGCACGGAGGCGGCGCCGGTCAAGGTCACCGAGCGGCCCCTCTCGGGCAGCATCGTGCTGACCGTGGACGACTGGTCCGACCTTGACAAGCCCAAGCTCTACAATATGCGGGTGAGTTTGGACGGGGTGGTGCTCCGGGAGGAGATCCACTACCAGCAGACTGGCATCTACGTGACCTACACCGTGAAGGAGGCCCCCGCGGACTGGACCGAGGCCATGAAGAACTCCCTGCTCTATCCCAACCGGGAGGCCAAGTGGCACGGCCTGTATCTCGAATACCGCCTGGGTCAGGAGGGAGAGTGGACCGCCGTCGGTCACGAGAACCACGGAAACTTCGGCGAGCAGACCGGCATCCTGCCCATCTTCCCCTCGGATTACGAGCGGGTGAAGCAGGAGGGCTGCGCCCTGCGGCTGACCGAATACTACGGCACCGGCTTCAACGGTCAGCCCATCGGCGAGGATTGGCGCTACGACATCGATTTCGGCGCCACGTCCATGAACTTCGACCTGGCGCCCCAGGAGCTGGGCACGTTTGAGACCCCCCTGCCGTAAGGCTTTACGTACAAACACGGCGCGGAAGATGCTTCCGCGCCGTGTGTTTTTTCAGGGTCAATCCGTGAACCACTCCGGATACACCGTCCGGTACGGGTTCTCCTTGTCCGGGTCCGTGGGATCCCAGCCCAGGGTCTGGTCCTTGTTCATATAGGGTTCGGCATAGATGAGGGCCGGGGCGGCGGGGGCCGCGGGGCCGGCGTCCGTGGTGACGAAGACCTTGGTGCCCCACTTGCAGTTGTTGTAGATCCAGTAGGCGTCCCCCACCAGCAGCCGCACGCAGCCGTGGGAGGCGGGGCTGCCCAGCAATTCGTATTCCTCGATCAGCATCTGCTTTTTGCCGTACTTCTGGAACTTGCGGTATTCGCCGCCGATGGGCACGGTGTGGAACAGGTAGTGTCCCCGAAAGCGGCAGGCGTACTGGGCGTAGACCATGATGCCGTTCATGCGGGTCATGGCCTTGTATTTGTATCTGCTGTAGATGTAGTGCATCCCCATGGGGGTCTGGTGATCGTCGTCCGAAGCGGAACAGATCATGATCCGCTCCACGTCCCAGTCCCCGTCACGGGCCAGGAAGCAGACCACGCTTTGGCTGCCCAGATACACCGTGAGCCACCGGTCCCCGTCCTTCTTGGGGGGCTTTTCGGGGGCGTAGGGGGAGAGGGTGAAGTGGGCGATGGGCTGGGCCGGGGTGCCGTAGACCGGATCCGTCTCCGGCTCCGAGGGGTAGAAGCCCAACTGCTTTTCACCGAAGCTGCCGAAGCGCAGATACTCCTTCGTGTTCTTGTTTTGATAGAGGCCCGGCGTCACCTCCACCAGGACCGTTTTAAGCCGCAGCTCCGGGTCCGGCGTGGCCGGCAAAAAGGTGGGCGTCGGGGTCGGCGTGGGCGTAGGCGTGGGCGTCGGGGTCGGGGTAGGCGTGGAGGTTGGCTCCAGGGTCGGCGTACAAGTCGGGGCGGCCGTAGGCTCGATCGTCGGCGTACAAGTCGGGGTGGCCGTGGGCTCATCCGTGGGTGCAGGGGTGAGGGTCGGCGCCGCCGTGGGCGCAAGGATATCCGCCGTCTTCGCCGGCTGGCAGCCCAGCCACAGGCAGAGAAGGAGCAGCAGCGCCCAGCATGCGGTTTTTCGGGATCGGGTCATATCCAAAGTATGGAATAAAAAACGCTTGCCTATGCAGCAAGCGCTTTTTTGTCAATGGTGGTTACTCTGCCTTGGGGGCTCCCACGGGGCAGACATTGGCGCAGTTGCCGCACTCGATGCAGGCGTCGGCGTCGATGACGAAGATGCCGTCGCCCTCAGAGATGGCTTCCACGGGGCACTCACTGGCGCAGGTGCCGCAGGCGATGCACTCATCGGTGATCTTGTATGCCATGTATGATTACCTCCTTACAGATTTTCAACTCATTATATCATACGTCACCCAAAATGCAACAAGCAGTTTTTCGGCGACTTTGTAAACAAGTCGAAAAACCGAAAAGGCGGTCTACCTTTGGAACGGACCTTTTTTTCGACAGGGAACGGGTGGTATGCTGGCCGTAAACGAGGGGAAAAAGGAGGGGATGCGGGTGAATATGCCGGACCTTTCCGGGGAGCGGCCCCTTTCGCCGCCCCGGCGGGAAATATCGCCGCCCAAGCGGGATATATCGCCGCCCAGACGGGATATGGGGCGGAGCCTGTTTCTGCTGCCCATCGACAGCATCCGGCCCAATCCGGATCAGCCCCGGCGGGAATTCAGCCGGGAGGAGCTTCAGGAACTGACTTTAAGCATCGCCCAGATAGGGCTCATCCAACCCCTGACCGTTCGGCCCGGCGCGTCGGGATACGTGCTCATCTGCGGGGAGCGGCGGCTGAGGGCCTGCCAGCTGCTGGGGCTGAAGGAGGTGCCCTGCATCGTGGAGCAGGTGACCGGGGAGCAGAGCGCGCTCATGGCCATGGTGGAGAACGTGCAGCGGGCGGATCTGTCCTTTTGGGAGGAGGCGGAGGGGTATCGGCGGCTGCTGACGGTCTATGGCATCGACCGGGAGGAGCTGTGCCGGCGGATCGGGAAGAGCGCCGCGTTCCTCTCCAACAAGCTCCGGCTGCTGAAGCTGTCGCCCGTGGTGCGGGAGGCGGCCCAGAGGGGCGGGCTCACGGAGCGGCATGCCCGGTGCCTGCTGTCCCTGCCGGACGAAGAGGCGCAGCTGCGGCTGGTGGACAGGATCGTCAAGGAGGGGCTGAGCGTGCGGCGGACGGAATCGCTGGTCGATCAGGCGGCACCCCGGTCCAAGCCCCTCAGGGTGCTGCGGCTCACGAAGGATTGCCGGCTGTTCCTCAACGGCCTCGACACCCTCCTTGCTCAGCTTCGCCAAGCGGGCATGGAGGCGGAGATACGGACAGAAAAACACCCGGACGGCCTGGACGTGACCATCCGGGTGAGGTATGGGTAGGCGTGTTTCTTTTGCCGCTTTTTTCCCTTCGGTGAAGAGGAAAAAAGCGGCGCAAAAAAGAGAAGCTCATCTAAACATAATGGGAAATATCACGCAAGCAATACTTCCCAAATAAAGTTCTTTTGAGTCGGCTTTCCGTTAGGAAATCCGACGATCCTTCTTTCTTTCAAGAAAAAGGATCAAGCTATCAATAGATCCTCTTTAACAGCCAGAAGTGGTTTTGGCCGTCGTTGGTGGGGGTGGCGCTGCAGCCCAGGGTCCGCTTCTTGCCCTCGTTCTCGTCCAGCAGGAGGTTCAAAACCGTGTTGGCGAAGGCGGTGTGGTTGGGCTTGTCCTCGGTGAGCAGGAACACCAGCTGGTACTCTCCCCCGTCCGCCAGCTTGGCGAACTCGGGGAAGAAGTCCTTCACGTGGGCCCAGCCGTGCTTCTCGTAGACGGTCCGGTAGGCGGGGTCCTTCAGCACCTTGGGCAGGGGGTCCGGGGAATGCTTCTCCTCGTCGAAGGTGAAGTCTCTAAAGCAGCCGGAGGTTAGGGCGGTGGTGAGCATTTCGTCGATGCGGGCGCAGATGTCGTCGTACCGGGCCCGGTCGATGCCGAATTCCGCCGTGGGGTCGAAGTCGGTCATGGCCTTGCGGATGTTGTCGATGGTTTCCTTCATGGTGGTCATTTCGCTGCGATAGGACCGCTGTATTTCTTTCATGGCTTCGAGCCTCGCCTGCTGCGCGTCGATCTTCGCCTCAAAGGCCCGGTAGACGTCCTCGTCGGACCCGTCCAGCAGCGGTTTGATCTCCTCGATGGTGAAGCCGCCCAGCTGCAGGTTCTTGATCTTCACGAAGGTCAGGGCCTGCTCCTCGTCGTAGTACCGGTAGCCGGTGAACCGGTCCACCCGGCCGGGCTTCAAAAGGCCCACCTTGTCGTAGTACCGGAGCGTTTGCGGGTTGCAGCCGCAGAGCTTGGCAAAGGCTTGTATGGTCATATCGCTTGCCTCCTTTCTGAGGACAGTAAACCATTAGAGTGCAGTGTAAGGTCAATACCTTTTTTGAAATTTTGTTTGTTATTTTTTGCCGCTTTTTTCTCTTCGGTGAAGAGGAAAAAAGCGGCGCAAAAAAGAGAAGCTTATGGATGAAAACGGGGAAGTACTGCGCAAACAGTATTCTCCCAACAAAGTTCTTTTGGGCGGCTTTTCTTTCAAGAAAAGCCGCGAAGCTTTCAATCTTTCCTTTTATATAGTTTTTTCAAATGCCGTCCCACCAGGGTGCCCAGGGAGGCGCCGACGACGGCCTGGAATGCGTTGGGCAGCACGTTCACCGCGGCCACGGGGGCGGTGAGGAGCACCGTTTCGAAGAGGAAGTAGCCCAGGGGCACCAGCAGGCAGCAGATCAGGGCCAACGGCACGGCGGCCTTCTTCGCCCGGTGCATGGCGAGCCCCGCCAGCAGGGCCGTGATCCCCTTTATGAGCAGGGTCACCGGTGCGTACATGGCCCAGCCCAGGATCAGATCTGCCAACGCCGCGCCCACGCCGGCGGCCAGGGCCCCCAGCCCTCCGGGGAGCAGACAGGCGCAGAGGAACACCCCCGCGTCCCCCAGATTCACGTAGCCGTAGCCGCTGGGTAGCGGCAGGGAGATCAGGGTGAGCAGCAGCGTCGCCCCGCAGAGCTGCCCGGCCAGGGCCAGGCGATGGGTCTTTTTGTCCAATTTGCGTTCCATGCTTTTTACACGCTCCGGCACACGGCGGTGAAATAGTCTTCGGGGAAGCCGGCGAGGGCGGCCTGGGCCCCCTCCTCCGTCTCAAAGAGGCCGAACACGGCGGAGCCGCTGCCGGTCATGCAGGCGGCCAGGGCGCCGCGGGAGAGGAGGGCCGCCTTGATCTCGCCGATCTCGGGGACCAGCGTCACGGCCGGGGCCTCCAGGGCGTTCTCCATATAGGCGGCGGCGCCGGCAAGGTCGTTCTTCCCCAGCATGGCCAGGCACCGCACCGTCTCCACCCGCTTCCGGGGCAGGGACAGCCCCTGGAACAGGGCCTTGGTGGACACGCCCCGGGGCGGCTTCACCACGGCGAAATGGAGCTGGGGCCCCACCACCGGGGTCAATATCTCCCCCACCCCCTCGCACCGGCACAATCCCCCCTGCAGGCAGAAGGGCACGTCCGCCCCTACCTGGAGGGCGATCTCCCGGACCTCCCGATCGGTGAGCATCCGGTGGAGCCGCTGAAGCCCCCGGAGCACCGCCGCCGCGTCCGCGGAGCCGCCGCCCATGCCCGCCTCCGCGGGCAGCCGCTTCTCGCAGGTGACGAGAGCCCCCTTGCCGCACTTCGCCTGATAGAGCTTGGCGGCCCGGTACATGGTGTTCTCGAAGGGCAGCTCGGCGCCGGTGACGTGGACCTCCACGGTCTTGGACGGGGATACGGTGATCCGGTCGAAGAGGCTCACGGTCTGCATGAGGGTGTCCAAAGCGTGATAGCCGTCCATCCGCTTGTAGAGGACGCCCAAGGTCAGATTCAGTTTCGCATATGCTTTTTCTTCCACGCGTTCCATGGAAAAGAGTATAGCACAAGTTTTCCCCATGGGGTAGCGTTCGGGAAAAAGTTGTGCTATACTTTTAAATTACATTGGAGGTATGTATGCGTTTTGTGCCCCTGTGCAGCGGTTCCTCGGGAAACGCCACCTATATCGAAGCGGGCGACGCTCGGCTGCTCATCGACGCCGGGCTCTCCTGCCGCCGGATCACGGAGCTCCTTGCCCAGGTGGGGGCGGACCCCCGGGCCCTGACCGCCATACTGGTGACCCACGAGCACATCGACCACATCCGGGGCATCGACGTCCTTTCGAGGAAGTTCCGCATCCCCGTGTACGCCAACGCGGACACCTGGGGCGCCATGGAGGGAGCCCTGTCCGGGGTGTACCCCTCGGAGCGGTGCGTGTTCGAGAGCGACAAGGATCTGTATCTGGGGAAGCTGCGCATCTACCCCTTCACCACCCCCCACGACGCGGCCCATTCCGTGGGCTTCACCGTCTTCGACGGGGAGAACAAGTGCGGCGTGTGCACGGACCTGGGCCATGTGGATCGGCGCATCCTGGAGGTGCTGTCCGACTGCAGCGTGCTCCTCTTGGAGGCCAATCACGACGTGGACATGCTTATGGCCGGGCCCTATCCCTACTCGTTGAAGCAGCGCATCCTTTCCGGCCGGGGGCATCTGTGCAACGAGGATTGCGGAAAGGCGGCGGCGGCCCTCTATGAAAAGGGCGTGAAGCATCTTATCCTGGGCCACCTGTCGGCGGAGAACAACTTCCCGCCCCTGGCCGTGGCCACGGTCCGGGGGGTCCTGCGGGACGCGGGCGTCCCCGACGCGGGCATGAGCATCGCCCTCGCTCAGCGGAGCGAGCCTACGGGCATCTTCGAGGTGGCATGAATATTTCGATCTTAGCCGTGGGCAAGCTGAAGGACCGGTTCTTCGAGGAGGGCTGCGCCGAGTACGAAAAGCGCCTCTCCCGCTACTGCACCCTCTCCGTACGGGAGGCGGCGGACGAGAAGGCGCCGGAAAACCTGTCCCCCGCCCAGGAGGAGCAGGTGAAGATCCGGGAGGGGAAGCGGCTTTTGTCCCTTCTCGACCCCAAAGACCACGTGATCGCCCTGACGGTCACGGGCAAGGCCTACACCTCCGAGGGCCTGGCGGCGCGGATCGGCGAGCTCAGGGATCGGGGGCGGAACGTGAGCTTCCTCATCGGCGGCTCTTTGGGCCTCTCGAAGGAGGCCGTGGCCCGGGCGGACGAGGAGCTTTCGCTCTCCAAACTGACGCTGCCCCATCGCCTGGCCCGATTGGTGCTTTTAGAACAGCTCTATCGGAGCTTCAAAATACTGAACGGCGAGACCTATCATAAATGACGGAAAGAAAAGGAGAAAAGACCATGAAACGAACGATCGCCCTGCTGCTGGCCCTCATGATGCTGCTGAGCCTGGCGGCCTGTATCCGGGTGCCCTCTCCCAACAAGGACGCCCAGGCCACCGTTGCCCCCGAGATCACCGCGGAGCCTGCGGCGGAACCCACGGAGGAGCCGACCGCCGAACCCACGGCTGAGCCCACGGAGGAGCCCACACCCGAACCCACCGCCGAACCCGTTTACGACGAGAACTGGGCGGACATCGATTTGGACTTCTTCAAGGAGTATCTGTCCAGCGACATCACCTCCCTCCATCAGCTGGTGAAGGACCCCTCCAAGTACGGCATCGATTACGACGAGGTGGAGCGTTCCCTGGGTACCTTCACGGCGGATGGGGACCGGGAG
>JAEEGF011601259.1_pt1 | contig 13537 bp, 14 predicted proteins | sample 9134171 | NCBI WGS metagenome assembly JAEEGF01 (sample SAMN16246542, study PRJNA631951) | gut metagenome | biome: gut microbiome; feature: rumen; material: AP-attached | host: Bos | place: Iran: Karaj | collected 2018-10
CTATACCGACATAGACACCGGAAAGCCCGGTCCCATGCTCTGCATCATGGGCGAGCTTGATGCCCTGGACATCGCTAACCATCCCCAGTCCGTCAACGGCATGTGCCACAGCTGCGGCCACTGCTGCCAGGCAGCCACCATGCTGGGAATCGCAGCCGCCCTCACCGAGCCAGGCATCCTGGACGGCATGTCCGGCAAGATCCGCCTGATGCTGGTGCCCGCGGAGGAAATGATACAGATCGAATTCCGCGAGGAGCTGCGCAAAAAAGGCGTCATCAACTACTTCGGCGGCAAGGTCGAATTCATGTACAGAGGCTATTTCGACGATGTTGACATCTCCCTCATGGTCCACAGCTCCAACAACAAGGACGTGGACTTTGCCTGCGGCAAGGGAAACAACGGCTTTGTCACCAAGATCATCCGCTTCAAGGGCAAGAACTCCCACGCAGGCGGAGCTCCCCATCTTGGCATCAACGCTCAGTACGCCGCCATGCTGGGTCTGCAGGCCGTTAATGACCTTAGAGAGACCTTCAGAGAGCCCGACACCATCCGCTTCCACCCCATCCTCAAGGGTGCCACCTGCGCCGTCAACATCATCCCCGATGAGATGGTCGTTGAGACCTACGTAAGAGGCTCCAGCAACGAGGCTGTAAAGCGGGAGAACAAGAAAGTGAACAGAGCCATGGCAGGCGCCGCTCTTGCCATGGGCGCGGGAGTTGAGCTCACCGACCGTCCGGGCTACTCCGCTGAATTCCACGATCCAGACTACATGAAGCTTGTGCAGGAGTGCTGCGAAGAGCTTGTTGGAAAGGACAAGGTAAGATTCAACTATGAAAGCTGGAGCACAGGCTCCTCCGACTTCGGCGACGTCACCTCCGTAATGCCCGGCGTTCAGTTCAACGCCACCGGCGCCACCGGCACAGCCCACGGCATCGACTACTATCCCACGGATCTTGAAAAGCTGCTGATCAATTCCGTCAAGGCTCAGCTTCTTGTGGCTGACAGGCTGCTCAAGGACGATGCCGCCAACGCAAAGCGCATCATTGAAAACTACAAGCCCACCTACAGCTCCATCAAGGAGTACTTCGACGACATCAATACCCTGAACCTGGACAAGGATGCCGTAAAGTACGACGAAAACGGCAACGCCACAATTGATTTCCAGAACTAAAAACGAACGGTTTTCCAAAACCGGACACAAAAACGGGTCACATCTGTGACCCGTTTTTACTTAAGGGGACGGTGCTTCTACTCCACCTCTATCCTCTCCACTTTTTTAACATTGCGCTTCATGTTGGGGTCGCCGAAGACCACCAGCTGAAGGCCTTCATCGCCGCTGACGATATAGGCTTTTCCGCTTTCGTTCACCTCGTCTTTTGTGAGGGATGCGGAAAACTCGTCCGCTGCGGTGACCTTGATGCCGCCTATGGACGAAGCATCGATCTTCGCCGCCTTCAGAAGCTCGGAAAGCTCGTAGCCCTGCTCGTCCACAGGGATCTCCTGCCCCTTTCCGTTGATGACGCTGCCCTTCACCGGGACCTGAGTCAGCTTCGAGGGATCCACATACTTCACAGCTTCGCCCACATGGATGGCTATGGCGCCCTCAGGCACCTGCTCCCTGATGGCAAAATGCACGATGGCAAGCACTGCCGCAGCAAAGGCCAGTAAAACCAGTACGATCGCAATTGCCTTATTCTGATTTTTCATTGGTTCATATATCCTTTCTTAATTCTCGGCCCAGTATGGGTGCCACTCTGCAGTAGAGCTCGGCAGCAAGAAGGCCGCAGACCGCACCGCTGAACAGGGCTACCGCAGAGTACAGCGCCAGGGGTATGGCAGGCAGGCGGAACACGATGATGTTCGCCGCAAGCCCTGCCGAGACTGAGCCCAGCATATTCGCGAGCATCATGGAAAGCTTATAGTCCGCCCTGCTCCGCCGCCCAAGAAGCAGCACAGTGTCTATCACCACACCGGGCACGATGTAGCCTATAGGCGCCAAAGCGCCCATGCTCCCCACCATGCCAAAGGCGAGGGCAAGAATGCTCTGCACCGCAGCCATGAGCGTGGCTGTGCCGAATTTAGGGATGATCATTGCAGCCACCACAAGAAAGAGCAGCGAAAAGGCCGTGCCTATGCCGCCCGGAATATGCAGCGAATCCGTCAGTATATTCGCAAAGGGTGCAATTATACGCTTTGCGAAAAGTCCAAGATCGCAGCACAGCGCCATGAATATGAGGCGCAGAAGCTTCTGATTTTTCAATTTTCACCTCCCTTCTGTCTGTAAAAAAGCCCGTCTCTTTAACAAGAAACGGACATATCAAAACAGACAGAAAGGATCTTTTCTGTTCTCAATGCCGTCTCCTTTTCAAACACGGAAGGTCAGGCTGTTTCCGGCATGGCCCTGTGTGAGCGGCCTTCAGTGCATTGCTGCATACCGAAGGTCCTCACAGGCCCGGCTGCCATAGCATTTGCCTTAGGCAGAGGGGCTCGAAGACGAAGCTTTATATGATTACAGCAATAATAGCATAAAAAGACCCACCGGTCTTATACGGAATTCCGATAATGAGCGGCAGGTCTGAAGAAAAGCTGAATTACTAAACTATGCGGAAGTCGCCTATTACGGGGAGCGGGGTCTTGTCTCCTGTGGCTGCTCTGTAGATGCCAAGGACCAGCAGCACCAGTATCACAAGACCAACAAGGCCGCTTGCCAGGCTGAAGATGCCGCCCAGACGGCCTACGGCACCGGAGATCACCGAAACGATATTCAGTATCAGAGCCTGGTTGATGTGCTGTCTTACGAAATCGTCACCCTTGTCTCTCATGAAGAATGCCACGATCCAGCCTATCCAGGTGATGTAGCTTATGACTCCCACGAGTTTTGAATTGCCATTCATTTTATACCTCCTGATATCAATACTCCGCCATCTGTTTTTTGCGCTTTGCGGCGATGATGGCCTTGATAATGCATACGACTGTTGAAATTACGAAGAATCCTGCGGCGACAAACATCAGCAGCATGGAGAAGATCGGCATGCCGTGGCCCTGAGCTCCCTCCGGGGGATTGGAAAATATGGCGCTGTCTATCAGAAAGCCGCAGATGATGATGGCGATGGCTATCACAAGATTTATAAGTATCTGAAGAAGATAGCGCGCAGCAGATTTCTGCTTTTTCGGTCTGCTCATGATCTACTCCTCCTTCCCGAAGCGCTGTTGCCATACATAGGCGGCACCGTAGAGATTCGAGGTGTTGCCAAGGCCTGAGACCGCAGTCTTTGCGCGGGGGATAACATAAGGAAATTTATCGTAAAGCTCATCCAGCTCGTCCTGTATGGAGAGGATGAGCAGAGGCTGCATGGAAAGACCTCCGCCAATGGAGATGCACTGGGGATCCAGAGTGCACTGTATATTCCAGATCAGCACCGCCAGCTCCTTTGCATATACCCGTATAGCCTCCCTTGCCAGGGGATCGTCCCCCTCCGCCATCTCGAAAAGCTGATAGGTATCAGCAGGCGGATCGCTCTCCAGCTCCGGCCTTCCTGAGCCGCGCAGAAGAGACTTCTCCTGCCATTCCTCCTTAGCCCTTTCCAGAAGGCCGGTGAAGCTGAGCCTCATGCCTGCCACACTGCCAAGGGCTGGCATGGACATCCAGTCCAATGTGCTGTAGCCTATCTCGCCCGCAAAGCTGTGGGCACCGCGGACAAGCTTTCCGTCGATTATGAGCCCTCCGCCGAGGCCTGTTCCAAGCACCAGTCCGAAGCCGTAGCTATAGCCCTTAAGGGCTCCTGCAGCATATTCGCCCAGCACAGCGCAGCGGCCGTCGTTCTCCACGCTTACAGGAAGCCCGCTTAAGGCCGAAAGCCTTTTGCCAAGGGAAACGCCGGTCATAAAGGGGAGATTTCCGCCCTGCTCTATCCGTCCCTCATCCCCTGCCAGCACCGTGCCGAGTATTGATACAGCAATGCCGTCGCAGCCGGGACCCTCGCGCTTTATAATATCCTCCGCTGCTGCCATGAAGGAGTCCAGCTCCTTCGGGGTATGGTAGCTGTCCTTTTTCAGGACCTGATAGTCCTCCATCACAGCCCATTTGTTATTGGTGGCGCCAACATCAAAAACTAAAAGTCTTTTCACTCTGCTTTCACCTCCGAAATCTGCGTCTGGGGCGTTAGCGGACCGGTCCGCCCGTCCCTTCGCAGCCTTACACTACTTTTTCTCTTTTGCCTTTATATCGCTGGCGATCTGGCTCACGCGGGTGAAGTCCCTCCACTCGCTCATGTCCCTGCCCCAGTCCGTTCCGCCGCTCTTTATAAGCCTCTGGTACCAGTAGAAGCTGTCCTTTTTGTAGCGCTTCAGGTCTCTTAAGTCGTCATCCGTGCGGTTTACGAACACCAGACCGTAGCGCTTTGCCATGCCGTTGCCAGTGGACAGCAGGTCTGTGAAGCTCCAGGGATTGAAGCCGAAGACCTCCACGCCGTCCATTATGGCCAGGCCCACATTGTAGGCATAGTCTCTCAGGTAATCTATTCTGTAATCGTCGTGGATCTCGCCATTTTCGTCCAGATCCTCGTGGGCGCCGAAGCCCGCCTCGGTGATGATAAGGGGCACATGATAGTGGTCCCAGAGATAGCGCAGGCTGTAGCGCATGGAGACCGCGTCGATGTGCCAGTCCCAGTCGGTGGTCTCGACGTAGATATTGCGGTCCAGAGCGTATTCACCGGGCCAGTTGGTATAGATAAGCTCGCCCTTGTTGCCTGTCTTGTTGAGGCTAATCTCCTGCACGTAGGAGGGGTCCGGAGCCTTGCCCACGTCGCTGCGGTAACAGTTGAGGCCTATAAAGTCTATCTTGGCGGACTTTATCAGCTCCATGTCTCCCGGCTGGATATCCACGGTGATGCCGTTTTCCTTCCAGTAGTTGCGGACGAATGTGCTGTACTCGCCGAAGACATAAGTATCCATCCAGATCTTCTCTGTCAGCTCCTCCGCATTCATGGCGGCTATCTGGTCCTCAGGCCTTGCGCTCTTAGGATAGATGGGCACGTAGCCCGGCACGGGGCCTATCTTGCCGCCGGGGACCATCTCGTGGCAGAGGGTGACGGCCTTGGCGTGGCAGAGGTTCATAACGTGGTTCATCTGCCACTTTTCCTTGTCCCAGTCGTGGCCCGGTTTGTTCAGTCCCAGCCACTTGCCGTAGACTATCTGCATGTTCTGCTCGTTAATGGCAAGCCAGTATTTTACCCGGTCTCCGAAGTTTTCGAAGAGCACCTTGCAGTAATATTCGAACTCCTCGATCATGCCCCGGTCGAACCAGCCGTCGTACTTCTGATCCACCCATACCGGCATGTCGTAGTGATATATCGTTGGGATGGGCGTGATGCCTGCGGCCAGCAGCTCGTCGATAAGGTCGCTGTAAAACTTTATGCCCTCGGGGTTCACCTTCCGGTCCGCCGCAGGGATTATGCGGGGCCAGGAGATACCGAAGCGGTAGCTGGTGAAGCCGCATTCCTTCATCAGGGCCACATCCTCCCTGAAGTGATGGTAGTGATCCGAGGCTATGGAATTATCCGTAAAGGGCTTTTTGGTGCGGGAATTGATATCTATGATGGATTCCGTTCGGCCGCCCTCGAGGGTAGCGCCCTCCACCTGCCAGGCGGAGGAGCTGGCGCCCCAGAGAAAGCCTTCGGGAAATACCGGATCTGTAAGATGCTTCATGGTCTCTTCCTTTCGTGCGGGACTGCTGTTTTATTTAATTGTAGCATAAACAGGCCTTATGGGGTAAGATTTTAATAACAAATCGTTTTGGAGGAGCTATGGGCAGGATAATGGACGAGGACCTGATTTATCAGATCCTTTCAGTGGTTGAAGAGATACCCGAAGGCAAGGTGGCCAGTTACGGGCAGATCGCAAGGCTTATAGGCCGGGAGAGAAACTCCAGGCTGGTGGGCAGGGTCCTTAGCATGGCAGAATTCTACGGGCGCTACCCCTGCCACCGGGTGGTGAACCACGCGGGACGGCTGGCTCCTGGCTTTTTTGACCAGAGACGCCTGCTGGAGGAGGAAGGCGTGGGCTTTAAGGAAAACGGCTGCGTGGATATGAAGGAATATAAGTGGGAGCTGTAAGATCCTTACAGCTCCCTTTCCTGGTATATCTTATTTTATCAATGTGTCTTTTGTTTTTACTTTATGGACTGCGCGGGTCTGTGTGCGAAGAATATCGTCGCAGGATCGAAGGACAGCAGTCTGTCCCAATCCTGCTGCAGCCCGGTGCTGTCAGCGTAGAGCCCGATATATTCAAACGGCTCAAGGTCGCCCACAAAGCAGCTTCCGTCGTCCAGCACCAGGGAAACGCTGTCCTGACTGTGGCTCGGTGTATGGACGATCTGCCCGGAAATGCCATGCTTCCTGAGAAAGTCTCTGCTTTCTTCGCAGGATATTACAGCCGCCCGGCTCTCATCTATGGGGGCTGTCTTTATCCTATCCCTGGCAAAAATGTGGTCAGAATAGTGCACATGATCCTTCTGCACGTCCAACAGAAGAAGCTTTACGCCCTGCTCCATCAGCTCGCTGATGAGCCCCATGTGGTCAGGGTGATAATGAGTTACCATCACATAGTCAATTTCCTTGACCCTGATGTCCTTCGCCTTCAGGGCTTTATAGAACGCAGGCAGGGTCCCCGCATAGTCGGTATCCACGAGCAGACTGCCGCTGCTGCCCTGTATCAGATATGTATTTGTGTTTCCATACTTCAGTGTGACCATGGTTTCCGCTCCGCTGCCGGACGCTATTTCTTTATCTGGGCGAGGACGCTGCTGGTGCCATCAACCCAGTCAAAACCCGCCGCGCTGTATAAGTCTGTTTCCTTTTTGTCATCCATATTGGCAAGTACCATCAGTTTCTTGGGCTTGTTCAGCTCCGCGGCTTTTGCAAGCAGTGCCAGAGCATAAGCTTCGCCTGCAGACTCATCCTTTACGAACAGATCATAGATCTCGTTTTCTTCGAAGCAGCGCGTCACATCCAGATAGCCCTGCAGCTCCCCGTCCCTCAAAGCCAGTAAAACCCTGAAACGTTCTGGGGCGCTGAGCACCCGTTCTGCATTCCAGTATGCTTCCTTGCGATGCAGCCTGCAGTACTGCTCCCGCCACTTGTCTGAATACACTTCTATGCATTCGGTCAGGACGCCGGATGCGCGACCTGTATAAAGCATCTTCTGCTGCTCCGGGTCAAATACTGCGCCTCTTGCTCTCAGAGGCCCGGAGATCGCAGCATTATCAGGATTAAATACAAAGTCGATGCTGAAGTCCGGGTATTTCTGCTCGACAAATGACAGCATTTCAGAAAACGCCTCTTCTTTCCGGGTAAACCCTATGATCATCTCGATAAACCGGTCTTCATGAAGCACGAGCCAATTGAAGATCCCCTCTGTCCTTCCGTCATTCAGGACAGCAAAAGCAAATTCATCATCCCGCTCCAGCGAACTGTAAAGATTATTTCTGTTATGCGTGTAGTGTGGATCAGAATAGAGCGGGTGCGCGGCCATCTCGGCAATAAAATCCTCGTATTTTTCAAATGAATCGATCTCTTGGATCATATTTATACACTCCTGTGTTATCGTATCAGCGCATCAGCCGCCAATGGGACAGTCTCAAAGTATGCGTCCCTGGATTTGGGACGAGATCGGTCTGATAATGCCTATCTGTCAACATTGAATGTTTCATTGAAAGGCAGCACTCAGCGTTTTCGGGTCCGGCACACGTATGAATCGTATATATGAAGGGGAAAACGGCGATAAACCGGCTATATTGCAGGCTTTTCGCAGTGAGCTCCAACCTTGTGCGTTGACAGAAGGCTCTTATATCGAACGATCTGTCACGTTTTGCTCTGAGCATACTTCTAAAGGTGACAAGCGCCCCATTTTACGGGGGTATTGTCACGGTTCTGCAATCCCACCAAGAGACGCATGGATTGATGTGTCCTGGAGGAGCAGTATCCATACAGCCCCGCAATTACATGATCATATGGTCTTGCAGAAATCTATGATTTCCTGCTTTCTTGGCCCCACGTTTTCCTTGTACTCAATGGACGTCAGTCCAAGATGGCCACTGCATTCTATTTCCAGATGGCCGTAGAAATGTTCAATGCTCCTGATTATCCTCTCGCATTCCGGCATGTTCGGGCCCGTCCTCAGCGCGATCGCATAGCCCCTTTTCCCTGCCCTTATAGAAGCATGGGGTTCGTGAGTATTGCACCAGGGAGTGCATCTGTCGATGAAGGCTTTAAACTGCCCGGGTACATCGGCCCAGTATGACGGGGATACGGACACTATAACATCCGCTTCGTCAAACTCCTTCAATATGCCCTGAATGACCGCCGCGTCATCCATCACACATTCAGCAGTATCATGACAGGCGCGGCAGCCCCTGCAAAACCCGAATGAATAATCATCGATGCAGATGCTTTTTACGTTATACCTGCCCGACAGCTCCTCACCTGCGATCCTTGCGATCTCAGCTGTGGCGCCCGTCCTCACCGGGCTGCAGTTAATGATAAGTGCGTTCATATGTACTCCTTCGGGTCCCTGCCATTCATTTTGCTTTTCTATCCCTGATTCAGTTCTTTGCTATTCCTGCGGCCAGCTGGATCAGCTCCCTTTCCGCCTGAATGTCGCTGGGATAGGGATAAGTTTTTGCAGCCTTTTCAAACTGATTCTGTATCTCCGCAGCCTTTGCGGCATCCCTTTCACCCAGCAGCGCCATGGCATATTCTGTCCTCAGCACCGAAGGATACTGCTTCATGGCCTTCATGGTCTTCTTCTGGTCACCGGTGAGCATTCCTTCAATAACTTCCGGCCGGTTCGGGCCGATGAGCTCGATAAATATCCTGTCGCAGATAAGCAGGCTGCGGTGAAGGCCGACTATGCCGTTTTCTTTAGAGAGGATGCGGGACATCTGCAGCTCCGCCTCTTCAAAGCGATGCTCATCCATGAGCCTGTTGCAGGCAAAAACGCCATTCGTGGCTATGATCCCGTTCTTCATGGCATCGTCAGAGGGCACTTCAAACCATTCCCCCGGCATATCCTTTATCCTGACGCCCCGGGAGACCATCTCGCTTACCTTGAGCTGGGTCCAGAAGGCCTTCATGGCTTCGGGATTGCGCGCAAGATCCAGAGCGTTTCTTCCGTCGTTGTTCACGGAGCCGGTCTTAAGGGGCAGGCCGTTCATAAGCGCATCTGCAAGGCCGGCGATAACAAGAAACATCAGCAGGATCCATCCAAAGGACCAGGTTCGGCACAGAAGCGCTATCCCGCCGAAAACAAGGCTTGCGGCCACATTCATGATGGCTCCGCCGAAGTTATAGAGCATGAAAGGGATCCTGCCGTCCTTCAGGTCCGGGGGACTCATAAGGCACTGACCGCCGGTCCCCGCCAGTGACAGCTTCCTGAAGCGAAGCTTCCCCTGCTCCTTTATCCACATGAAACTGAGGATGCGGAAGGAGCTGAACCGGTAGCCCGTCGCCAGCCCGAAGACCAGATGACCGGCCTCATGGATGATGATCTGCACCAGCAGGGCTCCGTACATGCACAGAAAAAGCAGCACCAGATGAAGTATCCTGCTGCCCGCAGAGACTCCCGCATCCGAAAGCTGCTCCAGATGGAGCATGATCAGCAGGCCGCAGGCCGCGCCGATCAGCATGTAGCATAAAATCATGAACCACTGGGTCCATGACTGTTTACTCCGATTTTTCTCTTTCTGTTTACTCATTCCTGTTTCTCTCAGGCTGCCTTTTGGCTCAGCGCAGCTTTTGTTATCTGAACGAGAAACAAAAACTCCGCGGCAGCCGTCATATGTATCCCTTAGATCTCAAAGTTAAGATGGCCTCTTCCGGAGGAGCTGATCTCCTCCTCGAAGGCCTCGGGGTTTTTGAGGTCCCAGTCCTGATGGTACTCCTCCGCCGGATAGAAGCTTCTGAAGGGCTCCAGGGCGATGCAGGGCCGGGGCTGAGCCTTGCCATCAGATGCGGAAGCCCTGCGCTCCTCCGCCAGCCTCTTAAGCCGGGCTGCCGTGAAGGGCGGAAATACGCTGAGATCGCCATTTTTCAAGGCCTCGAGTCTGGCCTCCGCCGCTGCTCTTTGCACCTCGTCTGTATAGAAGATTGCCAGAGTATAGGAAAAGCCCTTGTCTATGAACTGGCCCTCTCCGTCGAAGGGATCCACGTTCGCAAGGTAAATGTCCAAAAGGGTGTCAAAGGATACCTCAGAATCCTCAAATTCCACCCTTATGGTCTCCCGGTGACCGGTCCGCTGATGCTTCACGTCCTCGTAGGCGGGGTTTTCCTCTTCGCCGCCGCTGTAGCCGCTGGTGACGGACTTCACGCCCTCATAAAGTCTGAACACGGGAGTGATGCACCAGAAGCACCCTCCCGCAAAATAAGCAGTTTTGATCATTTTTTCTCCTGCCGGGCCAAAGCCCTCAGCTATTTAAGCACTGCGCCGGCGCTGAAGGCCTTGCCGCAGACCTCGCTGACCTTAAGATACTGGCCGTTTCCGATGTCGAAGGCTATGGCCTTAAGCTTTGCAGGGTCAATCCTTCCATCGGTAAGAACACTCTCGTCCACAGTGGTGTTGACTATGTTTCCGAAGCAGTGGCAGTGCACATCCTCGTAGGATTCCAGCTGGCATTCCATGCATACGGGAAAATCCGTGATCACGGGAGCGTCCACAAATTCGGACCGTTCCGCGTGAAGGCCGGATCTTTCAAATTTATCCTTGCAGTTATTGCCTGACACCATGCCCACATAATCAGCAGGCACCATGGTCTCCTCGGTGGCAAAGCTTACGGTAAAGGCCTTGCGCTTGAGGATATTCTTTACGGTCATATGCTCGGGGCTCAGGCAGAGAAAGACCTGATTATCGTCACCCACGCCGCCCCAGGCTGCGTTCATCACATTGACGCTGCCGTCATCGTTATATGTGGCCACCATCAGCACCGGCTGGGGATAGATCAGCGGCCTCTTTCCGAAATTCTGTCTCATGTTGTCCTCCTTCAGCTCCCTTTGGGAGCGTTAAATCATCAGTTAGTGCCCTTGGGCTCCTCACCCAGCAGCTTCAGCAGCTCCTCCGCGCTCAGATCCCTTTCGCAGCTGTAGCGCGAAAGCTTCCTGAGACACTGGGGAAGGCCCTTCAGCAGGGTGTTGTGCCTCTGCACGGTGGTGACAGTGCACCAGATCCCCTCCTCCGCATAGATGAGCTCTGAGAGCAGGCTGGATTCGCCGTAGGGGTAAGCTGCCACATTAAAGCCCGTGCCCATGGAGCGAAGCAGCCGCTTTTCCTGGGCGCAGTCGCTGCGGAGTGCCTGTATGTATTCGGCCTCCGTCTCTCCCTCCATCTGGAGCACGCCCTTTCTTATAGGCTCGGGATCCAGGCCGCTCACCTGATGCATGTCGAAGGTGTGGCTCTGCACGCTGAAAAGCCCGCTGTGGATCATGTCCTGGGCCTCCTGTATGCCGAAGTGGGGGTTCATGGGGACTCCGGTATCTTTATATTTTGTCTTGCCCGCGGACACCCCGATGGCAAAGATCGTGGCCTTGAAGCCATACTTCTCCAGCACCGGTCCTGCCTCCTCGAAGTTGCAGCTGTAGCCGTCGTCGAAGGTTATGACCACCGGCTTTTCCGGCAGTGGCCAGCCCTGCTCCACATAGTTTTTCAGGTCGTCGAAGCCGATGGCGGTAAAGCCGGCCTCCTTAAGAGCCTTCATGTGGCTCTCAAAAAGCTCCGTGGTTATGCCGTATTCGTGCTGCTCGGCGTAAGTCTCGTGGTATGTCAGAATTGGCACAGAGGCCGTATAGCTGCTGTCGTCCAGGTTCCGGTCCTTATAGAACTCAGTGAGTCTTTCGTGAAGCGCCCCGTAGGACTGGGCCTTCATAACGCTGCCCCGGTTCTCCACCCCCGTGGTGTTGCCCTGCTGCTCCACATAAAGGCCGAAATCCTCCGGCCGCCACACGGATTTGTCGCCGAAGATCTCCGCCAGAGCCATGTGGCCCAGGGCATTTCTGAAATGGGTCTCGTCGTAGAAATAGCGGGGATCGGCGCTCAGGGGACTGTTGGTGAAATCCCAGAAGTCCGTCACATTGGAAAGGCTTTCAGCGAAAAGCACCAGATCCTCCTTTTTGAAGAACTTAAGGTACTCGCTGTACATGGGCGGACAGACCACAAGAAGCTTCACGTTGTTTGCGTCGCAGAGCTCCTTGATGCGCGTGACGGAGCCCATGCAGAGCTCAAGGCACTGAATGTTGTAGGTCTTTTTGGGGTAGTTATTGAAGATCTGATAATCCGGCCGGGCGGTATACTCCGAAAGCTCCCCTATGGGCTCAATGTCCCTTCGGCTCTTGTCATAGGCGCCGGTCTCCGGGGTGAAGCAGTCGTGGTCAGCCTGGATATATGAATCGCTTTGCTTAAGCTTTATCTTGTTCCAGCCGTAACGCCAGTCGGCAAAAAGATAGGTGGCGTAGAACTTTATGGGGCTCGATCCGTCAGCCTTATAGTGCATCAGGTCCGTTATGCGCCCCGTGTTGACGTTGTACTGCATGGCATCGTGGGCATGGACGCTCACCATCAGGTTCTTTACCTTGTAGTTTTCTATCAGGTAGCGGGCTGTCTGCTCCACGTCCTGCATGTCGGAGCCGTACATGATCATGTTGAAGAAGCTGGCGTTCATGTACCTGTTCAGGTCCTCCACGGGGAAGGAGCTGGTGGCCGAGCTGCCTATCAGATAGGAATCGTAGTTTTCGTGGAAGCGGTCCAGATAGGCAATCTTGGCCGCCCTGGGATTGTTGGTCATGTCGTAGGACCACCAGTCCATGAAGTAGTCCCCGAACACGCCGAAGGGATCTGTGACCATATTAAAGCAGCCGTAAATGACCGTCATCATGATGACGGTCAGTACGAACATCCTGACCCAGGATCTGGAGCTCATGCGAACCCGTTTTTCGCCTTTACGGCGTCTTCTGCTTATCGATGGCATAGTTTTACGCTGATGGCCGTTTCCGCGCTCAGAGGGGCCTTTACGGGGCTCCTGAGGGCATCAGAAGGCCTTGTATATGAATTCGGCGGATATGTATCCCGCCCTGAGTATTCCAAAGAAGAGTAGGAGCAGCAGAGGCACGGCTATGAACAGCCACTGGATGAAGCTGCCCCGCCTTTCAAGCCAGCTGCGGAGCTGGTTCCCCGAGATCTCCTGATAAAGCTCCACCGCCAGGATCACCAGCACCCCGAAGCCTATGATGATGTAGTCCCAAAGGCCCGGTCCGAGGGTCAGCCATTTGGCGCTGAGCTCGGATATATGGAAGCGGAGCAGGCTGCGCTTCAGCATGGAAAGAGCAGGCATCACGCCCTGGGCTCTGCTGAAGTAGCGGCCGATGAACACGATGATGAAGGTCCTGAGGGACTGGAGGATGCGAAGGAGCAGGCCCTTTAGCCTCAGTCTTTCCCGAAGCTTTGTGAGGGGCTCCTCAAAGAGCTGGCTCAGGGCTATGATCCCGCCGTTCCAAAA
>JAEEGF012510216.1_pt1 | contig 13537 bp, 10 predicted proteins | sample 9134171 | NCBI WGS metagenome assembly JAEEGF01 (sample SAMN16246542, study PRJNA631951) | gut metagenome | biome: gut microbiome; feature: rumen; material: AP-attached | host: Bos | place: Iran: Karaj | collected 2018-10
CGGACGCGACGTACCCGAAGGACGGATTCCCGCATCCGCGCGTGTACGGCACGTTCGTGCATATTCTCGAGCGGTTTGTGCGGGAGCGGAAGACGCTTTCGCTTCCCGCGGCGATACGGAAGATGACGCGCATGCCCGCGGATCGGTACGGGCTGAACGGCAAGGGACGCATTGCGGTCGGCGCGGACGCGGATCTTCTCATCTTCGATCCGGACCGCATACGGGATCGGGCGACGTTTTCCGACCCGGCGCAATGCGGCGAGGGCATGGAAACGGTATTGGTAAACGGCGTGCCGGCGGTCGAAAACGGCGTCTGCACGGGAATCGGAAACGGAACGGTTTTAACACGGAGGAACCCATGAAACACGAAAATCAGAAATGCAAGATCCTGGTCATCCGCGATCTGCTGCTGGAAACGGACGAGCAGCATCCGCTGACCGTTGCGGACATCATCGAAAAACTGAAGGCGTGCAGCATTCAGGCGGAGCGCAAGAGCGTGGCGGACGATTTGCTGACGCTCTCCGATTACGGCATGGACATCGAATCCGTCGCGGTCGGCAAGCGCAAGGGGTACTATCTGGCGTCGCGCACGTTCGAGCCGGCGGAGCTGAAGATGCTGGTCGACAGCGTGCAGGCGGCAAAGTTCCTGTCCCCGAAGAAGACGGCGCGGCTGATCAAAAAGCTTGCGACGCTTTCGAGCCGGAACGAGGCGGCGCTCTTACGCCGTCAGCTCTATCTGTCCGACCGCGGCAAGACGGACAACGAATCGATCTTCTACAACATCGACGCCATTCACGGCGCGATCGCCGAGGACCGCGAGATCACGTTCGTCTACTGGCAGTACGATCTGAACAAAAAACGCGTCCCGCGTAAGAGCGGCGCGCGCTATCGGGTCAGCCCCTTTGCGCTCGTCTGGGACGACGAGTTCTATTATCTGATCGCGTACGACGCGGAGGACGCGCGGATCAAGCATTACCGCGTCGATAAGATGAACCGCATCACGATCGGCGACGCCGAGCGGCAGGGAAAGGACGCGTTCAAAGCACTCGATATGTCCGCGTATACGAGCCGCAACTTCTCGATGTTCGCGGGGGAGGACGCGGACGTGGTGCTCGACTGCGACGCAGGTCTCATCGGCGTGATCGTGGACCGCTTCGGAACGGACGTGTCCGTGCATCCGGAGGGGGAACGCTTCCGGGCGTTCGTCAGGGTCGCGGTCTCGGAGCAGTTCTTCGGCTGGGTCGCGGCGCTCGGCGGCGCGGTGCGCATCGTGTCCCCGCAGCCGGTCAGAGAGCGATTCCTTGCGCTGCTGGACCGCGTGAAAAACGCGCAGCAGGAAGATCGCAAAGCATAAGAAAAGACCGCTCGTTTGAGCGGTTTTTCTATCGGTCCGAGAGGGGTCTTATTCCGAAAGATCGAGCTTTTTGCCGAACGCCTTGAAGCCTTCGGGATCCGAAACGCGCAGAAGTTCGATCGCCGCGACGGCGCGAACGGCGCGCTGACCCTGTTCGTCCAGCCGCGAATAGCGTTCCAGAAGCTCGCGCTTCTCGCCGTCCATGAAGACGGGATTCTCGCCCGCGACGGGTTTGATGTCGAGGACCTCGCAGATATGCATGATGGTTTCAAAGGAGGTTCCGCCGATCCCCTTCTGCAAAGCGGTGACGATCGTGGACTGCGGAACGCCGATATACATCGAAAACTGACGTACGCTGCGGAATTGCTTTTTGATCTCTGTTTTGATCAGTTTTGTAAGTTCATCCATGTAATATACCTCCGATAGCTTATCATAGCATATCGGATAAAATCCTGTCAACAAAAATATATTTTTATTTCAAAAAATTTACAAAGGTCCCGAAATCACTGACAAAAACCGGGGTCCGAAAAGAATTGTACGGACAAATCGGGCACAAATATGCGCATGCGCGTCCTTGACGGATCGCGCCCGTTCCTGTATACTGTTGCGGAAACGCAGGGCGCAAAACCACGGTCCGGATCCGTGCGAAAACGGTGCCGTTCCGGCTCCCGCGCAGCGTCTTCTCCAACCTGCGGTTGCGGAAAAACAACCTCCGGTTGCTGGCTTTTTTCTTTGAAAACCGTTATAGTATCACCATGAAAACGATCCTGCATTATCTGAAACCCTATCGAAAACCGCTGATCCTCACCGGCGTGCTGTGCATCCTGTTCACGCTCGGCGGGGCGTTTCTGCCGTACCTGATGAGCCGCATCGTGGACGACGGCATCGCGACGGGCGATCTGAGCGTGATCCTGAAGCTCGGCGCGCTGATGCTGGGGCTTGCGATCCTGTCCATGCTCTGCGCGATCTGGACGAGCGCGATCAACGCGCGGATCTCGGCGGGCTTTTCCTACGATCTCACGCGCGGCATCTTTCGGAAGGCGTCCGGGCTGGACTTTGAAAACTTCTCGAAGATCGGCACGTCCGGACTTCTGACGCGCTCCACGCACGACGTCTCCACGCTGTCCGGCGCGTCGTCGATGATGGTCAACGTCGTTGTCGTTGTGCCGATCCTGATGGTCGGCGGCGTAGCGTTCGCGCTTCTGTCCGACCGCGTGCTTGCGCTGATCCTGCTGCTTTCGACGCCGCTGGCGTTTCTGATCCTGTTCCCGATCGTGCGGCACCTCGACAAGCTCTGGAAGCTTTCTGACGAATACATCGACGAGCAGAACCGGCTGATGCGCGAGCGGCTTTCCGGCATCCGCGTCATCCGCGCGTTCGACAAGGAGGCGCACGAGCACGGGCGCATCGCGCATGCGACCGAGGAGATGGCAAAGTACATCATCCGCGCCAACGTCCGCGCGGGCTATGTGAATCCGCTCTGTATGCTGGTGCTGAACTTCGCGACCGTCGTGATGCTGTGGGTCGGCGCAAACCGCCTGCAGGATCCCGTTTTGCTCGAAAAAGGTCTGACGGCGGGCGGCGTCATCGCCACCGTGCAGTACGTGGCGCTGATCCTGAACGGCGTGATGATGCTCTCGTGGACGTTCGTGTTCCTGCCGCATCTCAAGGTCTGCATCAACCGCGTGACCGAGGTGCTGCATCTGCCGGACGAGCCGGAGCTCGAAGGCGGCGGAGAGGTCGTCGGCGGAGATCTTGTGCTGAAAAACGTCGGCTTCTCCTATCCGGGCAGCGAGCTGAAGACGCTTTCGGGGATCGACCTCACCGTGCACGCGGGCGAGACCGTTGCGATCATCGGCGGCACGGGCAGCGGCAAATCGACAATTCTGAAGCTCCTGCTGGATTTCTATCCGCCCACGGAAGGCGAGATCTCGCTCGGCGGGAAGCCGTATGCCGGGATCGGGCGCGCGACCGTGCGCGGCAGCATTTCCGCCGCGCTGCAGAAGGGCATGGTGTTTGAAGGAACGCTGCTCGACAATGTGCGCATGGGAAATCCGGACGCGAGCGAAGAAGCGGTCCGGAACGTGCTTGACATCGCGCAGATGACCGACTTTGTCGAATCCCGCAAGGAGGGGCTCGATTACCGCCTTGCGCAGGCGGGGGCGAACATCTCCGGCGGGCAGAAGCAGCGCATCAGTATTGCGCGGACGATCCTGAAGCCCGCGTCGGTCTACGTCTTCGACGATAGCTTTTCCGCGCTCGATTACCTCACCGAGAGCAAGCTCCGCAAAGCGCTGAACCGCTATCTTGCGGGGAAATCGCAGATCATCATCACGCAGCGCGCGGCGACCGCCATGCGGTGCGACAAAATCTACGTCCTCGAGCAGGGCGGCGTCGTGGGCAGCGGCACGCATGAATCGCTGATGCAGTCGTGCACCGTTTACCGCGAGATTGTCCGCTCGCAGCTGGGAGGTGACGCGGCATGAAGAACGGCAAAAATACCAACGCCGGAAAGACCGTCGTGCGCATCCTGAAGGACACGAAGCCGATCGCGGGATGGCTGACGCTCGGCGCGCTGATCAGCCTCGTTTCCGTCGCGCTGTCCCTTGCGACGCCCGCGTTTGTGCGGAACCTTTCCGACCTGCTCTATAACTACTGGGAGCCGGTGCATCTCGGCGAGCCCGCGGTGTTTGACAATGCGGCGTTTGCGCTCGGGTGCGTGCTCCTTGCCGCGGCGTACGCGGGCAGCTCCCTTGCGGCGATCGGCGAAATGCTCATCATGAACAACGTCGTTTCGAAGCATTTCACCTGCGCGATCCGCATCCGCATGAGCGACAAGATCCGCCGCCTTCCGGTGCGGTACGTCGATCAGACGCCGAACGGCGAGATCATTTCGCACATGACCGACGACGTGTCCGTCATGGGAACGACGGTGCACAGCTTCCTCGAAACGCTGATCTCCGGCGTGCTGAAGCTGCTCGGCATCATCGTGCTGATCTTCATCCTGAACCCGATCCTTGCCTGCGCGGTCATCGTGTTCGTGCCGCTTTCGCTTGTGCTTTCGGCAAAGATCGCGGGCAAGAGCGAGAAATACTTTGCGACCGTGCGCAAAAAGAACGGTGAGCTGTATGCGCTCACCGAGGAAACGTTCACGGGCTTCGACACGGTCAAGGCGTTCCACCTCGAGGGGCGGCAGCGCGACCGGCAGAGCGAGCTTTGCGGCGACATGCGCGAGGCGGCGCAGAAGGGCACGTTCCTTGCGTCGATCGTGCAGCCGATCGTGGCGCTTTCGAACAACATCGCTTATATCGTGATCTGCATCCTCGGCGGCGTATTCGTCGCGAACAACCTGTTCGGCATGAGCGTCGGCACGATCATGGCGTTCGTGATCTACGCGCGCATGTTCGCGGGACCGCTCGAAAGCATTGCGCAGGGCTTTTCGATGCTGCAGCAGACGATCGCTTCCGCCGAGCGCGTCTATCAGATGCTCGACGAGGAGGAGATGACCGAGGCGACCGAGGAGACCGCGCCGAAGGGCGAGGGTAATGTGCAGTTCGAGAACGTCGATTTCTCCTACGATCCCAAGCAGCCGCTGATTCAGGGGCTCACCATCGACGTCCGCGCCGGAGAAAAGGTCGCGATCGTCGGACCGACCGGCGGCGGCAAGACCACAATCGTGAACCTCCTGATGCGCTTCTACGACGTCGACGGCGGCAGGATCCTCGTGGACGGCAAGGACATCATGAAGATGCCGCGAAACGCGCTCCGCAGCGTGTTCTCGATGGTTCTGCAGGACACGTGGCTGTTCAGTGGCACGATCTACGACAACATTGCCTACGGCAGACCGGACGCCACGGAGGAGGAGGTGCACGAGGCGGCGAAGCGCGCGCACATCGACCGGTTCATCCGCTCGCTGCCGCAGGGCTACGACACGGTGATCAACGAGGAGACGACGAACATCTCCGGCGGACAGAAGCAGCTTCTGACGATCGCCCGCGCCTACCTTGCAAACCGCCCGATTCTGATCCTCGACGAAGCGACGTCGAACGTCGACACGCGCACGGAGATCCTGATTCAGAAGACGATGGACGATCTGATGAAGGACCGCACGAGCTTCGTCATCGCGCACCGGCTTTCGACGATCGTCGACGCCGACACGATCCTGGTCGTGAATCACGGCACGATCGTGGAGCAGGGCACGCACAGGGAACTGCTTGCAAAGAACGGCTTCTATGCGGAGATCTACAACTCGCAATATGAGCTTCTGAACTGAATAAAAAAAGAACGCCTCCGGGTTTTTCCGGGGGCGTTTCTGCGTTTATTGACTTTTGCTTGCCGTGACAGGCACGGAAAGGTTGTAGATGAATTCGTGAAAGTCCGTGTCGGGGGAGAGCCATTCCTCCGCGCGCGAGAACGGCACGAGCACCGGCATGCGCGGGTGGATCTCGCGGATCGACTTTTCGGCGTCCTGCGTCAGGATCGAAAAGCAGGGGAGACGCCGTCTGTCCGAGGTGCGGACATAGAGCCCGGCAAGGTACAGCGGATCGCCGGTTTCTGCGGCGAACGCGAAGCGCGTTTTCCTGTCCGCGTCGGTCTTTTTCCATTCAAAGTAGCGCGACGCGGGGATCAGACAGCGGCGCTCGTCGATGCTCGAAACGAACAGATCCTTTTCCGGCGCGGTCTCCATGCGCGTGTTGAACACGAGCATGCCGCGCCTCGGGTGGTTGAAGCCCCACTGCATCGGGAACGCGCCGATCCTGCGGTGCAGAGCGGACGGAGCGATCACCGGCGCGACGTCGGTGGGGCGGATCTCGCCGAACGGCTTCATGCCCGCGCCGAGCCTGTCGGACACGCGCAGGGCGTCTTTGATCAGCGCTTCGAGATACTCGTCTCTGACCTCCTGATAGATCTCATATCTGCCGCACATCGGGCTCCTCCTTTCGCTGTAAAGCCGAAAGCACCGCGTCGACCAGCGCTTCGACCGGCAGCGTGCCGTCGAGAACCAGAACGGGGCAGGAAAGTTTCCGACTCCATGCGTCGTGCATCGCCTTGCTTCGCATCTCGACGCCGCCGGTATCGTAGCCCGCCGCCCAGCGGTAAAACGCCTGCTGTTCCTCGTACATATCGCCGCCGGGCAGGATGCGCGCGCCGAAGCGTTCGGATTCGCGCGCTTTGAGCCTTTGAAGCCGCACGTCCGTCGGCGTAAAGAGCCGCACCGCAAGCGTAAAGTACGGGATCAGCGGATCGCCCCAGCCGACCACGGAACCGGAGAGGACGGCGTTTTCGGATGCGTCGATCGCAGCGGATATCAGCGCGACGCGCTCTTTGGGATCGCGTTTTTCGGTAAACGGCGGGTCGACGGGCAGCCAGTAAAAGTCGTCCGTGTCGAGATGGCGGAAGCCCGTGCGTTTGCAGAACGCCGCCGCAAGCGTGCTTGTGCCGGAACCGGCGGCGCCGAAGATGTGGATGACCTGTTTCATGGCTGAAGCTCCAATCGGTAAACGTCTGTTCTGCGCTGCTTGAGCACCGGAACGGCGCCGCGCACCTGTTCTACGCGGTCGAGATCCAGCCCGGTCACGGCAACGCCCTCCTTCTCGTCCATCTGCATCAGCACCTCGCCCCACGGCGAACAGACGATCGAGTGTCCCCACGATTGATAGGACGCGTCGGGATCGCGGGCGGGCGCAACGCCGACGGTATAGATCTGGTTGTCGACTGCGCGTGCGCGGAACAGCAGCTCCCAGTGCGCGGGACCGGTCGTCATATTGAACGCGGCGGGCACGAGGAGCACCTTTGCACCGGCGTCGACCGTGAGCCGCGCAAGCTCCGGGAAGCGGAGATCGTAGCAGATGCAGAGCCCCATCGTGCAGAAATCGGTGGGGAAGACCGTCACGCTGTTTCCGGGCGAAAGCGTATCGGATTCAAAGAATCGCTGTCCGCCTTTTACGTCGATGTCGAAGAGGTGCATCTTGCGGTGCTTCGCAATCTGCGTTCCCTCCGGATCGAAGACGTACGCGGTGTTGTACACGCGATCGCCCTCGCGCTCGGCGATCGAGCCGCCGCAGAGATACGCGTGCCGTTCCTTCGCAAGCGCCGAAAGGAATTGCCGCGAAGGACCGTCCTCGGGTTCCGCAAAGGTCGGAAACAGCCGTGATTCGTACGGTCCGTTCCACATTTCGGGGAGCATCAGAAGGTCCGCCGCGCCGTCGGGGATCGCAGAGACGAGCGCGCGGATGTGCGCGTACGTTTCCGCCTTTGTCGCTTTCTGCGCAAGCTGAATGCTTGCGATCCGGATCTTCATAGGCTCACCTTCCCGTATGCTTTTTCAGGGTCTCCAGAAGCCAGAGACCGGTTTCCGTGTAGTCCTCGGGCGCAAAGCCGCTGTACTTCGGCACGTTGAAACGGATCGCGGAGCACGCCTCGTTCGCTTTCGAAAACGCCCACATGCAGTAGGAGATGTGTTCGCGCTCGCGGAGGTCGATCCACGCATCCGCGCTTTCGAGATCGCGCGGCAGTCCGCCGCTTGCCGCCGTAACGCCGAATTCGCTGACGAAGATCGGCAGGCCCGCCTTGCTGAGCGTTTCGGTCATGTCACGGTATTCCTGTCCGTGCGCCGCGGCATAGAAGTGCAGGGTATAGAGGAGGTTGTCGAACGGAAGCGGATCGGCGGCGACGCTCATGAGGTCCTTCGACCAGTCGGGATTGCCCACGATGATCACGGAATCGGGATCCTTTTCGCGGATCACGGGGATGATGCGCGCGGCGTACGCCTTGACCGCAGACCAGTCGACGCCGTTCGGCTCGTTGCAGATCTCGTAAAGCACGTTGTCGTGATCGCGGTACGTCTCCGCCATCTCGGCAAAGAAGCGCTCGGCCTCGTCCGCATAGGTGTTCGGGTCGCCGTCGCTTAAGATGTGCCAGTCGATCAGCACGTACATATCGTGTTCCTTGGCAAGCGCCACGCCCTTTGCAAGATCCTCTTTGTGCCGGTCCGTGTCGCCCCCCGTGCAGTAGCCGACGATGCCGACGCCGTAGGTATACAGCGGCAGTCGGAACAGATTGATGCCGTCGTCTTCGGCAAGCTCTTTGAACAGCGGATCGTTCAGGAACGATTCCGAGGTGATCAGTCCGTTCAGGCTTACGCCGCGCAGCATCACCGGCTCGCCGCCCTCGGAGCAGAGTTTTCCGTCCTTCACCCGCAGCCTCCCGCAGGTGGACGGACGCGCGCGCCCGTCGGAAACGGCAGGCTTCTTTGCGCATCCCGCAAAGCCGGAAAGCAGCAGAACCGTAATCAGCAGCAGGGACAGGATCTTTTTCATGGCGGGCTCTCCTCGGATTGTCGGTATGGGGGACAGCGCCCCCGATATTGTATATTATAACGCAGCCGCCGGAAAAAGGGAAGACCCCGCCGCGCGTTTCGGACGGTTTTTGCAAGCGCGAAAATCTGCGAATCTGCAGCTTTGTTAACAGTTTTTTCGATATTTTCGGGTCTGCCGATATGGACAAATCCGGATACTTGGTTTATAATATATAAGATAAATTGAGGGTAGTATGTGCAGGGGACTGCGAGCCGGTCCGAAGGACGTCGATCCGCAACAAACAGCATCAAAGGAAAGGGAAAATGAACGGCTTCTTCAGCAAAACGAGACGCGTGATGTCGTTTCTGATCGCGGTGGTCATGCTCTTCGGACTGATCGGAAGCGCGGCGGCGGACACGGAAGAACCGCAGCAGGAGCGCGGCGCGTCGGACTTCTATCTGGTCGGCTCCATGAACGGCTGGAACGTGAACGAGGATTACAAGCTCACGCAGAATACCGGCTCGAGCACGAAGGAGTACATGATCACGCTCGATCTTCAAGCCAACGCAGAGTTCAAGGTCACCGACGGGAACAAATCCACGTGGTACCCGGACGGTATGGATAACAACTATACGATCTCTGAAGCGGGCAATTACACCGTTTATTTCCGTCCGAACGCAGACGGCGGTACCGACTGGCATTATGGTTACCTCTATGCCGAGAAAAACGTGATCACGACCTACGAGATTACCGTCACTACCGACGGCAACGGCACGGCGGTCGCGGACAAGGATGAGGCGCAGGCAGGCGAAACCGTCACCGTCACGATCACGCCGAACGAGGGCTACGAGCTCGATGCCGTCACCGGCGCGCCCGAGACATGGAACCTCGAAGGCAACACCGGCACGTTCACAATGCCCGCGGAAGCGGTCACGCTTTCCGTGACGTTCAAGGAGATCCCGCCCGCGCAGTCCTACCGAATCACGACGCATATCACCGGCGAAGGCACGGTTGACGTTCCGGCAAGCGCACTCGAGGGCAGCGAAGTCACGGTCACCGTCACGCCTGCGGATGGCTACGCGCTCCGTGCGTTGAAGGTCGACGGCAGAGATGTTACGGCAGAGCTTGATAACAATTCGTACTCTTTCACCATGCCGGATTATGCAATCACCGTGGAAGCGGTCTTTGACGAGGTTCAAGCGGGCAGCTATTATATTCATGTGACCGCATACGGTCTCGGCACCGCGTTCGCGGACAAGACCACGGCGGAGCCCGGCGAAACGGTTACGATCACGGTCGAAGCGAGCATCGGCTATGTCTTCAAGCAGATGGTGGTCAACGACGTTGCGCAAGGCGACGGTGTTCTGACCTTCACGATGCCGGCTGCTGACGCGACTGTCAACGTGTACTTTGTCCGCACGGCGTATGCGATCACGCTGCACAGCGGCGTGCAGGGCACGATGAACGCGATCCCGCGCAACAATGAAGCATACGCGAACACCACGGTGCAGATCGTCGTCAACGCGAACGAGGACTACGCGGTCAAGACCCTGACCGTGAAGAACGACTCAACGAACGAGACCGTGGAGGTGACGTTGAAGGAGCAGGACGGACAGACCTTCCTCTACGAGTTCACGATGCCCGCCGCGCCCGTTACCGTCACGGCAACCTATAAAAAGCTCGCGACCAACGGCTACTATCTGATCGGGCAGTACGGCTGGACGGCGACGGACATCGACGGCAACGACAAGTTCGTCGACGATCTCTCGGTCTCCGGACAGATGCTCCTGACGGTCGACCTCGTTGCGGGACAGCAGTTCAAGGTCGTCAAGGTCGTGGACGGCGCGATCGATACATGGTACCCGGCGCAAGGTGGGAACTACACGGTCACGAACGCCGAAGCGGGCACGAGCGTCATCTACTTCCGCCCGGGTTACGGCGGACCTTCCGACTGGTTCCAGAACTGCATCTTTGTCCGGCATCTGCCGTATGATTTCTATCTCGTGGACATTGCGACCTCGCAGATCCGGCAGGACGACAAGCTCTTTATCAATAAGGAGTTCAACGGCAACGAGATCATCAACAGCAAGAACGAGACGATCAAAGGCCTCTACGGCTCCGAATACGAGCACATGGTCCTGACGTGGCTCGAATCGGGCGACAAGATCAAGGTCGTTAAGGTCGTAAACGGCGCAATCACCGATTGGCTGCCGGACGGCATGGGGCTTGAATACCCGACCTTCCGCTATTCCGACAGCGAATATCCGCAGGATCCGGCGTATACCGGCATGGTCTTCGTCTTCTTCGAGGAGCAGATCGGTAAGGTGACCGGCTACGACGGACAGATCCACTATCCGCGCGTCGACTGGACGAACCATGTGTTCGACGTGCAGAAGGCATATAAGGCGGACGCGGCGGACAAATCGACCGTGAACCCGCTGAACGCCGAATCGCTGACCTACAACCTTGAGCACGGCAGCATCAGCCTTTCCACCGGTACGCCGTTTATCCGCGATAGCCGCGCAAATGAAACGAACATCATCTATGAGCTCGCGCTGAACCAGAAGGTCTACGTTTCGATCCTTGCGGAAGCGGGCTACGCGCTCGACGGCACGCCGTACATCACCTACGGCAATGCCCGCGCCGATATGACGAAGGACGGCGATCGCTGGTACTTCACCATGCCGGCGGCGGACGTCGTGATCCACGCGCCGATGCGCAAGGTCTTCCGCACCCAGTCCGTGCTGCTGTCCGGACAGATCGGCGTCAATTTCTACGTCGACCTTACGGGGCTCGACACCTCGAAGTGCGAGATGCGTTTTAAGATCGGCAATTCGACGGAGGAGCAGACCGACACCTACGATCCGAATTGTCACAGCTCGATCACGCCGACGAATTTCGGCTTCACCTGCTTCCTGAACGCCATCCAGATGGCGGACGACATCACCGCGGAGCTCTGGTGCAACGGCGAAAAGATCTCCTATAAGCACTATTCGCTTGAGGAGTACGTCAAGTACTTCGAGCGCGCCGACAGCACGCAGGACGGCGTCGTCGAAGCGCTGCGCGTCATTCGCGCGATGATCGACTTCGGCTATTATGCGCAGAAGCATCTGTTCAAGGTGAAGCCGGAGCTTGCAGAGACATATACCGAGGTCAAGCGCTACTACGCGACGCAGTACGACTTCACGTCGATCAAGCGTATGACGGAGAGCCATTCGCTGAACAACGCGGGCAACATTGATGTCGCCGACTCGGAAATCAACAGTTTGGGAATTTCGATCGCCGTGGATTCCGCAACTGCAATCATCGTTTATCTGGGCACCGACACGGCTGCTCCGGAGATCAAGGTCGGCAAGGATACGCTGTCGCTTGACAATCCGGAAATCGTCGGCAGCACCTATACGTGGCGGCTCCGGGAGATTACGGCAAGAAACGGCGGACGGAGATTCGAGGTCCGGATCGAGGGCATCAGCCCGCACAATCTGGACAAGGTGTTTACGGTCAAGGGAACGGCGGGAGGCGCGTTCACGATCAAGATCTCCACGTTCTCCTATATCGACTATGTGCTGTCGCAGAGCAGCATGGCATATCTGAACGAGGCAAAGATGCTGGTCGCGTCGATGTATGCATTCCACGAAGCGGAGGTCGCATACCGCAGCTACATGAGTTCGGGTAATTGAATCGGAGGAAACCGGCTATGATGAAAGAACAGTATGAAAAAGCGCTGATGGAAGTGATCCGGTTCGAACGCGGAGCGGACGTCATTATCACAAGTCCGAACGACGACACGCCGCTGCCCGAGACCGGCGAATAAGCATCTACAGAAGAACCAAAGGCAGGCACGGAATACGTGTCTGCTTTTTTGTATGCAAGCGTTCCGGAAGGACGGCGCGTTCGGCGTACCGGAGAACCGCAGGAGACGCATCACGCGGCGAAGCCGTACATCATGGCGAAATCGCATCACCTGCCGCGAAACGGCAAACATCACTGCGCCGCAGGCGCACCGGATGAGGCGGATATGCAGAAAGGCGGAATGCTTTTCGCGGATCATAAACAGAACGGGCGATCATTGCCCGTTCCGTTTCTTTCTTCTTGTTGATTCTGTTTTGATAAAAAGAATTCTATAAAGAACGATCTTCTTGATAAGAATACTGTCTTCTTAAGAACGATCTTCTTAAGAACATTCTTCTTAATAACATTCTTCTTAAGAATAATATTCTTCTTATATACGACGTTTCTTTCGAAAATCCTCTTTTTTAAATAATATATTTTTATGATGCGCGGGGCGGGGAAACCGGCTTTTCCGCGGCCGTGATCCGCATCGCGTACGCCTTGCTCTGCGCGGGATCGAACGGCCAGACGAGCCGTGTCTGCGCCCGGATCGCAAGCGCTCTGCGCTCAAAATCGCGCATTGCCTGCCGCGCACCGTCGATGCCGCCCTCCGCGCCGATCCGGCGCTCCTCCAGCCCGAGGATCACGGTCCGCTTTGCCCAACGCAGCAGCGCGTCGTTCAGGTCGGACACAATGCCGGGGATCCGTTCGCGCAGAAGCCGTTCGATCGCGTCGGGTCGGATCGGCACGTATCGGCTGTAAACGGACGTCATCTGCAAAAATACGGTCGTAAGCTGCGAATGCACGCCGCAGCAGATCACGGTATCGGCGAGCCCCTCCCGACGGAGGAGCGCGTCCGGTCGGCGGTTTTCAAGCGCGCGGATCAGTGCGTCTTCGAGACGCTGCGAAAATCGGTCCGCGGCGCTGCCTGCGCGGATCAGCGCCAGCATGTCGTCCGCGATCGCCCGGTATGCTTCGTCCGGTACGCCGAGCAGATCGGCATGCAGAATGCGCTCTGCCGGAATGTCGGCATGCTGCCGCGCAACGCCTTCGC
>JAEEGF010001460.1_pt1 | contig 13535 bp, 15 predicted proteins | sample 9134171 | NCBI WGS metagenome assembly JAEEGF01 (sample SAMN16246542, study PRJNA631951) | gut metagenome | biome: gut microbiome; feature: rumen; material: AP-attached | host: Bos | place: Iran: Karaj | collected 2018-10
TGCAATCCCGTTCCACGAGAACGTGTCATTGACATCCTGCGGAAATAGCTCAGTTGGTAGAGCACGACCTTGCCAAGGTCGGGGTCGCGAGTTCGAGTCTCGTTTTCCGCTCCAAACGCCTCGCAGTCTTGCGAGGCGTTTTTGTTTGGGGGCCGGGGCTGAAGATCTTCGGGAGGTTGGGAACCACGACTCTCATATGCTTTTGATAATCAAACACTTATAAATCATTGGGTTCCAAACCTCGCCATCACCAGAGGGGTTGGGAACCACGACCTTCGCAACAAACTAATAATCAACCATTTAAAAACCACTACGTGCCAAACCTATTGTATCGTCCTGAAAATAGACCCTGCCGGCGGAATGGACTGGCAGGCAAAACGGCTCGAAGGAAAAGTCTTCACCGTGCGCTTTATAGACAGCGCCGGACATATCCATCTGGAAGAGACAGGCATCGCACTGATTCCAGGCGTGGATGAATATGAGCTTGTGAAATAACGTTATGGAGAAAGGGCCTATGCCCTTTTTTCTTTTCGCCGCCGTGAGCTTCTCGTCCTCTCCGCACGAAAGTGGCTCTCAGGTATCTGGGAGCCCTTTTTTGTGCATTTTTGTCGCGCCGTTGTTACGCCAAGTCTTTGGAGACAAGCAGAATTATGTCTATCTTCACACCGAAAACCCAAATGATACAAATATGAGGACTCGTTTATCTGCGCTTATGGCCGTCGGAGTGGCGACCTGCATTTTAATGACGCCGGGTTGTTCCCAGGTGGTTGAAAACACGTCTGTCAAGCCGGCCCTTGTCCAGAAAGACGGGACTACGCATTTTGAGGTGGACGGAAAGCCTTTCCTGATGTTGACAGGAGAACTCCACAACTCCACGAGTACCTCGGAGAGTTACATGGAAAGCATCGGGGTGTGGGAGCAGATGAAACATGGCCATTTCAACACGGTGATCGCTTCATGCTCGTGGGATGTGATTGAGGACAAGCAGGGCCATTACGATTTCACCTCCGTCGATCATGTAATCCGGAACGCTCGCCAGAACGGACTCAAGGTGGTCATGATCTGGTTCGCCAGTTGGAAGAACGGAAACTCCACCTATGCCCCCAGTTATATCAAACGCGATCCGGTCAATTATCCCCTGGTGCAGACACAGGACGGCGGGTTCCTCGACGTTCTGTCCACCTTCGGCCAGGCGTCCCTCCAGGCGGACAGGGACGCCTATACGGCGCTGATGCGGCATATCAAGGAGGTTGACAAGGACTACACCGTGATCATGATGCAGGTGGAGAACGAGATGGGGATACTCGGTTCCGTGAGGGACTTTTCTCCAGCGGCCCAGAAGGCATGGGAGGGACAGGTCCCTGATGACCTCATGCAGTATCTCTCCAGCCATAAAGGGCGGCTCTTCCCGGAACTTGAAAAGGTCTGGAGCGAAAATGGACACAAGATGTCCGGGACCTGGGAAGAGGTATTCGGCAAGAGCCACACCAAGGCCGATGACCTGCTGACCGACTATCCCTACTATACGGAGGAAATCTTCCAGGCCTATCACTATGCCAAGTATGTGAACGAAATCACCGCAGCCGGCAAATCAGTCCACGATATTCCGATGTATGTCAACAACTGGCTCCGCCAGCCGGGAATGATCAACCCCGGACAGTTCCCTTCCGGGAGCCCCCTTCCGGAGGTCATCGACATTTGGAGGGCTGCTGCACCGGCGGTGGATTTCACGGCGCCGGACATCTACATCAGCGAATATGAATGGGTGCTCAGCCAATTCGCCCTGAGTAACAACCCGATTTTCATCCCGGAATGCAGGCTGGATGCGTCCAAGGCCCTCTATGCCTATGGTGAATATGATGCCCTCGGATTTGCTCCCTTTGGCTTCGACGGCCCCCAGAATGCAACCGGAGAGTATTCTTCCGACTTTGAGAATCTGGGCAAGTGTTATGAAATCCTGGCCGGTATGGACCAGATGATTATTCAGAACTACGGCTCCGACCGGCTCCGCGGCCTGAGAGTGACGGCGGAAAATGCAAGCCCTTCCGTCGAGATGGGAGACTACATCCTCACCGCACGCTCTTCCGTCAGGAACCGACGCGCCTTCAACTATGGTCAGGGTGCCGCCCAGATGGCCCGGGAGAACGCGCAACTGGCGGCTGCCGCCCAGCAGCAGGCCCAGTCCGGAGCCCTCATCCTCCAGACTTCACCGGACGAGTTCTATATCGTCGGAATCAACGTATCGTTCTCATTCGCATCGAAGGACGCCGGCTTCCAGGGAAGGATTCTTACCGACGCGATCGAGGAAGGAACCTTTGTGGATGGTCAATGGGTTCCTGGACGGAGACTCAACGGTGATGAGAACCGGGTCGGAATCAATGGCGTCGGTGCGGTGAGGGTTGTGCTCTACCCATCGACCGTTACGGCACAGGGGCGATAATCTTCGCCCCCTCACCGGGTCCGTTTCCCCAGTTCGACGCCATGAAGGACATCAGAGTAGCATTTTAGGGACGACAAGAAAAGAAAGTCCCGTCTTGACCAGCACCGGTTGTATCGTCTCGCATAAGTGGCAATTCAACGAGCAAAGCACTGGATGTGTTGCCCCATAATTCAGAAGTCAACCTCTTGGAAATGTTTCGGAAACTTGCGTCAATCAAAAACGCAATTATTTGATTATAAACCAAATAATACAATCAAAAAGTAGTCCCGCTCTGGGCACCAGATTTCTATTAGCATGCTGATAATGAACAACTTGCAGCGGCTTTGGTGCCCAACCTCATTTATCTACTAAGGGTTGGGAACCTCACCAAAACCAACCCGCTAACAATCAAATACTTACAAAGCCCGTCGTTCCAAACCTCAACGCAATAACCATTCAAGGGGTGACCGGCGCTGTAACCATTACCCCCGTCGGAGATACCAGAATGGCTCGTTTCTCCGTCATCACCGAAACTGCCGACAAAGGGAACGACGGAGGAATCATTGTCGACTGCACCTGGTTTTCCGTATCAGCATTCGAGAGCGCCAAGATTCGGTGTCTGGACCAACTCGCAAAAGGAAAGGTCGTGAGAGTCCTTGGCCGTGTGCGCGTCCAACGTTACACCGATGGGAATGGCGCCGAAAGAAGCTGCTGGGAAATCATCGCCCACGAAGTTGAAGTGAAGGAGGACCGGATATGATTAAGCGCGGATCCAAAATAAGGGTCGTGAAGATGGATACTGCCGGCGGAATGGACTGGCAGGCGAAGCGACTCGAAGGAAAAGTCTTCACCGTGCGCTTCATAGACTCCGCCGGACAGATTCACCTGGAAGAAACCGGGCTTGCTTTGATTCCGGGAGTGGACCAGTATGATGTTGTAAAAATGGAAAGGGAAGGACCCGCGCACAGATGGCGCAGGTCCTCTTTTAATATCGCCTTTTGTCAAATGGTCAATCCCCTATGGAACTGACCGGGCGCTCTATGACGACGGGAGGAGCTAGCGGAGGACGCTGTTCCACTCTATTACTGCGGAAGGCTTTCCTTCGGGCTGCTGCCTCCGCTGTACGGCTGACTCGGTCGAATGCCACAAAGTCTTCGTAGGTACCTTCCCAACTGTCGCCATATGCCAACTTGTTGATCCGATACCAGATTGCCTGACGGCTGGGAGCGTTGAAACCTCCGACATTGCTACGCATAATGCTGGCATCCGTGGGGCGCCAAACGCCGGTCCAATAGGTAAGGCCGCCTTCGTAGCAGCCAATATTCTCGGATGCATAGCGTTCGTCGGCGATGAACCGGCTCCACTTGACCTGAGAAGGATCGGATGTAAAGTCCACATTCTTCCACCAGCCGAAGGCTTCGTCCAGACGGGTATTGGCGATGGCGTCCGCGGAAATCGCGCCATTTCTCTCGTATGCGTATTCATCGGCCAGTTTGGCAAAGCCGTGACCGCCGGCCTCATGAGAGACAATGCCATTGAAGGTGTCGGAATCGCTGTTCATCGGGAAATAGGCGATTGACAGACCGCGGCCGTAGTTTCCGGACTGCAGGTTGTACATGTAACAGGTACCGGCATAAGCATCTTCATTCATAATGACAATGATGACGGCATCGTTCAGTCTGTCTTCGCCGATGGCATTCTCTGCGTATTGGATGACCTTGGAGTCATTTCCAAAGACTCTTGTACCATCGCCGTGTCCTGTGGAGAAGGCCTGCCCGCTGTGCTCATACCCTTCGGTTGTCGACACTACGTTCACTCTATAGACGTTGAAGCGGTCTTTCATGGACTTGTAAGGCTCTTCGGAGAAGAAAGCATCAGCCGCTTTCTGCATGACGTCGGCGTAAGTGCCGTCCGCAATTTGCCGATCAGAAAATGCATCGCCCATGCAGACGAGGTCTATGCCCGCGCCTACAGTAGCCTCCTGAATGGCCGTTACTGTGCCATCTGCGGAAAAATCGGTGGAAACATAATAGTCAATCTCTGATTGGTCGTTATACTTATATCCCTTGAGGTATTTTCTGAAAGGTTCCCAGCGAGGGTCGACAAGATATAAGTCCAGACTCTCTTCCGGAACATAGATTGTCAGGTTTTCATATTCTTTCTCCGGGAAAAAACTACCGGGACAAGTCCAATCATCTACCGAAGGAGGTACCTGGCTGCGCAGATAGATTTCTTCGACAAGATAGGATCTCTTGAAACAGTAGAAAGGAAAGTTTGTAAGGTTCTTCGAGAGAACGATTCTCCTCAGATTAGAACAATTTGCGAAACAATCATATCCAATCTGCTCTACGCTGTCACCGATGGTGATACTCTCAATGATGTCATTATATTCGAAAAGATTATCCGCGATGGCCGTGATTTCCGGCGTTGTCGAATACGCTGTCATGTCGCCGAAGATAAATACCTGCAGTTCTCCGTCCAGGACAAATCCTCTGTGATCGGATGTCGTGTTGGAGCCGTACAAGTACTGCATTTGGGGACAATTTTTAAACGCGAAAGCGTCAATGGAACGAATCGTCCTGGGGAGTTGTACGGATTTCAGGTTTTCACCACCGTAGTAAAACGACATGCCTCGGATGGATGCAATACCGTCCGGAACAACATAGTTTTCAACATCATGTCCGGCGAATGCATTGATTTGCGGGCCACCGTAATAAGCGTTCGGGGTAATGAAACACAGATGGTCATTTGTACAGAACGTGGAGTTTCCGTAGAAACCCTTCATATTCATGCACAGATCAAAGGCATTGTGCTCAATTGAAACGACGGATTCAGGGATGAACACGGACTCTAAACCGGAACGTGCGAAAGCGTCATAACCAATTTTTCTCACGGTATTCGGTATCGTAACATGCCGAAACTTTGCCGTATCAAACGCTCCGGTTCCGATTTCGATTACACCTTCCGGGATTGCATAGCTTTCATCGGCAGAGCCTATCGCGTACACACACAAAACGTTATCTATGATAATACTATGTCCGTCCGTATGCTTTCCCGTAAACTTAGTCAACCGGGGATTGTTGATAAAGGGGCACGTGACAGTCCGAAGATGATCCGGGGTACGGAATTCAGTGATATCCGCCATATTGAAACAATACCGTCCCAATTCCTGTACCGAATTTGGCAGCATAATGGAGGTGATGGTCGAGCGATCCAGTTCATCGACAGAAAAGCATCGGTTGTTAATCTTGGTGATAGGACCGTCACACCTGATGATGCATTTACTGCCATCATAGAAATGCTCGAGTATATTCACGTCAAACGGTTTCCCGTTCAATCCGATGTCATCATATGCGGTATAAATGTTTTCGCCGAGATAATCAATGATGGCATTATCCTTCGTCAAATACCAGATCTCATTGTCGGGCGGGACTGTTCCACCATCTCCGGAACCCGCAGCCTCCTGCTCGATCGTATAATCCAGGACGATATAGGAGGCATCTCCATCGCCAACTACCCTGACGGTGGCGGAACGAGCCGCTCCGTCATTGGCCTGAATGACCAGAGACAGCGGAGACCGTCCCGAAGCACGCGTCTCCGGGGCAAGGCTGATCCAGCCCTTCGCTTCCTCAGGAATAAGGATGTGGGCCGAAGCATCGGAGAAGAACTCCAATTCAAGAGTTCCTCCTTCATCGGGGACTTCCACGGTGGTATTGTTTTCCACCTCGATGGCGGCCTCTCCTCCGACGAAGAGCGTCTTCATAATCGCCTGGGCGCCGTTGGAGACCAACACAACCACCTTGCTGTCCGCTTCGACAACCGCGCCAGTTAGAATACGGATGGTGCCGGTTGTTGCATCCGTTTTCAAAATTTCCGTCTCTATGCCCTCGGAGGCCATGGCCTCAATATTAATATCATCGCTTTCCGAAGCAATCGTATAGTGGACATCTCGCGACGAATTCGCATGCATTACAACCAAGTCGGCCTCGTCAAAAGTAACTGACAGCGGAGAAATCTTGATGGGAGACAACGCGTTTTTAACATTACGGGCAACGATGCGCTCCGCCGAGGTTCTCTTGCTCCATGTACGAGTTTCCGTATCTGTTACCGTAATGGTAAAGCCTTGTGAGAAAGTTACTGGAGGAATGGCGAACCAGAAAGAAGTTGCCTCAGATTCCGTTTGTCCAAGGATAACGCCCTCTCCACAGTCCAATGTAATACGCTCGCCAGCTTCTTTGGACATGACGAGAACCGGAGCCTCCCCATAGGCAGGAGTGACATTCCCTATGCCGGACAGTTTTTCGCCGCTATTACCCATGAGTTGAATGCTCGTAACCGTCGCGTCACCAAAGAGTTGGATAACAACAAAGCCGCAAAGATTCTGGAATGCCAACTGGTCTGACGTTTTGTCCAAGGCAACGGCCACCATCGTGTTGGAGCCTGGGCTAAAAGAACTCTCCTCATAATACTGGACGGCCGGCAAATTCAAGGTCAAAGTACCCTTCGCATCAATGGAAGAGCTTTCTTGATAGGGGTAGACACCGTAAGTGGTGGGGAGAGCCTCCCCGACTGCCGCGTCGTCTTTCAATGAAAAAGCCCCTTCGCGGTCACCCGTCTCACCATCAAAGCCATACCGAAGATTGGCGGTTGTACTGAAGACACTGATTTCATCGGCGGCGTTCCAATGGAGGTTCAGTTCTGAATCGACATAGACTCTGGCGCCCCGATTCTCCAACGTGCCAGAATAGACGGTTTTCACCTCGGACACGAGTGTGGTACCCTCGCGTTCATCCACCTTACACCCAATCAAGGTCAAGGCTACAAAAGCCCAGGCAATCTTTTTCATATGCTAATCCTCCCAACTCCAGTCATCACCTTCCTCAATCGTTTCCAACTGAGACAGGGCAAATGAGTATTCGTACGAAAGATTCAAAACTCTTGTCTGAGGGGGGCGGTACTTTCCCCTTAATTCTTCACTTGACTCCATTGTTGTTTTAGTGCTTTTCTTGCAAATATAAGCAAAATAACGAGATAAGAGATGTCCCGGGATAGCTTCTGCTATCCCCCCACTGGAGAATCCTCTCGAATCTGACTCTAGTATTTCTATTCCTAATTGACCCACCATGTGTTTTCCGGATTTAGGTTGACTCCGGATGGAGTCTATCCCTGATAGAAGTTGACTCAGGATGAGGGCCGTAGCGGATACGTTGACGGAGGCTTTTGTGGGCATGGACCATTGCGTCACGGATGCAGGCCGGAATCTGATTGTGGAGGTTCCCAAAAGCATGTGCGATGCGGTCAGGACCGCCCTGAAGCAGCGCTTTCAGGATGTCGCGCTGATCCGGAACGCCTATCCGATGATGGAGGATCTGCACGACTTCATCCTGGTCAAGCCCCTCATTTCCGAATCCCCGGTCTTTCAAAATGATGGCGTCAACGTTCCGGATCTGGAAAAGCGCCTGGTGGACTATGACGCAGACAAAGAGTACGCCACCCTGACAGACCAAGACATCCAGCGAGAATTCCAACGGGCTTTTGAACTGTATCCCGTCAATACCTCCCGACTTCTCCGGTATGCCGGCAGAAAGGGGAAGAAGGAAGAAATTCGCAGCCGGCTGGATCGAATCGACCAGGACCGGATTGCCACGGTCCGTGCCATTCAAGACTATTTCCGGCAGGAACCTGTGGAACGAGCCTGGATCTTCGGTTCCTTCTCGAGAATGGAGGAACGGCCGGACAGCGATGTCGATATTCTCGTCGACCTGGACACATCCTCCCCCATCGGGCTTCTGCAGTATGCAGGAATGATCAACCGGCTGGAAGCCTTGCTGGGCCGCAAGGTCGATCTGGTGGCAAAAGACAGTATAAAGTCCTTCGCGCAGGAGCGTATCAATAGCGAAAAAGTCCTCGTCTATGAGAGAACCTGAACGCGACTACGGCCGGCTGCAAGACATTATTCAAGCCGCGAATAACATTCTATCCTTCACTGAAGGACACACGCAAGAACAGTTGTCCTCCGATAAACTTCGGTATTTCGCCGTTGTAAAGAATGTGGAAATCATCGGGGAAGCGGCCTATATGCTTTCTCTGGAGTTCAAGGAGAAGCACGCCCATATACCCTGGAACGACATCATCCGCATGCGACACGTCCTCGTACATGGCTACGCTACCATTCTGCCGGAACTGCTTTGGCATACTGCCCTGGTGGATGTCCCCATCCTCAAAGGGCAGATTGAATCTATTATGAGCGGAGGGCATTCTTCGCCATAAGCCGTTAATCGCCTTGCACAGCCGCGAGGATCGCTTTGACGTTGTCCTTGTATTTCCGGGAAACGGGGAGCTCTTTGCCGGCAACCGACACGGTGTCCGGCGAGGTGAGCACGGAGGCGGCCACATTGACCAGGAAGGAGCGATGGATGCGCAGGAAGCCGTCGCCCAGGAGGTTTTCCCATTGGGTGATGCCGGTTTTGTTGCGATAGGTGTCGCCGGTGGACGTGACGATGCGGACTTCGGTGTCGTTGGACTCCACATAGGCGATGTCAGAGAGGCGCAAAGTCACGCTTTTCCGATCGGAGAAGAAGGTGATCGTACGGTCTTCCGCCTTGAATCGCCGGTCCAGCCATTTGGACCAGAAGTAATCGCCGATGGAAAGCGTCGTGAGGATGAGCCCCAGGAAAGCCGGGTTGATCAGCATCGGAGCGACGTTCTTCATGTCCGAATACCCGAGCGGGTTCATCCTGGACCAGACCGAATAATGGAGGATCAGAATCAGGACGACGACAGCGACCAGGGCGGCCAATGACAGGTAGACCTTGTCCTTCGGCTTGCGGGCCTTGGGCATCAGGTATTCGAGCGCCAGGGCGCAGGGGCAGAAAATGAGACTGATGAGGACCGCCTGGACCAACGAATAGTCCAGGCTGACCAGGATGGCGGCGAGAAGCGCGAGCGCCGCGAGCCAGTAGGCGATCTTTCCGAGCAGTCTCATGGCAGGACAAAAATAGGCAAAATCCCTTGCGTTAACAAGTTGAAAAGCCCTGCAGTGGGATTTGACGGGCCTGGAGAAGGTTTCTACTTTGGAGATTTCCGCGCATCCGCCGTACCTTTGCATCAAACAAAACACAAACGCCATGAAAGAAGAAATCTATTATGTGGTGGACTCCCTGGGAGTCACCCATCCGGAAACCATCGAACGGGCCAGCGTGACGCTTCCGCAACTCTTCGTGGAGGGCGGCCTGGGCTGGATGATCGGCATTTCCCTGTTTCTCATCGCCTTGTTCATTGCCGCTTGGAAGGCGCCCCGCTGGGTGCGGGAAATCGGCATCGGCGCCCTGATCTTCGCCATTTACGGGACCCTGATGGGCATCCTCCAGGTGCTGGACGCCATGCAGATGTTCGGCGATATCAGTCCCGCCGTCCTCTGCGGCGGCCTGAAAGTGACCTTGATTCCGACCTTCTACGGCCTCATCGTCTACTTCATCTCCCTCGTCATCCGCGTGATCCAGACGCCTAGGATCTGAGGGCGGCCCTTTGCAGGAAACTGATTTGGATTATTGCTGCGATGTGCGTATTTTTGTGAGACACAGCAGCATTGACTTATGAAACAGCACAGATTCCTCCCCGCCATCCTTCTCGTCGCCGCGGCCCTGATGTTCGCCGCCGCCGGTCACGCCGCCACCCCGCGGTCGACCAAGGGACCCCTCATCCAGCTGAAGGCCGATGGGACCATCTCCGAAGCCACAGGCTGTCTGGACGATTTCGTCGGCAAAGGCAAGTATGTCCTGGTCGATTTCTGGGCCTCGTGGTGCGGCCCCTGCCGCGAAGAGACTCCCTACGTGGTGAAAGCGTACAACGACTATAAAGATAAAGGCCTGGTCGTCCTGGGCGTGGCAGTCCGGGACCAGCAGCCCAATACGCAGAAGGCGATGGCCAATATGGGCATCTACTACCCGCAGCTGCTGGATCCGACCATCTCCCTCGCCGGGGAGTTCGGCGTGTCGGCCATCCCGCATCTGTTCCTGTTCGATCCTGACGGCAAGATTGTCCAGCAGGGCATGCGCGGCGAAGGCATCGACGCCCTCCTGCGGACCGTTTTCAAGTAGCCGGACATCACTTTTTGGGAGGCGTGGGAATCCCCCTCCCAAAGTTTTTTCAATTAAATTTGGTTTATAATGTAAACTTGTTTATATTTGCATCGGGGTTCGGGAAGACTGCGCAGCTTCACCGGACTCCGAAAACCAGTTAAATCATTGATACAATGGAACAGAACAACGAAATGAGCGCTCAGCAGAGCCTTCAGATCATCACGGAAACCTTCAACAAGAGCCGCAAGGGCATCCTCCGCAACAGCGCCAAGTACTTCCTCCTTTGGGGCGCGCTCCTTACCGCCATCTCCCTGGTCATCTATCTGCTTTGGAATCTGACCGGGAAGCCGCAGTGGAACTTCCTGTGGTTCGCGATGCCGGTCATCGGCTATCCCCTCGCCGCGCTCATGGGCAAGTATGACGTGGCCGTCCCGCAGAACGAGGTCAGCAAGATGCTCACCGGCGTCTGGCGCGTCTTCGGCGTTTTCGCCATCACGCTCAGCGCCCTCGCCATCTTCCTGGTGCCGATGAACGTGTCGCTCATCATCGTCATCATCCTGGGCCTCGCGGAATGCATGTCCGGCGTCCTGCTGAAGAACTGGCCCATCATCGTCTGCGGCTTCCTCCTGGGCGTGGGCGGCGCCGTCGTCGCCATGCTGGTCAAGAGCGAGGCGCAGCTGCTGATCTTCACCCTGGGCGGCATCCTCCTGCTCGTCACCGGCGCCCTCATGAAACTTCAGAACAAGTAAGCCATGTTTCCCAAGTTGGATCCGCTCCTTCATTCGGAGCTCAGGCTGGCGGTGATGTCCATCCTGGCCGGGGTGGACGAGGCCGACTTCACCTACCTCAAGAAGCAGACCGGCGCGACCTCCGGGAACCTCAGCGTGCAGATCGACAAGCTGACCGCCGCCGGTTACATCACGGTGGAGAAAGGCTTCAAGGGCAAGATGCCCCGCACGACCTGCCAGATCACCCCGACGGGCCAGGAGGCCTTCCGAGGTTATGTCAATGCCCTGCAAGAATACTTATCTTCCGGAAAATGAAAAGAGTCCTCAAAATAGTCTTATGGAGCCTGCTCGCCCTGGTGCTCCTCGCCGGAATCGGCACATGGTCGAAATTCGGTTCTCTGGTCAAGGGCGCGATGTCCGTCAAGAAACTGGATGATGGCCTGTACTACATGGAGTACAAGGGCGACGACGGCTTTGACGAGCTGATGGCCCGCGGCGGAGGCCGGAACTCCGGCGAACTGGCGGAATATGCGATGTACTTCCTGTCGAAGGGGTATTACCACCCGCCGATTACGCTTGCTCCGGCGCAGTACGGCTGCTCGGCCCTGACGGCACGCACGCCGGAAAACGGCATCCTGATGGGCAGGAACTTCGATTTCTCCTCTGCCACCGGCCTGATCCTGCACACCATCCCCAAACGGGGGTACGAGACCATCACCACCTTCAACGTGGAGTTCTTCGGCTTTGACAAAGACTGGAAGCCCGAAGGGTTCGTCAACCAGTACATGGCCCTGAGCAGCCTCTTCTTCGCCCTGGACGGTATCAATGAGAAAGGGCTCGCCGTCGCGGACCTCATGGCCGGGGACGATGCGGTGACGCATCAGGAGACCGGGAAACCGGCGCTGACGACGACATCGGCCATCAGCTATCTGCTGAAGAACGCCGCCACTGTCGATGAGGCCTTGGAACTCCTGCGAGGCATCGACATGCACTCGGACATCGGTTCCGCCCATCATTATGCCATCGCCGATGCTTCCGGCAAGAGCGTCGTGGTGGAGTATGTCGACAATGAATTCGTGGTCGTGGACTCCCCCGCCGCCGCCAACCACTACCTGTGCGAGCAGAAGCTGAATGTGGGCTTATATGAGGGAGACCGCCGGTATGATTTCCTGCGCCAGCAACTGCAGGAAGCGGGCGGCACGATGGATCTCCGGCAGTTGACGACGGCCATCGCATCCGTGTCCCAGCCGCCGGCACAGGGCGACCGGCTGGGAACGGCCTGGACGATGGTGATGAACCTGACCGACCGGACCGTCACCTACTACTCCCGCCGTCACTTCGACAAGCCCTTCCACTTCGAACTCGAGCGGAAATAGCCCTCCCGGCTATTTCCGCTTGGGAACGCGCTTGGAAAGGCCGATGGAGTCGGTGGGGCAGATGAGGTAGCACAAGTGGCAGCCGACGCACTTGCTTCCCACGATATGGGGCTTGCGGTCCTCGCCGAAGGTGATGGCCTGGTGCCCGCCGTCCCGGCAGGAGATGTAGCAGCGGCCGCAGCCGATGCAGGTGTCCCGGTTGACGACCGGATAAACGATCGTCGAGCGGTCCAGGTCCGAGGCGCGGACGAAATACGGAAGCTCTTCACCCACCAGGTCCTCCACGTGAGCGACACCCCGGGAGGCGATGAGGTCGTCAATGATCCGGTAGCCGTACTGCATCACGGCCGTGCCGAGCGCCCGGGCCTCCGCGAAAGAGCCTTCCGCTTCGGCCGCCGCGTCAAGTACAACGAGCCGGTGGTCCCGCACACCAAGGCCCTGGGCGCCGTGAAGGGCAGTTTCGACTTCACCCTCCCGGAGAATGCCATCGCCATCCTGCGGCTGAAGCCCGTCCGATAGCGGACGCCGTTTCATCATCGTCCTCCCCTATAGCTATAAAAAACAAGCACAAAGCTATACAAAAATAGTTGCGTAGCTAAAAAAAATAGCTATATTTGCAGAAAAAGGAGGACGATCATGAAACGACTGACCAAGAAAGAAGAGATCATCATGGAACACTTCTGGGAGAAGGGCCCCCTGTTTGTCAGGGAGTTACGCGAGCTTTACCCGGAACCCAAACCGCATTTCTCCACGCTTTCCACCCAGGTGCGCAACCTGCAGGAAGAAGGCTTCATTGACCATAAAGCCTACGGCCCCACCTATCAGTACTTCGCCAAAGTCACCAAGGAGGAGTACAAGCAGCGGTCGCTCATCGGGCTGATCGACAAATACTTTGACAACTCTTACCTGAGCGCGGTGTCGGCCCTGGTGA
>JAEEGF011090673.1_pt1 | contig 13535 bp, 14 predicted proteins | sample 9134171 | NCBI WGS metagenome assembly JAEEGF01 (sample SAMN16246542, study PRJNA631951) | gut metagenome | biome: gut microbiome; feature: rumen; material: AP-attached | host: Bos | place: Iran: Karaj | collected 2018-10
TCCGGAAGGAGGGTGAGGAGAAATGACGTTCGGATCCATGCTGGGCACCTTCCTCATCGGGCCGCTGAAATTCGTCTTTGAAATCATTTTCCAGCTCGTCTACGAATGGGTACAGGATCCGGGCCTGTGCATCATTGCCCTGAGCCTGGCCATGAACTTCCTGGTGCTCCCCCTGTATCGCCGGGCCGACGCCGTGCAGGAACAGGCCCGGGACCGGGAGGCGGCGCTGGCGCCGGGCGTGGCCCACATCAAAAAGACGTTCTCCGGCAACGAGCGGATGATGATGCTCCAGACCTATTACCGGCAGAACCGCTACTCGCCGCTGAATGCGTTCAGCGGCTCGGTGTCCCTGCTGCTGGAGATCCCCTTCTTCATGGCGGCATACCAGTTCCTGTCCAACCTGCCGCTGCTGAACGGGACAGCCTTCTGGATGATCCGGGATCTCGGCGCGCCGGACCGCCTGCTCTCCCTGGGCTCCCTCCCGGTCAACGTCCTGCCGATCCTGATGACGCTGATCAACTTTGCCTCGGCGGCCATCTATCTGAAAGGCTTTCCGCTGAAGACGAAGATCCGCACCTACGCCATCGCGGTGGCCTTTCTGGTCCTGCTCTACAACTCGCCGGCGGGTCTCGTCTTCTACTGGACGCTGAACAACGTGTTTTCCCTTCTGAAAAATATTGTGACGTATTACGTTCTGCCGCGGATCAGGGCAGAACGGGCAAAGTCCGGGAAGCCGGCTGAAAAGAAGGCCGGCAGGCAGAAAACGCGCCCCCTCCCGCAGCCGGACGGAAAGCTGTTCTTCCTGGCAGCCGCCTTTCTGACGGTCCTGGTGGGCGCCTTCATCCCCTCCGTTTTCATCTCGGCGTCGCCCCAGGAATACGTGGATCTTACCCACTATTTCAGCCCGCTGTGGTACAACGTCAGCGCTCTGCTGCTGGCCGCCGGTTTCTTCCTGCTGTGGTTCGGCGTGTTTTACTGGCTGGCAAGCCCCAGGGGCAAGGTGATCTTTGAGCGGATCCTGGTCATCTGCGCCATCCTGGGCGCCGTCAACTATATGTTCTTCGGCACCAATCTGGGCATCCTGTCGGCCTCCCTCCGCTACGCCGGCGGCGTCTCCTTCCTGGCAAAGGAGCGGATCCTCAACGGCGTCGTCTTTGTCGGCGCCATCCTGCTGGTCCTGCTGCTGGCCAAGAAGCTGCAGAAGGTCTTTCCCTACCTGCTGACCATCAGCCTGGCGGCGCTTCTGGTCATGACCGGCATCAATACCGCTTCCACGCGGCGCGCTTTGAAGGACCTGGATCCCCGGGAGGCCGTCCCGGAGGCGCATTTCACCATCAGCCGCGAAGGGAAAAACGTGGTGGTGCTGTTCCTGGACCGGGCCATGGGGGAATACGTCCCCTATCTCCTGCAGGAAAAGCCGGAGCTGACCGAGATCTTTGACGGGTTTACCTGGTATTCCAACACCATCTCCTTCGGCGGGCATACCAACATGTGCGCCCCCGCGCTGATGGGCGGTTATGAGTACACCCCCGTGGAGCTGAACAAACGGGACACGGAGCGGCTGCTGGATAAGCACAACGAAGCCCTCAAGGTGCTGCCCGTGCTCTTTATGAACAACGGCTACGGGGTCACGGTCTGCGACGCCCCCTACGCCAATTACAAGTGGATCCCGGATCTCTCCATCTACGACGAATATCCCTCCATCCGCAAATTCATCACCAAGGGCGCCTTCAGCAGCGAGGATGATAAGGACAGCGCGATCCGCAACAACCTGCGGAACTTCTTCGCCTTCTCCTGGATGAAGACCCTGCCCCTGGAGCTCCAGCCCGTGGTCTACGACAGCGGAAGCTATCTGATCGCCGGCAGCCAGAACGGATCCGTCGCCCAGATCCGCACCGGCCTTTCCAGGTCCTACGGCATGGATCAGGGCTTCCTGGACCCCTTCAACGTCCTGAGGAACCTCTCCCATATCACAAAGATCGAGGACGGCGGAACGGGTCAGTACCTCTTTTTCTACAACGACGCCCCCCACGAGCCCATGATGCTGCAGGAGCCGGACTATCTGCCGGCGCTGACGGTGGACAACTCGACGTACGACGAGGCCCACCGGCATCGCTTCACGGCAGACGGCAAGACCCTGATCGTGGAAAACGGATCGCAGATGATCCACTATCAGGCCAATATGGCCTCCCTGCTGCAGATCGGCAGCTGGCTCCAGTATCTGCGCGACAACGGCGTCTACGACAACACCCGGATCATCATCGTCTCCGATCACGGCTACTACCTGGGCCAGAATCCGGACCGGGAGTTTACCCGCAGGGGCAAGGTCATCGATACGGAGAGCTACTATCCGCTGCTGATGGTGAAGGATTTCAACGCCCGGGGCTTCCGGACCTCGGATGAATTCATGACCAACGCGGACGTGCCCGCCCTGGCGGTGGAGGGCGTGATCGCAGACCCCGTGAATCCGTTTACCGGCAAGCGGATCACCACAGAGGAAAAGACCGCCCACGATCAGTACATCATGACGTCCCGGGAGTGGCACGTAAACGACAGGGACACCGTCTTCGCGCCCTCCGGCTGGGCCATCATCCGCGATGATATCAACGCCCGCCAGAACTGGCGCTTCATCGACCAGGAAACCGTGCTCAAGGAGTATCCGGAGCCGTAACGCCCGCCGCAGGCGGAGAATCATTCCAGGAGGAACCATATGAGCTACGCTGTGGACAACGCGATCATTATGTGCGCCGGCACCTCCAGCCGTTTTGCGCCCCTCTCCTACGAAAAGCCCAAGGCGCTGACGGTCCTGAAGGGCGAGGTCCTTCTGGAGCGCCAGATCCGGCAGCTGCAGGAGGCGGGCGTCCCGGAGATCATTCTGGTGCTGGGCTACAAGAAGGAGCAGTTTGCCTATCTGAAGGAGAAATACGGCGTGACGCTGGTGGAGAATACGGAATATCTCACCCGGAACAACAACTCCAGCATCTGGGTGGCCCGCGGCTATCTGAAAAACAGCTACGTCTGCTCGGCCGACAATTATTTTACCGCGAACCCCTTTGAGCGGGAGGTGGATTGCTCCTATTACGCCGCCGTCTACGCCGACGGGCCCACCGGGGAATGGTGTCTCACCGAGGACGCCGACGGATATATCGACTCCGTGACCATCGGAGGGAGCAACGCCTGGTACATGCTGGGTCACACCTTCTGGTCCCGGGAGTTCAGCAGGAAATTTCTGGAGATCCTGACCCGGATCTACGATCTTCCGGAGACGGCGGAGCTCCTCTGGGAGGGCATCTACATGCGCCACCTGGATCAGCTGAAAATGAAGATCCGCCGCTACGGCGCAGATGCGATCTATGAATTCGACTCCCTGGACGAGCTGCGGCAGTTCGATGAGAGCTACGTCACCGACACCCGCTCGGCGATTTTGAAGGAGATCGCGGCGCGTCTCTCGGTGGCGGAGGCCGATCTCACGGACATCCGGGCCGTCAAGGACGGCGTCACAGCCGCCGGCTTCACCTTCCTCGCCCGGGGAAAGCCGTACCGCTACCTGTACGAGGGCGGAGAATTGGATGGGCTGTATGAAGTATGAGCTGACACTGCGGGAGCTGCGCCGCTTCCTTCTCTATAAGCAGGGGCTCCTGGGCGACTACCGCTTTGCGGGGAAGGACGGCGCCCTGGCCTATGTCCGGCAGGCCGGGTGCATCCAGTACGACCCCATCGACATCTGCGGACGCAACGCGGAGCTGACGCTGCACTCGCGCGTCAAGGGCGTGAAAAAGGAGGATCTCTACGATCTCCTGTACCGCGACCACGCTCTGGTGGACTATACCGACAAGGAGCAATCCATTCTCCCGGCGGAGGACTGGCCGTATCTGGAGCGGTGGCGCGAAACCGCCCGCCGCAGCGGTCAGCGCTTTGCGGGCGTTGCCGAGCTGACCGAGCAGGCGCTGGCCTACATTGCCGAGCACGGGGCCGTCAGCGCCGACGAGCTGCCCATCCAGGGCGCCATCCGGTGGAATTCCGCCATCCATTGGAGCGGCAACTGGCACGGCGAGTCCAAGGCGGCCCGGTCCGTTCTGGAACAGCTCTACTCCGAGGGCCGGCTGATCATTCACCACCGGGTCGGGACCCGGCGGTACTATGACCTGGCGGAGCGCCATATCCCGCAGGAGATCCTGCGCGCGCCGGACCCCAACCGGGAGACGGCGGAGCATATCAAATGGGGGATTTGCCGCCGGATCGGGGCTATGGGCGTGCTGTGGGACCGGCGCTCCGACTCCCTGCTGGGCATATGGGGGATGGACACCCCGCAGCGCCGCAGAGCCTTTGCAGAGCTGGCGGAGGCGGAGACCATCCTGCCGCTGGAGGCCCGGGAAACAGGCGAAATCTTCTATATGCTGGCGTCGGACGTCCCCCTGCTGGACGCGGCCCTCTCCGCCCGGACGCTGAAAAGGCGCTGTGAGTTCATCGCCCCGCTGGACCCGCTGCTGTGGGACCGGAACATGGTGGAGGCCATCTTCGGCTTCCGCTACCGGTGGGAGATCTACACCCCCGCCGCCAAGCGGCAATACGGCTACTACGTCCTGCCCATGATCTGGGGCGACGGCTTTGCCGGCCGGGTGGAGGCCGCAGCGGACAGGTCCAACGGGGTGCTGCGGGTCAAAAACGTCTGGCTGGAGCCGGGCGTCCCCATGACCAGGCTCCTGGCGGACAAGACGGACGGCGCCTTCCGGCGCCTGGCCCGCTTCAACCGGTGCCGCTCCGTGGAGCGGACGGACACGGTCTGATCCGCGGGACACGGCATCCTCTCTGCTGCAAACGCGCTTCCCCACAGGCACCCACGGACGTGGGTGCTTGTTTTTTTCGCCGTTTCGGGGTAAACTCATAAAAAAGATCGCTCTTTTTGAAAAATCCCCCTGCGTCAGGTATTGCTCGTGACGCTGCGTCATGAAGTATACTGACGGCGAAAGGAGGTAAAAGCTATGTCAAAGTATACGACGGGAGAGCTGGCCAAGCTCTGCGGCGTCACGGTCCGCACGGTCCAGTACTACGATACCCGGGGCATCCTCGTGCCGTCGGAGCTCTCCGAGGGCGGCAGAAGACTCTATTCTGAAGAAGACGTCAGGCGGATGAAGATCATCTGTTTTCTGCGGGAGCTGGATCTTCCCATCGACGCGATCTCCCAGATCCTGAAGGAAGAGCATCCCGAGAAGGTGATCTCGCTGCTGGTCGAGCAGCAGGAGGCCGCTCTTTCGGAGGAGATCTCCGAGAAGCGGGAAAAGCTGGAAAAGCTCCGGGAGCTGAAAAGCGGGCTGAAAAGCAGCGCCAGCTTCTCTCTCGAAACCATCGGTGACATAGCCGTCATTATGGAGGGCAAGAAGAAACTGAAAAGAATGCGCTGGATGATGATCCTGACCGGACTCCCGGTCACGGCGCTGCAGTGGTTTTCCATCATTTTCTGGATCGTCAAGGGCATCTGGTGGCCGTTCCTCGTCTGGGTGCTGGTGGCCGTTCCCTGGGGCATACTGGTCAGCCGTTACTACTTCCGCCACGTAAAATACATCTGCCCGGAATGCCACGAGGTATTCAAGCCCACTCTGAAGGAGGCCTTCTGGGCGAATCATACCCCTGCAGCCCGCAAGCTGACCTGCACCGCGTGCGGTCACAAGGGCTTCTGCGTGGAGGTCTGGGGAGGTGACGGGGAATGAAAGAGTTTGAGAATATCGTCATCGGCCCAAGCGCCGTTCCGTCCCTGGTCATTACGGTCCTTTTGATGATCGCGATCCCCGTCATCTTCTTCATCTGCTGGCGCAGGAAGCACAGAGCGCAGACAAATATCCGTTATCTGATCGCGGGAGCCGTCGGATTTCTTGTTTCCGCCCGGATGCTGGAGCTGGGCGTGCATTATTTCTGCATCATGGCGGATAATCCCGTTTCCCGGTTCATTAACGGCAGTACGGCCGCCTATGTGCTTTACGGGACCATCATGGCGGGCGTTTTTGAGGAGTGCGGACGGCATATCGTGCTGAAGTACATCATGAAAAAGAACCGCACCCGTGAAAACGCGGTCCTGTACGGCATCGGTCACGGGGGGATCGAGATCCTTGCCGTCCTTCTGCCCAGCATGATCACCTGTCTCGCCGTCGCGGTGCTGTTCTCTCAGGGAGACGCGGAAAGCGCGCTCAGCTCCCTGAAGATCACGGAGGAGACCGCGGCCGCCGCGCTTCCCACCGTTCAGGCGGCGGCTGCGTTCGATTACGGGATGATGGCCATGAACGTCATGGAGCGTCTGCTGGCGATGCTCCTGCATATCGGGCTGACGGTCATCGTTTATTACGGCGTCGTCAGGGCAAGGAAAGCTTATCTGCCCATGGCGATCGTACTGCATATGCTGGCAGATACCTTCCCCGCGCTGTACCAGAGAGGCGTCCTTCCCCTGTGGGCAGTCGAGGTATGGGGCGCCGTATGGACTGCCGTGATCGTGGTCATCGCCGTGAAGCTTTACGGGAAAATGCGCGCGGCGACTTCGTCCGAAAGCGCTTCATGATGGATTCCCGGGGTCAAACCAGAGGGCGCAGGAAGCTTCCTGTCGATTTGCGTTCCTTTCTGCAAAAAGATTGTTTATTTCTTGACAATCTTTCCGTCCTGTGCTACGATACTGCAGGCAGCAAATCCTGCCCGTAATATTCTGCACCGCAAAGAGAGGAAGCAACTATGGATCTGAAACTGAAAGACAAAGTAGTTCTGGTTACCGGAGGCACCGGCGGCATCGGCATCGCCATCGTAAAGGCATTTCTGGGCGAGGGCGCCAAGGTGGCGTTTTCCTCCACCAGCCAGAAGAAGATCGACGACCTGATCCCCACGCTGAACGCGGCCGAGGGCCAGGTGGCCGGCTTCGTCGCCGACCTGAACAAGGAAGAGGACATCAAGAACCTGGTGGAGAACGCCAAGGCCCACTTCGGCACCCTGGACGTCATCATCCCCAACGCCGGCTACGAGGGCAAGGCTCACCCCGTGCAGGACATGACCCTGGAGCTGTTTGAGCAGACCTATATGCTCAACGTGTTCTCCGTCATGCTGACCCTGAAGTACGCCGCTCCCACCCTGATCGAGAAGAAATCCGGCGCCGTGGTGGTCATCGCCTCCGCCGCCGCTTACGAGCCCACCGCAGGCAACAGCGCCTACGTCTCCTCCAAGTACGCCGTGGCCGGTCTGACCAAGTGCATCGCCCTGGAGCTGGGCCCCGTGGGCATCCACGTGAACTATATCTGCCCCGGCCCCGTGGACACCCCCATGATGCTGCGCATCGAGAAGGACTTCTTCGGCGACACCATGACCCACGAGGAGGCCATGGCCATGCTGGCCGGCACCTACGCCATGGACAAGCGCTACGCCAAGCCCGAGGAGGTCGCCAACGCCGCCCTTTACCTGGCCTCCGAGGTCTCCGCTCATACCGCCGGTATGGCCATGCACGTCGACTCCAAGGTCTCTGCCGCCAGCTGAGCCGTCTGCCTGCCGCGTTGATACCACAATAAAACACCGCATCGCTGTTGGAAGCGATGCGGTGTTTTATTGTCCGTCAGGCCGTCAGTCCCGGCGCAGGAAGTAGCGAATGAACACTACGCCCAGCAGGGCCGCGATAGCCATGTAGACGTAGACCACACCCAGCTCGGCGGTGCCCTTCCCGCTGCTCCAGTTCTGGGGGACGTTCCCGTCCCGGTACTGATCCGTCACGTCGCTGCCGTCCTTGTCCAGAATCGCTTCCGTCCAAATACTCCTCAAGTATCCGACTTCCTCGCCGACCTCTGCTATCTCGTTCAGTTCCGCAGCGGAATAGAATCGCATGAAGTCCGGCTCCGGCACGGCGATGGTGGCCTCATAGTGCGGCGTCGGCCCGCTCCCCGTGGGGGAGACGTAACTCATCTCTACGCGCACGGCGTAGATCTCACGGCAGCCGTCCCCTACCATGACGTACTGCCGCTCGCCTTTCCGGATCATAACCTCATCCCAGAATACGCCCGCCGTGTAGGGAAAGGGATCTTTACTTGCACGAATGGGGCGGTACTTGCCGTTGATGCCGCGGCGGAGGGTCATGACGCCGTGGACGTGATCTTCGTTTTCGGCGGCGTAGGCGATATAGAGGCTGCTCCCCTGCTCCGCATAGGCCACCACCCGCAGGGGCGTCCCCGGGGCCACGTGGATATACATGGCATCTTTGTCGTCGGGCACGTAGTCCTCCACCGCCGCCAGGCGGCCGGCCTCGGTGTTGGCATAGTGAAATTCCCGGTCGTACAGCCACCACATGCAGAGGAGGGCCAGCAGCAGCGCCATCAGCGCCGCCAGCAGCCGCGTCCGCTTCACCTGCCGGAGGAAGCGCAGCGCGCGCTTGGGCGCCTTTTCCACCGGCACCTGGGCCCCCATCTGGGCGGCCAGGGCGCTGCACGCCTCGCAGCCCGCCAGGTGGGCTTTGACCTGCTCCGCCGTCTCCGGCTCCGTCAGATCCTCCAGATACGAGGGCAGCAGATCCCGCACCACGCAGCAATCCAGCTTCTTCTCACTCATGTTCCGCACCTCCCATCAGCTTTGCCAGCTCCGTCTTTCCCCGGTAGAAGCGCACCCGGGCCCAGGCCTCGGTCCGGCCCATGATCTCGCCGATCTCCCGGAAGGAGAACTCGCCTGCCAGGCGCAGGTGGATGACCTCCCGGGTGTCCGGGTCCAGCTTCTGCATGGCCCGGTACAGGGCGATCCGCCGGTCCTGCCGCTCCACTTCGCCCGCCGGATCGTCCGGCGCCTGCGGCTCCGCGGGGAGCTCCTCGGCGGATACGGTCCGCCTGCGGCGGTCCAGCTCCCGCAGCCAGAGATTCCTGGCGATGGCGCACAGCCACGTGCGCACGGAGCAGTCCCCCCGGAAGGAACCCTGGGACCGGAGCGCCTGGTAAAAGGTCTCCTGGGTCAGCTCCTCCGCCGTGTCGGCGTCGGAGCAGAGAGAGAAGAGAAAACGGTACACGCCCTGGGCGTGCTGCTCGTACAATCCTTCGCCCCACAGCGCCATGGCGTCCCCCTCCTCTCTGCGCTTTCTGTCAATTGGTGCGTCCCGCCGGCCGTTCGTTACAGGAAAATGCGAAAAAACTCTATATGTCGGCCTGTTATTCCGTCCGGATCAGCTCCGCCAGGGTCTTGCTGCGGAAGAAGTCCCGCACCAGGCGGTCGTATTCCGCCCACATGGGCAGCGTCCGGCACTCCCCGGCCCGGGGACAGGTCTCGGCCCCCTTCTCCAGGCAGGCCACCGCCGCCATGGAGCCCTCCGTCAGCTCCAGGATCTCGCCCACGGAGTAGTCCTCCGGCCTGCGGCACAGGCGGTAGCCGCCGCACCGACCGCTGGCGCCCTCCACCAGACCGCCGCCCACCAGCTCCTTCACGATGATCTCCAGATATTTTTTGGAGACGCCCTGGCGCTCTGCGATCTCCTTCAGCGGGGTAGGCCCCTCATCCGTATGCTCCGCCAGGTCGATCATCACCCGCAGGGCATAGCGTCCTCTCGTGGAAATCATGCCGGATCCCTCCCCTTCTTTTTTTGCCTATTATAGCGCAGGGTAAATATGTTGGCAAGCGCGTTTTTACCTATTGACTTAGTGGGTAAATAGGTGTATGATCCTCTCAGAAACGGAAAAGGAGTCACGCCATGAAGATATACGCCGACAACGCCGCCACCACCCCCATGAGCCGGGCCGCGCTGGACGCCATGATCCCCTGTCTGGAAAAGCTCTACGGCAATCCCTCCAGCCTGTACGCCATCGGGCAGGAGGCCAAGGAGGTGCTGGAGCGGGCCCGGGAGGAGATCGCCGCCGTGATCGGCGCCCAGCCCCGGGAGATCACCTTCACCTCCGGCGGCAGCGAGGCCGACAACCAGGCCCTGCTCTCCGCCGCCGCGCTGGGACAGCGCAGAGGGAAGCGCCACATCATCTCCACCGCCTTTGAGCACCACGCCGTCCTGCACACGCTGAAAAAGCTGGAGCGGGAGGGCTTTGAGGTCACCCTGCTCCCCGTACACGAAAACGGCATCGTGGACGTGGACGAGCTGGCAGCGGCCATCCGCCCCGACACCTGCCTGGTGAGCGTCATGTACGCCAACAACGAGATCGGCACCATCCAGCCCATCCGGGAGATCGGCGCCCTGTGCCGCTCCCGCGGCGTCCTCTTCCACACCGACGCGGTGCAGGCCATGGGTCACCTGCCCATCGACGTAAACGCAGAGCAGATCGACATGCTGTCGGCCTCCGCCCACAAGTTCCACGGGCCCAAGGGCGTGGGCTTCCTATACGCCCGGCGCGGCGTGGCGCTGACCAACGTGATCGAGGGCGGCGCCCAGGAGAGGGGCAAGCGGGCCGGAACGGAAAACGTCCCCGGTATCGCGGCCATGGCGGCGGCCCTGCGGGAGTCCGAGGCCAACCGGGAGCGGGACGCCGCACACATGGCGGCGATCCGGGACCGGCTGATCGCCGCCCTGGCGGAGATCCCCCACAGCGCGCTGAACGGAGACGCAGCCCGCCGGCTGCCCGGCAACGTCAACTTCTGCTTTGAGGGGATCGAGGGCGAGTCCCTGCTGCTCCTGCTGGACGACCGGGGCATCAGCGCTTCCTCCGGCAGCGCCTGCACCTCCGGCTCGCTGGACCCCAGCCACGTGCTGCTGGCCATCGGCCGCCCCCACGACGTGGCTCACGGCTCTCTCCGGCTGAGCCTGGGCGCCGACGTGACAGAGGAGGAGGCGGACTACATCGCCCGGTCGGTGGCGGAGGTGGTGGCGTATCTGCGCAGCTTCTCCCCCGTCTGGCGGGATCTGACCGCCGGAAAAACACCGTTCTTACTGTAAGGAGGCAACTGCCATGGCACTGTACAGCGAAAAAGTGATGGACCATTTCCGCAATCCCCGCAACGTGGGCGTCATCGAGGACGCCAACGCGGTGGGACAGGTGGGCAACGCCAAATGCGGCGACATCATGAAGATGTATTTGAAGATTGAGGATGGGATCATTCAGGACGTGAAGTTTGAGACCTTTGGCTGCGGCAGCGCCATCGCCTCCAGCTCCATGGCCACGGAGCTGATCAAGGGAAAGCCCGTTTCCGAGGCTATGAAGCTGACCAACAAGGCGGTGACGGAGGCGCTGGACGGTCTGCCCGCCCACAAGCTGCACTGCTCCGTGCTGGCGGAGGAGGCCATCCAGGCCGCCCTGGAGGACTACCGCAGCCGCGGCGGAGAAATATAGCTTCTATCGTTTTCCTGTTCTTCTTTCTCTCTGGGAGAAGAGCCGGGCCGCAAAATGCGGCCCGGCTCTTCTCCATATTCTGTATTGTGTATATTGCCGTCACAGTCCGTACAGCTCCGGGCGGCGGTGCCGCAGCAGGGGAATCTGTTCCCGGACTGCCGCGATCTCCCGGAGATCCAGCTCCACGATCTGGCGGCCCTCCTTCTCGTCCAGCTGGGCAATCAGCCTCCCCCAGGGATCCACGGCCAGGCTGTGGCCCCAGGAGTGATAGGATGCCGCCATATCCCGGGCCGGCGCCGTCCCCACGGCATAGCACTGGTTGAACACGGCCTGGGCCCGGAAGGTCAGCTCCCAGTGGAGCGGCCCGGTGGTCAGGTTGAAGGCCCCCGGCACCAGAATCACCCCGGCGCCGTCCAGAGCCATGCGACGCCCCAGCTCCGGGAAACGGAAATCGTAGCATACGCACAGGCCCATCCGGCCGAACTCCGTGTCAAAGGTGGTGGCCCGGTCACCGGCGGCCAGCGTGTCCGACTCGCGGAAACACGCGCCGCCCTTCACGTCGATGTCAAAGAGGTGGGCCTTGCGGTGCTTGGCGATCTGCCTGCCCCGGCGGTCAAAGACGTAGGCGGTGTTGTAGGTCCTCCCGTCCGCGCCCCGCTCCGGCACGGAGCCGGCGGAGAGATAGACGCCGTATCGCCGGGCCATGGCGGCACAGCGCTGCCACACCGGCCCGCCCTCCTCCTGGGCCTCCACGGGGAACCGGGCCGACTCGTACCGGCAGCAGAACATCTCCGGCAGGGCCACCAGATCCACGCCCTCCGCCGCCGCATCCCGGCAGGCCTCCTCCGCCACGTCCAGGGCCTCGGCGCTCTTCTCCGGCACACGCAGCTGAACCTGCAGGATCCGCAGCCGCTCCTTCTCCATGATCCCGTCCCCCTTCACAATCACGCCGTTGGGATAAACGCAGAGGGGCCTCCCAGGCCCCTCTCCACGGTCACTTTTTGAAAAACAGCACGCCTAGGCACTCCGGTCCGCAGTGGCTGGAGATGGTGCTGCCGGCCCGGGTCACCAGAACCTCCCGGAACGGGTGCAGCTCCTTCACCAGCGCCACCACCTTGTCCTCCAGGTCCTTGGGCACGCCGGAGTGGGTCACGAAGATCCGGCCCGGCTCCACGTCATCACGGTTTGCCAGACGGCCCCGCACGTAGTCCAGCACGGAGCGCTCCATGCTGCCGCGGTACTTGGTGCCCACGGTCATCTTGCCGTCCACCACCCGGATCTCCGGGCGCAGCTTCAGCAGGTTGGCCCCCAGCACCGCCACACCGGAGCAGCGGCCGCCCATGCGCAGATAGTCCAGGTGCTGCAGCACGAAGCTGACGTCCAGCTTCTCCTTGCGCTCGTTGAGGATATCCACGATCTCCCGGGCGCTCAGGCCCTGGCGGGCCAGCTCCACCGCCAGCAGGACCAGGTGGCCCGAGCCGCTGGACAGGTTACGGCTGTCGATGGGGTAGACGTTCTCCAGCTCCGCCGCCGCCAGGCAGGCGTTCTGATAGCAGATGGAGAACTCGGAGGAGATATTGATGTGAATGATCGAATATCCGTCCTCCACGTAGGGGCGGAATGTCTCGATGTAGGTGTTGGGGGAAACCGCCGACGTCTTGGGCAGGGTGCCGGTCCGGTCGGCGTAGGCGAACAGATCCTTTGCCGCCACGTTCACCCCGTCATAATACAGCGTCTCCCCCAGGGTGATGCCCAGGGGCAATATGTCCACGCCATAGCTCTGATACAGCTCCGGCGTCAGATCGCAGGTGGAATCGCAGGTCACTTTGATCTTCTCCATAGAGGGAGTCCTCCTCATCCGCTGTTGCGGTACTGTCACATAAGTGTCCAGTTTATAATAGAATTAAAAGTATTATACTCTATCATTCACGCGATTTCAATACATTTTTCCCGGGACACGGCCTGACCGCGGCAAAACGGAGGAGGCGGACCGCCGTGCGGTCCGCCTCCTCCGGTCACTCCTGCTTTTCCAGGTCGTGCTTGTCCAGGCGCATGCTCCGCCAGCGGCGGGGCATGCCCGGCGCGATCATCGGAAACAGATGATCCGCGTCGGCCGTAGGCTGGATGTTGTAGGTGCCGTATTTGTTGATGAGATCGAAGCAGTTGTCCGGATCACCGGGAAACCGGTGCACATCCGGCGCGGGGTCCAGGGGAAATCTCGCTTCCATTTACGCTCACCTCCGCGGATAGTATGCCCGCGGCGATGAAAAA
>JAEEGF010488969.1_pt1 | contig 13534 bp, 9 predicted proteins | sample 9134171 | NCBI WGS metagenome assembly JAEEGF01 (sample SAMN16246542, study PRJNA631951) | gut metagenome | biome: gut microbiome; feature: rumen; material: AP-attached | host: Bos | place: Iran: Karaj | collected 2018-10
TGTGCCTTGAAGTGGCGGATGGGCTTGAGGATTCTGATGGCGGTGTGCAACTCGAAGTTAGCACGGTACATCATTTCTTTGTCACCTGTAAACGAAACCATTCGTCTACCTGTTTTTACATCATTAGTCCCCAGTTGGGTCAGCTCTTTCGCCAGTACAGGTTCCAGTCCCATAAACGTTTTGGCGATCATTTCAAAATTCTGTTCCATTGATAGTGTTTCTTGCATGCCCGGCATCAACGGGCAATGTGTGGAATTCTGCCTGCAAAGTTAATATAAGTTGTCCAAATATCATTGTTTTGGACTGTTAATCAAACAAAAAAACTTGATTTTTCTAAAATTCGTCATGGATTTATGATGTGTTTCAAATAAAATTAGTAATTTTGCGCAAAATATGTCATCAATGACCAATTTGCTATTATACGCTTATAGTGATAGTCCGTGGATCTTTGTCCTGCAATGGGGCATCGGTTTACTGATATTGGTATTCCTGATTGTATCTGTCTATATGCAGCGTCGCACAGGAAAACGGCTGAAGGGCGAATTGGATGAACTCGACAAGATCAGAAGAGGTAATGTAGAGTATGATTTTATACTCAAGGCCATGAAGATTGCCGTGTGGCATTACGATTCCGAGACTCAGACTTTTATTTTTGAGAAGGACTATCGTGATGGTACAAACAACCATGTGCCCTCCGCTGACGATAGTTTTCATGACGCCCTTTCCGACATTGCCCCTGCTGATGTGGATCGTGTGAACAATGCCTTCACTGATATGTGTGAGGGACGTACGGACTTCTACCATCAGGAGTATCAGGTGATAGACAAGTCTGCGGGTACCTCCTACTGGGAGGATAGCTATGCCACGATTGTCGACCGTAATGCTGAGGGCAAGCCTACGAAGATTGTAGGAACCTCTCAGCGCATTGATGAGCGTAAGGAATTGGAAGCTTCTCTGGTGACAGCCAGAAACAAGGCAGAGGAAAGCGACCGTCTGAAGACTGCCTTCCTGGCCAATATGGGTCATGAGATCCGCACTCCGCTCAATGCGATTGTCGGCTTCTCCGACCTGTTGCCCATGGTTCAGGGTGAGGAGGAACGTAACCAACTGATAGCAGAAATACAGTTGAATAACCAGAAATTGTTGCGTATTATCGATGGTTTGGTCAGCATGTCGCAAATCGAGGCTGGTGCCAAGAGCCTGCTATTGGCGAAGGTTGATATTAATCAGTTGCTCCAGAAGATGGCAGACACCTACCAGCCTACGACGAATGTGCCTATTTCGCTCCAGTGTCAGAAGAACCAGTTGCTGATAGAGAGCGATCGTGAGAAGCTGATGGAGATTGTTGATAATTTGATGCAGAATGCCGTGAAGTTTACAACAGAGGGCCAGATTACCTTGGGCTATGATCTGGTAGAAGACGATCGTGTGCGCATTTGGGTCCGTGACACAGGAAAAGGCATTGCCGAAGCTGACCACGAACGTATCTTTGATCGTTTCATCAAACTCGATGAGTATATCCCTGGAACAGGTCTCGGACTCTCTGTTGCCAAGTCGCATGTACAGAGTCTTGGCGGAACGATTGGCGTCGACTCTAAGTTGGGCGAGGGTTCAACCTTCTGGATTGAAATGCCTTTGTGACCGGTAGTTCATCTTTTTGCCAGTTACTGCAACTTTTCTTCCTTCGGTTTCGTCTAACAGGCAGAAAAGTATATTTTTAAGGATTATGATTATGAAGAAAGGACAAATTCTAATGTCGGGAATAGTACTGCTGACGGTGGCAGTCACCATGACGTCGTGTGTGGAATTCAGGAGAGGCCAGACCCTGTTTGGAACCGCCTCTATCACGGAACAGCGTGGTTTGAAGGGCTTTGAGGAGATAGAAATCAATGGTTCTCCTACAGTTTATTACACCCAGTCAGACCATTTCTCTGTTAAGCTTAAAGGCCCAGAGAGTCAGGTGAAGGATATCCTGACGGAAATGGATGGCAAGACGTTGGTAATACGCAATAAACGAAAGTTCGGCATTTTCAATGTGCAGTTGGGCGATGATGATGATGTTGCTGTCTATGTGACTTCTCCAGATATTACAAGCATCCGTCTGAACGGTTCTGGCGATTTCATCAGCCATGAGCGTATTGATACTGATAATATGGATATTCTTCTTCGGGGGTCTGGCGATATCCAGGTCAGCGACTTAATCTGTGACCGTTGTCATGTGGAGTTGATTGGCTCTGGCGATCTGGATGTGTCTCGTCTGGAAGCCCAGGAAGTCTCTGGGTTACTGATTGGCTCTGGCGACTTGGACCTTGGGCTGCTCAAGGTTGATGATACCAGTCTGTCGCTTAAAGGCTCTGGTGATATCGATGCCGATTTCCGTGAGGGTTGTGGCTCGGTGGATTGTGAGTTGCGGGGTTCTGGGGATATCACTTTGAAAGGAACAGTTCGTCGATTCAACCAACACACCACAGGTTCCGGCAGTGTGGATATTGATAAATTATCTATACAACAATAAAATTTATTAAAATGTTTCGGTTTCTCATGATAAATGATTACTTTTGCCGAATTATTTAAGGCAACACCGCATTGGGAAACCGAATGAAGTACGCAGTGATTGCCGCGGGCAATGGCTCGCGGCTGTTAGAAGAGGGCATCAGTACACCGAAGCCTCTGGTAGAGGTTGACGGCGAGGTATTGGTCGACAGACTGTTGAGAATCTTTGAGGCTCAGAAGGCATCAGAGGTGGTCATCATCTGCAACGACCAGATGCCGGAGGTGAGTGCCCATCTTGCCGACATTCAGCAGAATGGACGATTACCCATGAGACTCGTCGTGAAGTCTACGCCCAGTTCCATGCACAGCATGTGGGAGCTGGGTCAGTGGCTCGACTGTCCTTTTGTGCTGACCACCGTCGATACCGTCTTCCGCGAGACTGAGTTCTCCCGCTTTGTCTCCGACTTTCAGGATGCTTTGGCACAGGGTGAGGTTGACGGGATGATGGGTGTGACCGACTATATTGACGACGAGAAACCCCTCTATGTCGAGACCGATGAGACGGGCTGGATCACGGCCTTCCTCGACCACTGCGCCCATCCCCGCTTTGTTAGCGGCGGCATCTACGCTCTGACACCCCGTTCGCTCACAACGCTTCGCGCTTGTGTGGAGCGTGGAGTGATGCGTATGCGGAACTTCCAGCGTGCGCTGCTTCGTGACGGATTCCGGTTGAAGGCCTGGCCTTTCTCGAAGGTCCTCGATATCGACCATGCCAGTGACATCATAAAGGCAGAAGCGTTTTTGAAGGAATGAAGGTACTGGCAATCACAAGGGCAGAGCGGTATTCGCCTCATTCTGTTGACAAGGATAGGGCGATACTCGAGGCAGTGACACACCGTCTGCTGGATAAAGGCTGTGAAGTGAGCATCATTGGCGAGGATGTTGTGGGGGGACTTGCTCCCGACCTCATCCTGACAATGGGACGCCGGCCTGAAACACTCGCCTGGCTGAAGACTGTCGATGCGGAGGTGATAAACTCACCGGAAGGTGTAGAGAACTGTACGCGTAGCAGACTTCAGACCATCATGGAACGCATTGGTACGCCGATGCCTCCAAAGGAAGGTGCTGAAGGTTACTGGCTGAAACGGGGCGATGCAGTCGCACAGGAACGTGGCGATGTGGTCTTCGCTCCTGACAATGAAGAACTTGAGGCCGCAGTCCGCAGGATGCAACAGCGGGGTATTACGGACTATCAGGTCAGTGCCCATGTTGTGGGTGACCTCGTGAAGTTCTATGGCGTGGGACAAGGACGGTTCTTCCGCTACTTTTACCCCACGGACGACGGAGAGACGAAGTTTGGCGACGAGTCTAAAAACGGTACAGCCCATCATTATCCGTTCCAAAAGGAGCATCTCCGTCAAGAGGTGGAGCGTTTGGCTGAGGCTGTAGGCGTGAGCATCTATGGCGGTGACGCCATCATCAGGGCCGACGGTTCGTTTTGCCTGATTGATTTCAACGACTGGCCGAGCTTCTCCCGCTGTCGTGAGGAGGCTGCCGAGGCTATCGCTGCATTAGTAATAAACTGATAATCATATAAGAAAGTGGCAACATTCAGGGAACTATTGAAAGTATCATACAAGTCGGAGGATACCGAGGAGTGGCTTGACGTCTGGTTCACGCGTCCTATCGGTCTCGTCTTTGCCTTGCTATGGAACAAGCTCGGCATTCATCCGAATGTCATCACCATCGTCTCCTTCTTCCTGGGAGGAGCTGCAGGCTGGATGTTCCATTATACAGACCTCCTCCATAACCTCTATGGTGTTATCCTGCTGATGCTTGCCAACTTCTGTGACTCCACCGACGGCCAGATGGCTCGTCTGTCGGGCAAGAAAACCTTACTCGGACGTGTGCTCGACGGGTTCTCGGGTGATGTGTGGTTCTTCTGCATCTATGTCGCCATCGCGGTACGCCTGTGCCACCAGCCCATCCCCGGCACCACGATAGAGTGGGGCATCTGGGGATTCCTCTTAGCTGCCGTTGCAGGTTTCTTGAGTCATGCACCGCAGAGTTCCTTGGCCGACTACTACCGCCAGATACACCTCTACTTCCTATTGGGTAAGGAGGGCAGCGAACTCGACAACAGTACCCAGCAGATGCAGGAGTTCCACAGCCTGCCCAAGTCGAAATGGTTTGACCGTCTGTTCCATTATAACTACGCCGGCTATTGTCGTAGTCAGGAGCGACGGACCCCTCGTTTCCAGACATTCTTCCACGAGGTTAAGAACCGCTGGCCTGATGCTGCCGATATGCCGCAGGCGTTCCGCGATGCCTTCCGTCAGGGAAGTCTGCCGCTGATGAAATATACCAATATGCTGACGTTCAATGTCCGTGCCATCACCGTCTACGTAACTTGTCTGCTTGACTGTCCGTGGGTCTATCTGTTGGTGGAGGTTATACTATTAAATATAATGTACGCGTATATGCATCGCACCCATGAACGGCTGTGCGAGCGTCTCACCTCTCAGATGTTATCAAAATGACGGCAGGATATATCTTCGACTACGGCGGCACGCTCGACACGGGTGGACAGCATTGGGGAATGGCGCTCTGGCACGCCTATGAACGCCACCATGTGCCCGTCACCGAGGCTCAGTTCCGCGAGGCCTACGTCCATGCGGAGCGCACGCTGGGCCGGAATCCCATCATCCGTCCTTCCGACACTTTCCGTCAGACCTTGGAGGCGAAACTCCGTCTTCAGTTAGCGTATTTAGGTAATCTCTCACCTCTCACCTCTCACCACTCACCTCTCGTTTCTTACCTTTCACCTCTCCTTGACGACCTCTATGAGCGGACGAAGACTGTGACGGCTCAGAGCCGAAAGGTGCTCCAGGCTCTGAAAGACCGAGGACTGCCGATGGTGTTGGTGAGCAACTTCTACGGCAATATGCCTGTGGTACTGCGTGAGTTTGGCTTTGACGGCCTTTTCCTGGCTGTCGTCGAGTCCTCGGTGGTTGGCATTCGTAAGCCCGATTCCCGTATCTTCCGCTTAGGTGTGGAGGCCCTCGGCCTGAAACCGGAAGAAGTGACGGTGGTGGGTGACAGTCTGGAGAAAGACATCATCCCCGCCCGCGAGGTGGGCTGTCAGACCGTATGGCTCAGTGGCGAAGGCTGGTCGCCTGCATCTTGTTCTCAGGGTGCGGCCGATCGTGTCATCAGGAGTCTGGACGAATTATTAGAGAAAGAATAAAAATGCAAGATAAAGAAATGAATCAGTCAAATGTAAGACCAGCAGAAGGAAAGCTGGGAATTCTGATTGTTGGCAACGGTGCTGTTGCCACAACGTTTATGGCAGGTGTGCTCATGGCCCGCAAAGGTCTGGGAAAGCCCGTGGGCTCTATGACCCAGTACGATAAGATTCGTGTGGGCCGTGGTGAGTCGAAGCGCTATCTGAAATATGGCGAGATTGTTCCATTGGCCAGTCTCGATGATATTGTGTTCGGCTGTTGGGATGTCTATCCTCAGAATGCCTATCAGAGTGCCATGTATGCCGAGGTGCTTCGCGACCGTGACATCAACTTGGTGCGTGACGAACTGGAGCAGATCGTACCCATGAAGGCAGCCTTTGATAAGAACTATGCCAAACGACTTGACGGCGATAACGTAAAATGTTCAATGGTCAATGGTCCATGTTCAATCCCCACCCGTTGGGAGATGGTGGAAACGCTGCGCGATGATATCCGCCGCTTCCGTACGGAGAAGGGTTGCAGTCGTCTGGTGGTGCTATGGGCCGCTTCTACGGAGATCTATGTCCCCGTCGAGAAGTCCGTCCACTATCGTCTCTCCGACCTTGAAGCTGCGATGAAGGCCGACGACCGCCAGCATGTGGCACCCTCCATGTGCTATGCCTATGCGGCACTCTCCGAGGGCGTTCCCTTCATCATGGGTGCTCCCAATACCACCGTTGATATCCCGGCTATGTGGGAACTGGCTGAAAAGATGCGTCAGCCCATTGCCGGCAAGGACTTCAAGACAGGTCAGACACTTGTCAAGTCGGGCTTCGCACCCATCATCGGCACCCGCTGTCTCGGGCTCAACGGCTGGTTCTCTACCAATATCCTCGGCAATCGCGACGGCCTCGTACTCGATGAACCCGAGAACTTCCGTACCAAGGAGGTGTCGAAGCTCTCCACGCTGGAAACTATCCTCAAGCCCGACTGGCAGCCCGACCTCTATGGCCATGGCAATGAAGACGATACGCAGTATTATCACAAAGTGCGCATCAACTACTACCCGCCACGCAATGATAACAAGGAGGGTTGGGACAATATCGACATCTTTGGCTGGCTGAACTATCCCATGCAGATCAAGATCAACTTCCTCTGCCGTGACTCCATCCTGGCCGCCCCCCTGTGTCTCGACCTCTGTCTGCTGAGCGACCTCGCTGCCCGTGCCGGACGTTACGGCATACAGCGTTTCCTCAGTTTCTTCCTCAAGTCGCCGATGTATGACTACACGCAGGGCGAGGAGCCTGTCAATAACCTCTATCAGCAGTATACTCTGCTGAAGAATGCCATTCGTGAGATGGGAGGATATGAAGCTGACGAGGAGATCGATTAAAAAATAAAAACCAAGAGTGTCATCACGACAGTCTTGGCTCTTTTCTAACTAACTTATTATCAACTATTCATTACTCATTCTGTTTTCCGCTGCAAAGGTACAAAAAAGAGGTGAGAGGTGGGGTGTAAAAGGCAAGTAAATTGCAAAAAAAACACGTAAACGTTTGCGATATTCAGAGAAAAAATGTATCTTTGCAACCGAATATCAACTATTAATTATCAACTGTTTAAGTCATGGCAAACGGAAAGCGTCGAATATCCTTGAAAGACCTCGCCCAGGAGCTGGGCGTGAGTATTGCAACGGTCAGCAGAGCCTTGCGCAGTTCGCCTGAGATTGGTCAGGAGATGCAGGAGCGGGTCAAGGAACTGGCCCGTCGGCTTAACTACCGTCCTAATCCCTTTGCCCAGAGTCTTCGCAAGGAAGCTCCCCGTGTGATAGGCGTCGTCGTGCCCAATCTTGTCACCCATTACTATGCGGCCGTGCTTGACGGCATCGAGGAGGAGGCAGCCAAGAGCGGCTATTCCGTCATCAGCGCCAATACCCACGAGCAGAGCGATGCCGAGGTGAAGGCCATCGACAACTTCATCAGCCTCCATGTCGAGGGAATTGTCGCCTGCCTGTCGCAGAATACCACCGACTACAGCCACTTCGAGGAAATCTCCCAGATGGATATTCCCCTGGTGTTCTTCGGTCGCACCTGTCTGCCGGAGAAGTTCTCCAGCGTCACTGCCAATGGCGACGTGGCCGCTCAGGAAGCCACCCAGCACCTCATCGATACCGGTAGCCGTCGTATTGCTTTCATCGGAGGCCCTAACCACCTCGACATGGTGCGCCGCCGTAAGCACGGCTATCTGGAGGCCCTCCGCGAGAACCGTATTCCCATCGAGCGCGAGCTTGTGGTCTGTGACAGCATCAGCTACGAATGGGCTCTCGACACCACGATCCGTCTGCTGGAGAGCGACAACCGTCCGGATGCTATCCTCGCCTTCAACGACATCGTCACCTTCGCTGCCTTTACCGCCATTAAGCAACTGGGCCTGAGAATCCCCGATGATGTGGCCCTAATCGGCTTCACCGACGATGTCCATGCCCAGTACGTCACTCCCAAACTTTCTGCCATCGAGGACCAGTCGCAGCTCATGGGCCAGACGGCCTGCCGCCTGCTGCTGAAGAACATCGGCGGCGACCGTAAGATCTATCGCGAGATCGTTCCCCAAAAGGTCATCATCCGCGAAACCTCCGCCCGCGGGTAAGAGGGGACGTTTTTTGAAAAAACCGTGCCCCCTCGCCCCTTTTTGACTTAATGGTTTGAATATCATACTATTGAATGGGGCTATGTTTGCATAAAACCGTGCCCCAACCTAGCCCTAACCCCGCCGCTTACCCCTACCTAATCCCTTTATATGCAAAGTACACACCTTTCGCTACCCTCCTGCTACCCTAGAATATCCGGGACGGGAGTCTCATGAAATGATACATTGTAAATAAAATTCAGATTATCTATATTTTCTTGTTGGTGATATGTAAATATCTGATATACAATGCCTTACACTTGATTAGATTTTAAGCAAAGTAAACTGTGACTTTAGATAGGGTAAACTCTGACTTTACCCTATCTAAACTCTGACTTTACCCTATCTAAACTCTCGGTTTACTCTATGTATTTGAAATGTGTAAATATATTTGACAAAGAAAGTGTCTTCTTCTGTAAATATGCTCCTGTGGACGTATTGGCATGTGTCAATAACATCATGTTACTTATTAACTTTTCTTTGCGTTATAATATTGGAAGTTTCAGAAATAATGCTTATATTTGCGCAGAAATTACAAACTAAACTCTAACCAACGATGAAGAAGCAATTATTTTTAGCAGTATTGATGCTCCTGCCTGCGGTGGCTTGGGCTGATGAATTTACTTACAATGGAATCACCTATTTGGTGATGGATTCGCAATTGAAAACTGTTCAAGTGCAGAAGATTAATAATACGGGTGCTATTGTTATTCCTGCGAATGTAAATGGATACACAGTAAAGCGGATCGGAATGTGTGGCAATAGCGGTATCACCTCTATTACCATTCCGAGTACAGTGGATAGGTTCGTTGAGGATGCCTTCAGTGGTTGTACCGGTCTGACGGAAGTCAAGATAAATGACCTAACGGCTTGGTGCAATATTCACATGACTATGGGCGGGGAGACAGATTCCTATTCAAGCAATCCCTTGCGCTTTGCACATAATCTGTACAATAATTATGGCGCATTATATACGAGCGTGACTGTCCCTTCAACGATTACTGAGCTTGGCGATGGAATCTTTGAGGGTGCCAGCTGCCTGACATCGGTGATGCTCCAAAGCACGTTGAAAAGTATCGGTATGTGTTGCTTCCAGGATTGTACAGGCTTGACAGAGATTACGATACCCAATAACGTGGAAACGATCGGCCGACGGGCATTCCGGGGTTGTTCCAATCTGGAAACAGTTACTATCGGCAGCGGCGTAAAGAACATTGATTATCTGGCTTTCAATGACTGCTCAAAACTGAGCCAGATTGTATGCGAGGCTGCTACGCCTCCCACATTAGAGACGTCTGTCTTCAGCGACAATACTTTGAACTATAAGACTTTGGTTGTTCCTCAAGGCAAGAAGAGCGTCTATCAGAATGCAGCTGGGTGGGGCAGCTTCAAGAAAATTGTCGAGGTTGGCGACGAAGGTTATCAGTTTATGAGCGGCGGGGCCCGATACCAGGTGATCAACGGCACGACTTCTCCCTATACATGTATGCAAGTGAACGGTAACTATACGAGCAACGATGTGGTTATCCCCAGTTCCGTCTATGATAATAAGACCCGGAAAACGTATAATGTGACCACCTTGGGCGAGTTCGCTTTCTCTGGCATCAAAGCAACAATGACCTCTCTGACCATCCCCAATACCGTCACAAGGATTAAAGAATGGGCATTGTGGCGATGTCTCGAATTGAAACGCTTAAATATTTCCGACTTGACGGCGTATTGCAATATGGAGGTTGAGCCAGGCCAGACGGCTGTCGACAATAATCCCACGTACTATTCTCATAATTTGTACCAAAACAATCAGGAAATTGTTGATCTGTCGATTCCCAATGGTGTGACAGAGATTAAGATGGGCAAATTTATTGATTGCACTAACTTTAAGACTGTCAGCATCCCAGCCTCGGTGAATAAAATCGGAATGTTTGCTTTCACAGGTTGCAGCAGCCTACAGACGATAACGATGGCCAATGCGACGCCTCCCGAATTGTATGCAGGTCCTGAAGGTCAAAGCCCATTCGACAACAATGCATATTACAAGGTGAAAGTCGTCGTGCCCAAGGGCGCTTTGGCGAACTACCAGAACAATGCGAAATGGAACAAGTTCTGGAACATCGTTGAGTATGGTGGGACAGGCTACGAATTTGAATACAGTGGTTTTAGGTATAAAATCTTGGAGAACAATCCGTCAACTTCTACCTACACCTGCGAAGTCATCAAGGCTAATGCTTCTGCCAATGTTGTGATTCCAACGTCAGGGTATTGTAATGAACTCGGATTGTCATTCACCGTGACTAGCATTGGTACAACGGCTTTCTCAGGCATGAAGGACATCATGACCCAGGTCACCATTCCCGCTACGGTGAAGAGGGTTAAGGAAGATGCTTTCAAGGGCTGTAACGCCTTGACGCGCGTAAACATTAATGATCTGAAGGCGTTCTGCGAGATGGTTGTTGAAGATAGTCAGACGGCTTTCGACAATCATCCAACCTTCTATGCACACCATCTCTATCAGTATAATTCGGAGATTACTGCTTTGAGCATCCCCAGTGGTGTGACGACTATTCAAGCTGGAACCTTTGCCGGGTGCAGCGGTTTTAAATCTGTGACATTCCACACGTCGGTGGAGGGTATAGGCTATGCTGCTTTTACTGACTGTTCTGGCTTGACTGAGCTTACTTTCCCCAACAGCGTAAAAGCTATCGGCCACGGCGCTTTTTCCGGATGTACGTCATTGACTAAGGTGAATTTTGGTACTGGCTTGACCGATATCTGGGATTATGCTTTCTATAACTGTGACAATTTAAGTACTATTGAGATGGCTTCTTCGACACCTCCGACAGTGCACACAGTAACGGATTCTGAATCACATGCGTTTGACGGTAAGACATCGAGTGCATTGTACAAAGCCATCGTCATCGTGCCCAAGGGAGCTGTGACGGCCTATCGCAACAATAGCGAATGGAACAGGTTCACGAATATCGTCGAGCTCTGGGGCGTGGGCTATCCATTTGAGGTTAACAATGTTAATTATGTGATTCTGGAGAATAACAATGTCGCCGTTGCACGTAGGGCAGGAGGATATTCTGGTTACGTTAGCTTCCCAACCAGCGTGTATGCTAACAATACTAATTACACCGTCACCACCTTCGGATCGAATGCTTTCGCGGGGTGCACCAATATGACCTCTATCACGATTCCTGCCACATTGACGCGCATCAAGGAAGGTGCCTTCGCTGGTTGTACGGGTCTCACGGCTGTTTATATCTCAGACCTGGCTGCTTTCTGTAATATCGATGTGGAGGATAATGTGACGGCTGAGGACAACCATCCCACCTATTACGCCCATCATCTATATTTGAATGGAAAGGAGATCAGGGATCTGGCTATTCCCAACGTTAACACGGTGACAGTCATCAAGCCCGCAACCTTTGCCGGACTGACCTCTCTGACCTCTGTGTCGATCCCGGGCCGTGTGACTGGTATCGGCTATCACGCCTTTGCTGCTTGCTCAAGCCTGAAGTCTGTCATCATCCCCAGTAGCGTGACTGGGATCGCTTCCGGCGCTTTCCAGAATTGTACCAGTCTGACAACGCTAGTGTCTCTCCGAAGCTCAGCACCGGAGTGTGGTTTAGATCCTTTCTATAATATGGACATGGGCAAGTGTGTGCTGTGGGTTCCCAGAGGCTGCAAAACAAACTATACAGGCGCAAACTATTGGAACTCCTTCCTGTACACCAATGAGCTGATTATGGGCGACGCCAATGTCGATGGAGCGGTGAATGCCGCGGATATCGTCGAGGCGGTCAATGCCAAGAGGAACGCCCCGTCGACTAGGTTCATTCAGTATAATGTGGATCAGACAGGTAATGGCGTCGATGCCAGTGACATCAACGCCATTGTGAATAAGGTCATGGGGAAATAAGAGCGTAAGACAGAAAGACTCAGTTACTGCTGACGAGGCGGACTTCTGAGTTCAGGCCGCTGGGCACAGGCTCCCACTGGTCGTAGGTGGTGCGGTGGTAGTTGATGTCGACGACGTTGATCTCTTCCATCTTGCGCCACTTCACACCGCGGCGGTCAAGGTCGGCGATACGGTTAGCAGGCAGGTTGGTCACCTCGATGCGAATCTCGTTGTCGCCGGCTTTCAGTCTGTTCTTGCAGTCGAGCACGAAGGGCACGCTCCAGGCACAGCCGATGAACTGTCCGTTGATGTAGACACGGGCTGACTCTCGGACGTCGCCGAGATCAATCTGCCAGCTGGCCTTGGCCTCGGCCTTGGAGAGACGGACATGCGTGGTGTAGACGCCTGTGCCCATCGTCACCTTTGCGCTGTCGTCGTCGAGCGTCTCCCAGGTCTGCAGGTGGTCGATGGTGAAGGATTTGTTGACCTTCGGTGATTCCTCCACAAAAGATAGGGTCCAAGGGCCGGGGAGTGCTTTCGAGGAGTGAGGAGTGAGGAGGGAGGAGGGAGAAATGTCTGTGGCGGAATTTGTGGAGACTTGTAATATTCTCGATTCCCCACTGCGCAAACAGAACTCGATACTATCTCCATAGATACGGGCAGGGGTGATGTCGCCGTTTAGCGGGTTGAACCAGACGGCATCCTTGAAACTGACGGCCAGTGGTTCGACGGTGTGGATGTCGTTGGGCGTCAGGTTGGCGATGAAGTAGTGGTAGCCCGTGTCGTTGCGGCGGCGGATGGCCTTGAGGCCGCACTCTGTCTTGATGGCCTCGGGACGAGCGGCAGTCTGGAGGTCGGCGGCTCGCGTACCTATTATAATATGTGCACCTTGGGCTTTCAGCTGCTCAATATGGGCCTTTACGCTCTCGGGCATCATGCGGCACTCAGGGATGACGAGTCCCTTGTAGCAGGTGCCGGCAGCCGTCTGGAGCATTCCGTCCTTGAAGACTGTCGTCAGCAGCAGACGGTCGGAGATGTAGTCGCAGTCGAAACCTGCACGGTCGATGTCGAGGATGGCCTTGATGAACTCAGGTGCGAGCTGGCCCATCTTGTGGATGGAGAACTGCATGAGCAACTTGTCGGTCTGTTTCTGCCACATGTCGCGGACGGGGAGGTAGACGAGGAAGTCGTTGTCGGGCTGTCCCCACTGCAGGAAACTCTGGCAGCGCTC
>JAEEGF011274293.1_pt1 | contig 13533 bp, 20 predicted proteins | sample 9134171 | NCBI WGS metagenome assembly JAEEGF01 (sample SAMN16246542, study PRJNA631951) | gut metagenome | biome: gut microbiome; feature: rumen; material: AP-attached | host: Bos | place: Iran: Karaj | collected 2018-10
CGACAGCCTCAGCCCGCAGCACATCACCCTCACGGGCACTCGACACAAACATGATGCTACTATTGATGCCAAACGTCAGCTGACCGTTGTAGTTCATCCAAGCCGCAATCGCCAAGTCGGCCAACGTAAACAGCGCCCCACCCTGACACACATTACCGCCATTCAGATGCATCGCTGTCACCGTCATCTCCGCTACAGCATGCTGCTCGTCCACCTCCGTAATCCTGCAACCCGCATTGGCCGCAAACCTATCCGTCCGATTCAATAGTTCCTTTATGTCCATTGTTGTCAATATTATTACCTGTTCTTACTAATCCAAATTCTGAGCCAACCGCTTGGCCATCTCATTAAGCGCCACGAAGCGATAGCGCTGCGATGTCACTGGGATGGGTGTATAGGCGTAATGCCGTGCCTCAGCCTTGCGACGCAGCGTCTCTTCGACAGCCGCTTGGATACCAGCATCGAGAAACGCCTGTTCGGTAGGCTCCAACAACAGCAACTGCCCTTTCGAACACGCCTCGAAATACACGCCGCCCGGTTTGTAATAACGCTCATGCGGAGACCCCTCCTTGGGAAAACCGTCGTTGAGCAGCACCACCAGCGGATAACCCTGCTCGCGCAAAGTACGAGCGATGAGTTGCTCACCCTTGCTGATGGCCGCCGTATAGGTGACTGCCCCGTTGTGTGCTGCCGCCAGCACCGTCCGCAGCCGTTCCTGCACCTCTTCGTTTATAGCGCTTCGCGACATCTCCACCACCTGCCGGTCGGGCCAATCCAAAAGAAAATGGTTGCCCATCGACGTAAATGACAGCCCTGCCGCCTCCGTCCGCCTGTGTAATCGGAAAAGCTCAGGGTTGCGGCTCTTGATCCAAAGCCGCCGCGGGTTGTCCTTCACATAGTCTATCATCCGCCGCAACTGCCCTGGCGCATGGAGTATGCGCTCATGATAATAAGCCGCGTCCTGTTGCCAGATACTACCCCTCTTCGCAAAAATGCGAGCGAAATGCACGGGCGCCTCCGCGGCCCTCTCGTGTCCATCCTCACCGTCCCCGTGCACTCCAGCGGCGTTCCTTCCATCCTCGTCATTCTCGCGCACTCCAGCGGCGTTCCTTCCATCCTCACCGTCCCCGTTCACTCCAGCGGCGTTCTCGCCGCTGCCCTCTACTTCTCCGTGCACTCCAGCGGCGTTCTCGCCGCTGCCATACATCTCCTTATACACCTTCGTGCACCCGCTCTTGAACCCGCGCACCACCGCCCCAATACTCTGCGGCAGCGGCTCCAGCACCTGGATCACCAGGTGCACGTGGTCGGGCATCACCTTCTGCGCCAGCACCTTCAGGGCGAACCCCTTCCCCGCATAAAACTGCGCCAGCCCACACAACATCCGACACACGCGGCGCCCAAAGGGATTGAGCCTCACGAAAGCCGTCTCCGCACGCTCGCCATCCAATGTCCCAAACAACGGATAGCGCTCCTCCACAGGCAGCGTAAAATGATAGATGGCACGCCCTTTGTAGTCCCATCCGTTTTCACGGTGGTGCCTCATGGGGTCTACCGGCCTCCGCTTCCATTTTCCTTCTTCCATCTTACCTCTTACATATTACCGCTCACTTTATCAGCTTCGTAATCTGCTTGTCGGTGGCCTCGGGTAACAGCCTGCGCAGGTGTTCAAACATCCGCTCGAACGACTCCCGGGGCGTTCTCCCTCGCCCTTCGGAGAGGGGGTCAGGGGGTGAGGTCTGACACATCTCGCGACCTAATAGCGACTCTGGCGTCGTCAACAGCGACCAGCCCCAGCCATACTCGTGTCCATGCTTGTCGGTGGGATACACGAAGTCTTCAGTCACGATGCGACAGGCCATCTGTAGGCGCGTCACATAACCATCGAACCTACTCCTCATTTTAGGTCCATCGAACCCGCAGGCAGCCCGCAGTTCGCGCGTGATTAGACTACCGTGTTCTGCTAACGTCAGCAGGATAGCCTCATCGATACTACCCTCCGCAGGTGCAGGTCTCGAAGCACGACGATAATTGCACAGATCGGGCCACCAGTCCTTGCTCACGAACCCCGCCTTACCGGCAAAGAACTTACCATAGACGCAGCGACCCTCGGTGACAATGGGGCCCTTCCACTTCCACAGCGGCCAGTCCCAACCGCCATCATCGAACACCACGTATCGATTGTCCTCGTCCACCAATTCCTCGGCCGAATAGCCCCTGATACCACTATCCAGCAGCGGCAGAAACCCCACCTCCTGGATCAAGTCCATCAGCTCCGGACAACTGTGTATCTCGATGTCTCTCATAGCTGAATGAAGTTAAAGAACTGACGATAGGCCTCCACCTTTTTGTCGAAGGACAAGGGGTAGGCACGGGAACTGCTGGGCAGTCTATATAGAAAGCCTCTCCCCCCGCCCTCCCCTAAAAGGGAGGGAGCCTCTGAATCGCGAAAAGAAACTTCAACATATGTGTTCACCTTGGGAATGGTTGGGATGCCGAGCGAGGCACAGATTGTCTCTGTAGCCTTCTCGCCTGTGGTGACGATGGCACGGAGATGGGGTAGCTGCCGGAGCAGCGCCGGGATGTCGGTTGGCTCCACCACCTCAAGAAACTTGTCGGAGGCATTGTCCTGCAATCGACGGATAGCCGTGGAGGTATCAAAGAACGCGAGACCCTTCTCTTTGCAGAACGCCACGATCTCGTCTATCTTGAAACGCTTGTTTGCCACATCCACGAAATGGTTCTTGTCGCCAAAGAAAATCTGTCCCTCGATGCGCCAGTGGTCATTGATATAATTCGGATAGTAAAAATCCATGCACCACCGCTTGCGCTGGGGCGGAAAACTACCCAGGAACAGCACCTTCGCCTTCTCGGGCAAGAAAGGCCGCAACGGGTGGTACTCCACCCCCATTCGGCTGAGCTCAGGGCCGAAGCCACCCCTACTACGTTCAATATTCTCTGTATTCAGATAAGAGGTCATCGTTTCATCCAATATTGTCGTTCCTGTTCCGACATTTTCTCGATGGCATAGCGCAACATGGTGCGAGGCATCTCGTGGGCATGCTGGCGCAGGAATTCCCGAAGCAAGTCCATGGATACACGTTTCCCCATCTCCCTTAACATCCACCCCACCGCCTTGTGCATCAGGTCATGGGGATGGTGTAGATGGGTCTCTGCATAACGAAGGCACCACGACGGGTCGCCCATCTGCGATGTTTTCCACGAACAGACGATACTCATGCGCTGCTTCCACAGGTTATCACTCTGCGCCAGTTCATCAAGCACCTTTATCTTATAGTCCCTATCACCAAGGTTAGTCGGCAACAACAGCCAATGTCCCAGAATCTTATGCACAGACAAATCCACAAGATCCCAGTTATTCGCCCGTTCCGCATACTGAAGGTACATCGTCAGGATCTCGTCACGTCCTCTTATCGCCTCCTCTGCGCACTCCAGCGGCGTCTTTATTGTTTCCGTGCACTCCAGCGGCGTCTTTATTGTTTCCGTGCACTTCAGCGGCGTCTTTATTGTTTCCGTGCACTCCAGCGGCGTTCTCTCTGTTCCCGTCCTTTCCGTGCACTCCAGCGGCGTTCTCGCCGCTGCCCTCTTCGTCAGCCTCTCAAACTTCGCCACCAGTATCAGCAACCCGCAGAGCCTCACCTCATGCCATTTCGACATCAGCAGTTCTGGCACCTCGTCCAAAGGAAAGTCCTTCCATGCCGCCTTCACCACCTCCCTTGTCTGCGGCACCTTCAGACCCAGGAACTCATCGCCCTCCCCATACTCACCAGGTCCTGTCTTGAAGAACCCCATGAGCACCCGCCGCTGTTCTTCATTCTGCAGCGACTCCATATAGGCGATGATTTCCTTGGCTGTCATTTTCAATAATTCTCCGCTTTAATCTGGAAATAGCTCTGCGGATGGTCGCATACAGGACACACCTCAGGCGCCTTCTTGCCGATGACGATATGGCCGCAGTTGCTGCATTGCCAGATGACATCACCCTCGCGAGAGAACACCACAGCATCCTCGATGTTCTTCAACAACTTGCGATAACGCTCCTCATGATGCTTCTCGATAGCCCCAACGAGTTCAAACTTCGCAGCAATCTCGTCAAAACCCTCCTCGCGAGCCTCCTGGGCCATACGCGCATACATGTCCGTCCACTCGAAGTTCTCGCCATTGGCAGCATCCGCCAGGTTCGTCTTCGTATCGCTCACGCTGCCACCGTTCAGGTACTTATACCACATCTTCGCGTGCTCCTTCTCGTTGGCTGCCGTCTCTTCAAAGATAGCAGCTATCTGCACAAATCCATCCTTCTTGGCCTTAGAAGCAAAATACGTGTACTTGTTGCGTGCCATACTCTCGCCAGCAAAAGCCTCCTTGAGGTTCTGCTCGGTCTTTGTTCCTTTCAGTTCTTTCATAAGTCTTTTTTTTGTTGGTTAAAAAAATGATATTTGAATATCGGTACGTGTTTTGAGAGCAAAGATACGAATTCTTCTTGAAATTGCCAAACAAAATGGCAGAAATGTTAAAAATGACTTTCTAATGCAAGAAATTCACGAAACAATTTGGTTTATAACATAAACTTATTTATCTTTGCAGCGCAATCCGGATGAATCGTGCCTTGTCCGACCTTTCTGCAGGAGGAAGGACGGGGCACAAAAGAGAGTTCAACAACATTTCTTTAATCATCAAAACGTAAACAACAATGGAAGAGAACATGAATTTGACTGCCGAGCGCAGTCTGGAGATTATCACCAAGCAGATTGCACAGAGCCGCAAGGACGTTTCAAAGGACGTGGGACAGTCGCTCTACATCGCAGGCCTCTGCACGATGGGTATGGCCATCCTGATTGGCCTCTGCACTTCCATCACCGGCAATTCAGTCTTCTATCTGCTCTACTTTACGCTGCCGTTCATCATTTGGGGCATCACCCACTATCTGCGGCGCGGACAGGCCCCTGCCCCATCGAGCTTCATCGGCACGATGGTCAGCAAGACGTGGATCACCTTCGGCATCTTCGCGCTGTCGTTCTTCATCTTTGCCAACTTCTATGATATGTTCATGGCGCGCATGGAGTCTATTGAGGTCTATTCCCGACTTGTCATCAGGCCCTTCCGCACCATCCTTCTGCTGATGGGTATGGCCATAACCATTACTGGCTATATACTGAAGAGCCGCTGGCTCGTGTGGTGTGGCATCATTGGCGGTCTCGGCGGCTTTTTCTGGGAGTCGTTCTATGTGACAGACACGTTACTGGCCCGTTTTTCCAGCCCGACCAGCTACAACCACATACAACATCTTGTACCGGGCATCATGATTGCCGTATTTGCCTTCGTCGGCCTGACGCTCCCAGGCATGATGCTCAAGAAACAGCAATAGCCTATGCCGTTCCAACCATTAGACCCACTACTGCACGCCGAGCTGCGACTGGCCATGATGTCGCTGCTCATCAGTACCGACGAGGCTGAGTTCCCGTATATCAAGGAGCAGACGGGAGCTACGGCGGGCAACCTGAGCGTGCAGGTAGAAAAGCTCTCGGCGGCGGGCTACATCGAAGTGGAAAAGACCTTCAAGGGCAAGCGCCCCTGCACCATCTGCCGCATCACAGACCAAGGACGGCAGGCGTTCGAGGCCTACGTCGAGGCGCTGAAGAGTTACCTGCAAGTCGGAAACAAGTAAGTTATGATGAGAGATTCGCTGTTGGCTCGCGAGTCTCTCATCATTATTATTCTACTTCCGGTTCCCAAAGGTGCCGCTTCATATCCACATGACCATTAGGTTTAAAGTGTATCCCTTCTTCTTCAAGCAATGTCCGTTGACGACTCCACCCTGGAGCAGTACGGCCTACTTTGTTCACCACCCGATGACAAGGCAGTTTCTCCGCCCCAGGCGTATACCTCAATGTGCGCCCCACCATCCTTGAATGACTGGGCCATCCTGCCAATGCTGCGATATGTCCGTAGGTCGTCACTCGTCCACGAGGTATCTGGCCAACGATATTTAGCACATCTTCACCAAACCTCCTCGTCTGCTCTGGCGTCATCCTATCGGGATAGTCCTTCATGCCTTTGACTTATTATTCCGCTGTAAAGTTAGTCATTTTTCTACAAATCTGTTTTGATAGCGTTGTTCGATCACGTTCCAGTCGACAATCTGCCAGAGGGCTGCGAGATGGTCGGGACGACGATTCTGATAGTCCAGGTAGTACGCATGCTCCCACACGTCAAAGGTCAGCAGCGGCTTCAAGCCCTTCTGAATGGGATTGGCCGCATTCGTCTCCTGCGTAATCACCAGCTTACCTTCCTTATCTGCCGACAGCCATACCCATCCAGAGCCAAAGAGCGTTGCCCCACCCTTCTGGAATGCCTCCTTGAACGTCTCAAACGACCCGAAATCTCGCACGATGGCCTCTGCCAGTTGTCCCGTAGGAGCCGATTTCGTCGGCTCACCCGCAAATTGTTCGAAGTACAGATTGTGGTTCAGTATCTGCCCAGCGTTATTCAGCATGCCGCCAGAGGCCTTACATACGATTTCCTCCAGCGATGCCTCCTCGAATCCACTCCCAGGCAGCAGCCCGTTGAGGTTATTCACATACCCTGCCAGATGCTTTCCATGATGAAACTCCAGCGTCTGCTTGCTAATCACCGGCTCCAATGCATCCAGTGCATACGGCAATGCCATCAATTCAAACTTCTTCATACCTTTCTTGTTTTTAGTTATTCCTTGGCAAATATACAAAAACTTTCCCAAAAGGTTGTACCCTTACAACCATTTTAACGTTTTTCTTACTAAAAAAGGCCGATTCCGCTCAGAAATCAGCCCTATTTCCCCAAACATACTAACTACTTTCTGTCCACCAGATAATATCCACCTGTTTTCTTGCTACCACGACGCTCAATCACACCTACTTTCAGCAACACACGGATATGTTTATCGATTGTACTGAATGGTATACTAGTCTTTTTAGAAATCTCTGAAGCAGTACAACCTTCATGCTCCATTATGAACTTTAACGTCGCCTTTTGAGATGGATTTAATTCGCCATTTAATTCGCCATTTACAGAACCATTTACATACCCATTTACATACCCATTTACACCCTCATTCTCGATATCATGTGATAACCCATTCACCACCCTTATCGCCACCTTTCGAACAATACGACCGCTCTCACGTAGCTTTCTTACAGTCTTATAGATACTGTTTTCACCAACACCACATAATTCTGCAAGCTCAGCGGTAGTTATCTTACTATTCTCCGAGATTAATCGATATACCTTATCCAGCGTTTTCTCCTTACCTTTCTCCTTAATTTTCTCGTTTACAGGACCATTTACAGAACCATTTACAGGACCATTTACACCCTCATCCGTCTTTCCCGTAGCCCTACGGAAAACTATTCTCACAAATCCGCCATTCAACTCATCCGTCAGCATTACCTATCTTCCCAACTTCGTCCGATGAACAAGACCAATGCCCCATCGGGGCTAAATAACACAGCATAGGGCCTCAGCCCTATGGATGATGGGTTTCCCCATCACCCGTCGCCCCTGCAGGGGGCAAATAACATAGCGTAGGGTGGAAGAGAAGTGAACCATTAAGTTGTGTCCAACTTTCTGGGTTCACTTCACGGCGCCGTTTTGAGGGGGATGGGGGATGGATGGTGGTGTGGGGAATTATTCATTGCACATAGGGCCAAGACCCTATGCTAAGATATGAGCCCCCTACAGGGGCAATGGATGCCAGGTACCTGTCCCCGTGGCATGCAATTTTCTTGTTTCCACCAAACAAAATACAAAAAAATCCCTAAATGGTTGTAACGTTACAACCTTTTTAACGTTTTTCTTATAAAAAAAAGGCCGATTTCTATCTGAAATCAGCTCTTTTTCCCAAAACATACTAACTACTTTTGGGTTACAGGATAATACCCACCTGTCTTCTTGCTGCCACAATGTTCAATGAGATTCATTTCTGTCAAGGCCCGAATTACCTTATACAAAGTATCTATCTGTATCTTGTGTCTAGCAGAAATATCCTTCGCTTTTATACCAGGATTCCCAGCAATACTGTCATATACCTTCTGCTGTGTCTGATTTAACCTGCCATTTAACCTGCCATTTAATTCGCCATTTAATTCGCCATTTAACCTGCCATTTAATTCGCCATTTACACCCTCATTTACACTATCATCATCATTCGTAGCCCTACGGAAAACGATGCTCACAAACCCGCCATTCACCTCATATTCCGGCTCTGGCACGCCCTGTGCCTTGCAAGCATCCACCATACGGCTCACACCCGATCCCCAGCTCTCCAAAAAAGAAGACCTGTACAGCACCTCTGCAATCAGCGGATTATATGGGTACGATGCATGCGAACTCTTAATCGTAGCTGGTGTCAGGTCAAGCGGCAACCGTCCACATAAACATCATCCCCCAGCGTCCTTCTCATTACGCTGCAAATAATCGGTTGTGTAATTATGTAATCCATAACATTTCTCACTCACATCCCCCTCTTACTTGTCCCCTCCGCACAAAATTATCCAGCCACAAAAGCACCATTTTAGTCTCTTACGGCTGGATATTTTTTTATGTTTCTACTTGCCACAACTCAGTCATGGCAATGGTGTACAGAACTCGTCTAAATTGCGAGTTGGTCTATAGTCTTCAAACTTATCAACAGGAAATTTGCCGTCGTTAATAACTATGGCATCGTGCATGAACTTGTTACAGTCATCATTAGAAAAGATCCCCCTACGTAATGCAATAGTCAGGATGTCCATTACTTCGCCGTTGACATAAAATGCGAGATAACATCAGAGTCAAGCAGGATAATCTTACTCTTAGCCATTTATTTTACCTCCTTATTAAGTTGCATATCGTCAATGAGCGACACGTATTTTGACCTAGAAATCAGTCCCTTGTCAAAGAGTCCGCGGGCCTTTATGTTATAGTCTCCGCATATCTCAGTTATGCCAGTTGATTCATAAAGGCTTGTGTTATAGCCATACTCATTTGCTGAACGCTTTACGTTTTCAATATATGAACTAATCAATTCTTCACTTATCCATCCCAAATCTTTCAGGCGATACAAAAGAGTAGCCCTTGAACAACGAAAATGCTGTTCTAGTTTCAAGATAGTTCCAAGTGTTATGCGGTCTTTTCGCTGTTCTTCTACGGGAGCCAGCATCTTAAGTCCTGCTTCTGGCAGCAGCAGGAACGAGGCAAAGATATTTGCATTGCGCTCCTCTCGTTCCTTGGTTCTAGAATACTCAGAATCATCAACGGATTTACTAAAATTCTGTTGATAAAGCAGATGATAGAACTCATGACAAGCCGTAAAACGCTGTTTGCAGTAGATATCGTTAGTGTTGATTAGCATGAAGCGATGTGCTTGTTGCTCACCTTCGTGCTGAATCTTTATGGCCATCCCCGAAATATCATCATCCAAAGGACGAAAAGAACATAGGATACCAGTCGTACGAAGTGCTTTATGGATACTTACTGGTTCAAACAAACTGATTTGCAACTCTCTAGTGCGAAACTCATTGGCAAGGTTTTCAAGTACGAGCTTATTCATGACGACGTTCTATATCACACATATCAAGGTAATTCTTAACAAGTTTCTGGAAAGAGGCTATCTGAGCAAGGTTCTTTACCTCACCGTTTTTTCGGAATGCGAAAGCCATATCAGCCTGTAGCTGTGGTTTGTTGCATGTAAGTATATCATACTCTTCCACGCCATAAACAGCAGCAAGTTTTTCTAGAGAATCCTGTGAAACTACAGTATCACCACTCTCGTAATGATTATAAGCCGGTTGGCTAATGCCCAGATAGGAACTGATTTGCTCCTGACTGTACCCCATCCTATTACGCAATTCTTTCAGTACAGAGCCGATTTCATTGTTGTTTGCCATAAGTTTTTAGGTTGCAATGATTTCCGTTTTGTTCATTTCCGGCACAAAGTTACAAAAAAAAAACGAAAAACACAAACAATCGGTTATAAAATTCGACAAAAACAATAAAAATATTCAAATTTATAACCAAAACGATGGAATATGGGGGTATCCCCCAGGGAGTGTGGATGTAGGTGACGGGAATGATGGATGTTGGTGACGGAAATGATGGGATGGATGTGTGGTGTGGGATGTCATCCGATACATAGGGGCAAGCCCCTATGCTTTGTTATGTGCCCCTTACAGGGGCGATGGAGGGTGATACCTCCATAGTAGGGGCTCGCCCCTACCCTATGTTATGAGCCCCTTACAGGGGCGGATGGATGGGGTGGATGCCCATTCACGTAGGGCCGAGCCCCTACGCTAGTTTATATTGCCCTTTCAGGGCATCGATAACCCTGCGCTCGAGCTCTGCTCGCTTGCTACCGAAGGGACGCAAGAAGGGGTTTAATAACCTAGCACAGGGGCTTGCCCCTGGGAATCAATCCGCGGCCCTGTGTATTTAAATCCGCCCCTGTAGGGGGCTAATAACCATTATGCACCCCTTTCTGGGTCATGGATGCAAAGAGAGTTTCAATCACATTGCCTCCTTAAAATCGGTGTCCATCCGATTCCCGATGGTCATCCGATGGGATTGCTTGATATTCCCCACCCTCATACCCTTATCGATAAGAGCACTGCATGCACATATCGATAACCAAAAGCGGTGTCACCCCGATTCCCGTTGGTCATCCGGCTGGCGTTCCTATCTTTCCTCCCGCTCCGTCGGATAGCCCAGACCTTCGTCCTGCGATTGCATCACAGACCTGCGTCCTTGCCTCTCCGCCTCCGACTCCCTCCCACCCGTTAAAAGGGGCTCTCTGCCCCTTACACCCCGAGTGTTTCCAATGGTATAGATTATAAGAAATATAAGGTTCACCCGTAGGGCGAAAGCTTTGTGAGCCTTACCAAAACCTTGACGTAGCGGGTCTTCCCGCGTAGTCAATTGCATCCTTCCCTCGGGGGAAGGCCTTGGTTGGGGGAATGCTTCTTTTACTTCTTTTCTTCGCGCCGAAGAAAAGGAGATATTGGGGTTTTAGGGGGGGGGGTATTCCCCTAACGTCCGGGCACAAAAAAAGGGCCTCCGGGTGTTTCCACCCGAAAGCCCATTCCTTCAATTCGTGGTTCCGTAGCTCCATGAACTTCGCGCTCTCGCTGCTCCATCAATTCATGTCGCTGCCGCCACTGCCGGGGTTGCCACCCGAATTACCACCGGTGTTACCGCCGGTATCGCCACCTGAGCCCGAATTACCACCGGTGTTGCCGCCGGTATCGCCACCTGAGCCCGAATTACCGCCTGTATTCGAGCCACCTGTGCCACCTGTGCCACCGGCGCCGGTATTGCCGCCGGTGTTCTGCGAAGAGCCGCCGGTACCTGTGTTACCGCTGCCGCTGCTCGAACCCACCACGTCATTCAGCCTGCTCTGCGGATTCAGGTAAACCGCATTCTTGTTGATACCACCGTAGCTGTCGGCCGCCGCCTTCATCGCCTCGTAAGTCTGGTACTGTCCCAGCACCTCGCTCACCACCACCAGTCGCTGCGTGCTCACCTTCGTCTGGCCGCTCGTCTCGCGACTGTGCACCCATGCGCAGCCCATCTCGCTCAGCACCATACCCGTCGCCAGATAGCCGTCCACCGTGCTAAAGCCCTCGCTCGTCACCACGTCCCACAGCTTCGTCTGGTCATCCAGGCTCAGCACCACCTTCTGTGCTCGCATGTTCGCACGCGGCATTCCGTCCACGCCCGCATACTGTTGGCCCACAAAGAATGTCAGCTGGTCGCCCTCGCGCCAGTTGTCGTTCGCTGTCATCAGCGCACCGCTAAACTGCGCCACGGTAGTTCCCGCACCAATCTCGATGCCCAGGTTCAGGTTCGTCACCAGCTTGCCCGCACCGTTCAGGCCATAGCCGATAGGCTCAATGCTGCCGATGCTGAACAGGTCATCCGCCAGCACGCACGCACCCTGAATCCTCATCGGTCTGGTCAGATACACCGGCCCGTGCCCCCAGTTCGCACTCACAAACATGTTCACGTCGCTCAGCCCCGCACGCTTACTCTCGAACGCCTCCGCCAGCTTACCGCTGTACAGACGGTAGTTTGCCAGCAGGTTCGCCATCTGCAGACGCGTATACGCCTGCTTCTCCGAGCGCCGTGGTGTCGAAGCCTTCTTCGGCGCCTTACACAGGATCTTCCCTGTTGCCGTCTGTCGCATCACGATGTTATCACCCAGCTTACCACTCGCCTGCTCAATCAGTGTACTTTGAAACTTTGCCATAATCTAATTCCTTTCTTTTTTTGTTAATACTAATTTCTTAAATTCTTGATACCTTTTGATAACCTCCTGCGGTCTTACGCAGGATTTCTTTACGGTTACAACCGTTCCTTTTGTTGCTGACATGTACGAATGTCGGATAGATGATGAGTTGGTCAAAGACCCCGTTTTCCACGATGACCTTCGCCAGCTCTTCAGGCTTTCCACTGAACCGCAGATCCGCCGCCTCCCCTCGCATGTGCTGCGAGGTAGAGGCGCCTCCTACCTTTCGGTTATGCACCACACAGCGGAACCCGCTGTTCACCATGATAGGCCGTCCCAGCTTCTCTCTGGCAGGGTCGAGCACAGCCTCCACCAGTGCCCGTTCGTTAGCCTCAACATCATTAGGTGCCCGCTCTGCCCGCTGCTTCAGCGGACACTCCGGGCACCTATCCTCATTCCTGTAGCATCGTATCAGCTCCTCAATCTTAAAATGCTTCATAATAAACCTTTCATTTCTTTTACCTCCTTATTTTTATAATGATTACCAGGCCCGCGAGGGCTACGATAATCCAAAAGATCCATCGCAGCGCACTCACTAAGCCACCACTCTTACCATTCGTCGGATTCGCCAGATTTTTCGCATGCGAAGCGACCAAGGTCGAGCGCGTGTTCACATAAACACTGTCACGTTTCTCGATAAAGACCGTATCAGTTCTAATCACTGTTCTTTCGTGATTATCCCTAACACGGTCTCTATTTTTTACGCGGTCACGCTCGGTTATGATACTCTGCATGATGGTGTCGCCAGCCTCGTTTTTCGTTATCGTTATCGTCTTCGTTTCTACTACGCTGTCCGTCACTTCAACACTCACACTGTCCCGTGCCGTCACCTCTTTTGAATCCTGAATCTTGAACTTTGAAACTTCATGCGACGTGCTCCGTTGCACGGCGCAGCTTGTCACGAACAGGGCACTCATCCCTATAAGGACAATCATTGACTCCTTCCACTGCATCTTTCAGTTCCTTTACCTCTTTTCTCAGTTCACCTACTTCCTGTTGCAGGGGTTCACCTATGTTCTTCCTGAACTCCTCAACATACTCCTTAGCTAGATCCATGTACAGCTGTCGGTTCTCACCCTCCAGGTGCTTCACCTCCTGCCTGTACTTGCGGTGGTTTACTACCCACCCGCATCCACCCACCAGGGTCATCAGCCCCAGTATAATACTTGTCCCGCTCGACCATGCAAGGTCGCTTGCTACTGCAAGGACGCAAGAAT
>JAEEGF011299898.1_pt1 | contig 13533 bp, 14 predicted proteins | sample 9134171 | NCBI WGS metagenome assembly JAEEGF01 (sample SAMN16246542, study PRJNA631951) | gut metagenome | biome: gut microbiome; feature: rumen; material: AP-attached | host: Bos | place: Iran: Karaj | collected 2018-10
ACATTGGACTGCTCTTCACGGCGATGGCAGCTGATTTCTTCCCTCATCTGTCAGAGTTGATGAAAACAGACCAGGAAGAGGCCTTCCGCCTTGTGAACCAACAGACGGAGATTCTAGTGCTCATTCTCTCACCACTTATCATGCTGCTCATCCTCTCTGCACCATTGGCCATCCGTGCACTGCTCACCAGCGAATTCCTGGCTACCGAGCGCATGGTACGCTTCCTGGGTATGGCAGGCATATTCAAGGCCCTGTGTTTCCCCATGGACTATATCGCTTATGCCAAGGGCGACACAAACTACATCTTCTGGGTGGAGTCGGTATGGGGATGTGCCAAGACATTCACCATCATGGCTCTGTTCTACTATTTCCTGGGACTCAACGGGCTGGGCTATGGTGCACTTGTGACATCAATAGTTGATGTAATCGTGTGTCTCATCCTGATTCCTTGGCGCTATGGTTTCCGTCATAGCATGGAGGCTATACGTCTGACGCTCCTGATGGTACTTCTGGCAGGAGCATGTCTGGCATGCTCGTTCCTCGACAACCTGTTCTTGCGCTATGGTCTGATGACGGTTATCAGCATTGTTGGTGTCACCATCAGCATCAGGCAGCTCGACCGCCGGCTGAATCTCAGGGCAGTCGTCAATCGCTTCTATATGAAGTGGGGAAGGAGGCCGTCATGACACTCTCGGTCATCATTCCCGTCTATGGAGTGGAACACACCCTGGACCGATGCGTGGAGAGCGTCGTGCGACAAACGTTCGACGACTGGGAAATCATACTCGTCGATGACGGCTCACCCGATGATAGTCCACGCCTCTGCGATGAATGGGCGGCACGCGACAGTCGCATACATGTCATCCATCAGAAAAACGGCGGGTTGAGTTCGGCGCGAAATGCTGGCATAGATACTGCCCAGGGACGCTTTATCACTTTCCTGGATAGCGACGACTACCTCGATACCGATACCTATCGACATATCATACCCCTCATGGATCAGGCAGATATCGTGGAGTTTCCTTTCTACAGGTTTTTCGGCTCACAACGTCAGTGCCTCGTCAGTTTTTCTCCCACTACGTATACAGACATGCGGACATACTGGCTCAAGGGACATGCCTATGAACACTGCTATGTCTGGAACAAGGTGTTCCGTCGTGAGCTGTTCGCTGAGGTGCGATTCCCCATCAACTATGTCTTTGAAGATGTCGCCATGATGCCGCTTTTGTTGGCATGTGCGCATACAGTCGTTACCACCGATGCGGGACTCTACTATTATTGCGCCAATGACGCGGGCATCACAGCCACTGCCACAGGAAGAGAGCTTAACATGCTGCTCGGAGCCCATCTTCAGCAGTTTCCCAAGTGGGTGGACGACCGCTACTACATGCACGTATTGAACATTCAGCTTGATGTATGCCGTCTGACTGACCTTCAACCTCGTCTGCCCCTGCGCAGGGTGAACCCATTCGCCAAGGGACTCACCTTTATGCAGCGCCTCAAGGCTATACTCGTCAATATTTTAGGAATCAAAGGACTATGCAGAATCAACAAGATAAGAAACTAGTCAGCTTCATCATCCCAGTCTACGATGTGCCCCTGCAGATGCTCAAGGAGTGTTTACAAAGTATCAGGGCACTCTCGCTGAGGTCTTTCGAACGCGAGATCATCATTGTAGATGACGGCTCTACGCTGTCACCGCTGTCAGCACTGACCGAACTTGATGACATCGTGTATATCCGCCAGAAGAACAGTGGCGTCGCAGTAGCACGTAACACTGGAATAAAGATGGCTGAGGGCAAATACATACAATTCATCGATGCCGATGATGTGTTGCTGCGCACTCCCTATGAGCATGTGCTCGACATGATGCGCTATAGCAATAGCGACATGGTGATGTTTGACTTCAGCGAAGACGGACAGACTACGACAGTCGATTTCAAGGATGAGGGTCCGCTGCCAGGAGCCACCCTGCTACGCCAGTCCAACATTCACGGATCGGTGTGCTGTTATCTTTTTCGTCAGGCCATTCTTGGCAGCCTGCGTTTCACCCCGGGTGTAGCCTATGGCGAGGACGAGGAGTTCACGCCACAGCTCATCCTTCGTGCTGATAGCGTCACCACTACCAATGCACGTGCTTACTTCTATCGCCAGCGTCCTATGTCGGCCATCAATCGTGCCGACATGCGCAGTCACATCGCCCGACTCAGTGATGCCAGGGATGTCATCATGAACCTTCGGAAGAAGAGCAGTACGCTGCCGCCCGAAGAGCGAGTAGCCATGCAGCGCCGTATCGCACAGCTCACGATGGACTACATCTATAACATTATCATCCTCACCCGTAGCCGTCATTATCTTGACAGGAAACTAGAGGAGCTGAGAAAGGTGGGGCTCTTTCCCCTACCCGACCGCGACTATACAAATAAATACAAATGGTTCCGCCGCATGACTAAGACCTCCGTAGGCATCACTATGCTCATGCGGACCCTGCCACTGCTTAACAAGGAGCGATGAGAATACTGCTACTGGGAGAATACAGCAATGTGCACAACACCCTCGCTGAAGGCATGCGTGCGTTGGGACATGAGGTCACCGTAGCCTCTAATGGTGACTTCTGGAAAGACTATCCGCGCGATGTCGATCTTGCACGGCGCACAGGCAAGTTGGGTGGCATTGCCCTGCTCGCCAAGGTCTATGCACTGCTCCCCAAGTGGCGCGACTATGATGTGGTGCAGCTCATCAACCCGATGTTCCTCGAGCTTAAGGCCGAACGCATCCTCCCCGTCTATCGCAGGCTGCGCAGACAGAACAAGAAGATGTTGCTCTGTGCGATGGGTATGGACTACTACTGGGTGAACGAATGCACCTATAACAAACCCATGCGCTATAGCGACTTCAACATTGGCGATAAGGTGCGCACCGACGAGCCGGCACAGCGTGAGCAGCATGACTGGCTGGGCACCTACAAAGAACATCTCAACAAATACATTGCCAACGATTGCGATGCTATCATTGCCGGACTCTACGATGATCTAGTCTGTTATAAGCCATACTTCCCCCAGAAACTGCATTACATCCCGCTGCCCATACATACCGGCGATGTCACACCTCTTCCCGTGACCGACAAGCTCCGGCTCTTCGTAGGCATCAGCAAGGGACGCAGCGCCTATAAAGGTACCGACATCATGCTACAGGCTGCTGAGGCACTCCGCGAGAAGTACCCTGACCGGCTGGAGATCGTCAAGGCAGAGGGCGTGCCGTTCAACGTCTACCAGCACCTCATGGATACGAGTGATGCCATGATGGATCAGCTCTACAGCTATACCCCTGCCATGAATGCCCTTCTGGCCATGTCGAAAGGCATCGTGGTCATTGGCGGTGGAGAGCCTGAAAACTATGAAATCCTAGGTGAACGCGAACTGCGGCCCATCATCAATGTGCAGCCTAGCTACGAGAGTGTCTGCCAGCAACTTGAGCAGCTGATTCTCCATTTAGACCGTCTGCCTGAGCTCAAGCGTCAGAGCATTGCCTACGTCCAACGCCATCACAACTACTTAGCCGTGGCACAAAGATACTTGGATCTGTACCAACGGCTTTAAGTAGTTTCTTCATATTGTCATTTACTCGATAGTAAGCCTTCTGCTCTTGGGGTACTTGATCTTGTACTGCAGGATGATGTCACGCTGCTCGCCAGGCTGCAACTGCAGAGGCCATGTGACGATGCCAGTATCACCATCACGCTTGCCTCCGCTGAGCTCCTCCACGGTGACATCGATGCTGGAGTTACGTGAGATGGGCGTCTGGTCGAAGATTGTGAGATTGACAGTCTCCTGGCGACTGTTCTTAGCTGTGATGCGCCAAGTGACAGTCTGCTCCTGATTGCTGCCCAGAAAACGACGCGTGGAGCTCTCGTTCACCTTGGTGCGCTGCAAACGTATGCCCTGGTCACGACCAAGCGAGAAATGCAGGGTGTCGGAAGCGATAGTGGGATCGAGGATGCTCTTGCCCACAAAGGCATTGTCGAAATAGACATTGGCCTCGCCCTCCATCAGGTTCAGCGTCTGCCAACCAGTGGCATCGGCCACGAGGAATGCCTCTCGTTCAATCTTGGGAATGCCACGATAATAATAGGTGGCAGGCAGTTCATGACGGGCTATCTCAGTAGTCGTGGTCTTGCCGCCATCAGGTATGGTGAGCGGCTGGCGTATCTCAAACTCATAGCCGAACTGAGCCTCTTGCTGGGCTACCTCTATGACGTCGATCTCAGGCATGGCCCTGGCCTCCTCCACCATATCCAGTCCGGCAACCCTTCCCTGGAGGGCTTCCTCAACAGAGTTGACTCTCCTGGCCACCTTGCTCATCTGCATCTGCCTAGGTTTGCCAGCGCCATACCCCACGACGGCAACCTCCTGGAGTTTAGTCTGATCTGGTGCGAGGCGGATGTTCATCGTTGAACCCGGGCTGACTGTACGCGTCTGACTTTCATAGCCGACAAACGAGAATGTCAGTTGACGGGACCCTTGTGGCATGGTGATGGAATAGTGTCCGTTGACATCAGTGACGGTGGCGAGATGAGTGCCCTTCACCGAAACGGTAGCGCCGATGAGGGGGCTGCCGTCGGACAGATCCAGCACAGTGCCGTTGACGCCATTGCCATCATTGTCAAGGTCGTAGCGAGGAGGAGCCAGTCCGAAGTCGAGCCAGTAGGTGCGCAGCGTTGGCGCAACATTCGACCTGTTGGGATTGGCCGACGAGAGAATGACGGGCACGTTCTTCCACTCCTCGCGCGTGTTCTGATAGATGTTTGCCTTGTAGGAGAGCTGCAGGGGCTGCTTGGTGCTGTTCGACCGGATGTCATAGGATGGATACCAACCTGCATTGTTGACATAATAGACGATGCTGAAATCGGCACGTCCTGCCTGCGAGGCGTTGACCTTGACCTGCACCTCAGTCACGTTGCGCATCTTCAGCTTGCCTATGGAGTCGAGCTGATGCTCAGCTTTTTCGAGTTCCTTGTCGAGCTCAATCATGCGCTCATCCAGTTCCTGACTGCGCTTCTTGAGTGCGAGGATTTCCTGTGCATAGTAATTGTTGAGCTCTTTGATGTTAGCAAGGGGTGTGGCTACTGTTCGCCCGGCAATGGAGCTATTGGTCTTCACCAGCTCACGCTGTGCTGTCAGCACCTCCTGTTCGTCCTTGACCTGCTTGATACGGCGGTTGACGGCAGCTACGGCTTCCTCAGCACTACGCAGACGCTGTACCAGCTGTGCAGAGTCGGGATGAGCCGTGGAATGGGACACGCCAAGAACGGTGAAATGTCCCTTGCCTCGTACCTGCATGCTCTTCGTGTCGATATACGGCGAGAGACCTGTGAACGTGACGATCTGTTCGCCAGCCGTCAGCTGTACGCTCTTCGAACGTTCCACCTGTGCACCATTGGTGAAGATGGTGACACGGTCGATGGGGGCAGTGTATTTCTCTGCGAATATGGCCACACACGCAAAAAGCAGACCTGTGGCTACAAAGATGGCTCTTTTCATAACATTATTATATTAGGGGGTAAGTGATTTCAACTCGCGGATGACAGTCTCGGGCTCGGCTGCCTTGAAGACATAGCTGCCGCTGACGAGCACGTCGACACCTGCTGCGACGAGCCTGGGGGCCGTCTCTGCCTGTACGCCGCCATCCACCTCGATCAGGGCCTGGCTGCCACTCTCTGTGATGAGCCGACGCAGACGCTGCACCTTCTTGATGGTGTTCTCGATGAACTTCTGCCCGCCGAAACCCGGATTCACGCTCATGAGCAGCACCATGTCGACATCGCCGATGATGTCCTCAAGGGTGCTGACGGGAGTCGAGGGATTCAGCGTGACGCCAGCCTTTATGCCGGCATCATGTATTTCCTGAATGGTGCGGTGCAGATGTACCGAAGCCTCCTGGTGCACATTCATCATCATGGCACCCAACTTGGCAGTCTGCTTGATATAGCGCTCAGGGCGCTCGATCATGAAGTGCACGTCGAGGGGCTTCTGGCATACCTTCGCCACAGCCTCCAGCACGGGGAAGCCGAACGAGATGTTGGGCACGAACATGCCGTCCATCACATCCAGGTGAAGCCAGTCGGCATCACTTCGGTTAATCATCTTAATCTCGCGGTCGAGATGCAGGAAATCGGCCGCGAGGAGTGAGGGTGATACTAATGTTGCCATAGTATTTGTTTTTTAACTAATTGAGGCAATAAGCCTGACGGTTTGTCACACGATAAGTGTAGGCAATTTGTTTAATCAACTTCAACACCTTCTCACTGGGTGTTGTCTCTTCCAGGGTAAATATCTTCATAGGCATAATGGGTTATTCTATATCTTTAACGCATCAGCCTACACATTTATTATATTATATAACAGAATAATTTTCGATGTCGGCCATCCCGTTCATCAGCGAGAGCGCGTCCATGCGTTTCTTGCCTGCCAGTTGCAGACTGTCGACCTGCAGCAAATGGTCTGAGCAGGCTATGTACAGGTGCTTCTTGTCGCGCACAATCGTGCCTGGAGCCAGCGCTGTGGCAGCCTTGTCAGTGGGCGTGGCCTGATATATCTTCAGCATCGCAGGCTCAGCGCCGGCAGTCTGGATCATCGTCCAGGCACCTGGCTGTGGCGAGAGTCCCCTGATGAGGTTGTACACCTGCCTCATGGGAGCATCCCAGCTGATGCGGCAGTTGTCCTTGAAGAGCTTAGGTGCAGCATGACGTGCCAGGCTCTCGTCCTGCGGCAGCGAGGCAGGATAGCCATCGGCTTTCAGGATATCTTCGAGTGTCTTGAGGCAGACGTCGGCACCCAGCTGCATCAGTCCGTCGTAGACATACTCCACGTCGGCATCATCAGGAATGTCGAAGGGCTCCTGACGGATGATGCGGCCCGTATCGATGTGCTGATCGAGGAAGAAAGTGGTGACACCCGTACGACGCTCGCCATTGATGACAGCCCAGTTGATGGGAGCAGCGCCACGATAGTCGGGCAGCAGGGCAGCATGCACGTTGAACGTGCCATACTTCGGCATGGCCCACACCACCTCAGGCAGCATCCTGAAGGCTACCACCACTTGCAGATTGGCATCGTAGGAGCGCAGCTGATCGATGAAATCAGGGTCTTTCATCTTTTCCGGCTGAAGCACGGGCAGACCCTGCGACAGCGCATACTGCTTGACGGCAGGCGCCTGAAGCACAGAGCCGTGACGACCCACGGGCTTGTCGGGCTGCGTGACTACAGCCACCACCTGATAGCCGCTCTCCACAAGGGCACGGAGACTGGCGACGGCAAAGTCGGGCGTGCCCATAAACACTATTCTCAGTTCTTCTTTCTTCATACTCTTAGATTGTTTTCAGTGCAAAGGTACGCTTTTTTCTCTATTCCTTGACATTTTTCCCGCTTTTATTTTGGTAATCCGGAAAGTTTTCCTAACTTTGCAGCTTAAAATGACGAAAGAACCCCTTTTAAAGTGAGATATTATGGCAAAAATGAAAGGCTTGATCGAGATTGACACAACCCGCTGCAAGGGATGCGTGCTCTGTGTGGAGGCATGCCCGCAGGATGTCATCGCACTGGCGGGAAAGGTCAATGTGCACGGCTATCCCTATGTGGAAGCTGTCAGGATGGAGAAGTGCGTAGGCTGCGCCTCGTGCGGCATCGTCTGTCCCGACGGGTGCATTACTGTTTATCGTAAACGTATGGAGGATTAACTATGGCAGCAGAAAACGATGTCGTATTGATGAAAGGCAACGAGGCCATCGCCCACGCTGCCATCCGTTGTGGAGTGGACGGATACTTCGGCTATCCCATCACCCCGCAGAGCGAAGTGATCGAGACGCTGGCAGAGCTGAAGCCCTGGGAGACCACCGGCATGCAGGTGGTGCAGGCAGAGAGCGAGCTGGCCAGTATTTATATGGTGTATGGCGCTGCCGGCGCAGGCAAGAAGGCGATGACATCATCGTCGAGTCCCGGCGTGGCGCTCATGCAGGAAGGCATCACCTATCTGGCAGGTGCCGAGCTGCCCGCACTCATCGTCAACGTGCAGCGTGGCGGTCCTGGCCTGGGCACTATCCAGCCCTCGCAGGGCGACTACTTCCAGGCTACCCGTGGCGGTGGTAACGGCGACTACCAGACCATCGTCCTTGCCCCTGCCTCCGTGCAGGAGATGGCCGACTTCGTAGACCTGGCCTTCGAGCTGGCTTTCAAGTATCGCAACCCAGCCATGATCCTCTCCGATGGCGTCATCGGTCAGATGATGGAGAAGGTGGTGCTGCCTCCCTTCAAGCGTCGTCGTACTGACGAAGAGGTCATCGAGCAGTGCCCCTGGGCCTCTACGGGAAAGACGAAGGACCGTGTGCGCAACGTCATCACCTCGCTGGAGCTGAAGCCTGAGATCATGGAGCAGCGCAACCTGCACCTGCAGCGCAAGTACCAGGAGATACGCGAGAACGAGGTGCGCTACGAGATGCAGCATTGTGACGATGCCGAGTATGTATTCATAGCCTTCGGGTCGGCAGCCCGCATTGCCGAGAAGTCGGTAGAGCTGGCTCGTGCCGAGGGCATCAAGGTGGGTCTCTTCCGTCCCATCACGCTGTGGCCCTTCCCCACGAAGGAGATCTCAGCCTTGGCACAGGGCAAGAAGGGCGTGCTCGTCGTAGAGATCAATGCCGGACAGATGGTGCAGGACGTGCGTCTGGCCATCAACGGAGCCGTGCCTGTCGAGCAGTTCGGACGCCTAGGAGGCATCGTCCCCGATCCCGAGGAGATTGTGGAAGCATTGAAACGCCTCACCCCCAGCCCCTCTCGCGGGGGAGAGGGGAGTAAATAGACTTGCCCTTGAGAGATGGAGCGGAAGCACCAGACGGCTTCGCCCGACAGGTATGGATTGCTGAGGGATTTTGCCAGGCAAAACCGTCGGGAGATGACCGAGAGCGAGACTGTTTTGTGGAATGCCCTGAGAAATGAGTTCAGAGGAATAAAGTTCCGGCGTCAGCATCCTATAGGTGATTACATTGCCGATTTCCTCTGCTTGAAAGCAAAGCTAGTCATTGAAGTGGACGGCGGTTATCATGACAAACCGCAGCAACAGCTGGAAGATCAATGGCGCACGGAGTTCCTTCAAAGTAAAGGCTACAGAGTGATCCGTTTCACCAACGAAGAAGTAAGCTCCCAACTGAAGGGAGTGATAAGCAGAATCAAAGAAGAACTAATAAAAATAGAAGTAGACTATGAGTAATAATCAACCCGCAAAAGTATCTACTCCCCTCCCCCCCGAGGGAGGGGCAGGGGGTGGGGCTTGGAACCTGGTTTACAAGAAACCAACCCTCCTCAATGACAACAACATGCACTACTGCCCGGGATGCTCGCATGGCGTGGTGCACAAGCTCATCGCTGAGGTCATCGAAGAGATGGGACTCGAAGAGAAAGCCGTCGGAGTCAGCCCAGTAGGCTGTGCCGTCTTCGCTTACAACTATATAGATATCGACTGGCAGGAAGCAGCCCACGGACGCGCACCCGCCATCGCTACAGGCATCAAGCGCTGCTGGCCCGACCGCCTCGTGTTCACCTATCAGGGCGACGGCGACCTCGCCTGCATAGGCACCTGCGAGACCATCCACGCCCTGAACCGTGGTGAGAACATCGTCATCATCTTCGTCAACAATGCCATCTACGGCATGACGGGCGGACAGATGGCCCCCACCACCCTCATCGGACAGAAGACCTCTACCTGCCCCTACGGACGCGACCCGAAGCTGCATGGCTATCCCCTGAAGATGGCCGATATCGCTGCCGGACTGGAAGGCACCTGCTACGTCACGCGCCAGTCGGTGGAGTCCGTAGGCAGCATCCTCAAGGCCAAGAAAGCCCTCAAGAAGGCATTCCAGGCATCGATGGACGGCAAGGGATCGTCGCTCGTAGAGTTCGTCAGCACCTGCAACAGCGGCTGGAAGCTCACGCCATCGCAGGCCAACGAATGGATGAAGGAGAACATGTTCCCCTTCTATCCTAAAGGAGACCTCAAAGACACAACTATCTAAGCCTAAGCCAAATGAAAAAAGAAATCATCATATCAGGATTCGGAGGACAGGGCGTCCTCTCGATGGGAAAGATACTCGCCTACAGCGGACTGATGGAGGACAAGGAAGTGACCTGGATGCCTGCCTACGGCCCTGAGCAGCGCGGCGGCACGGCCAACGTCACCGTCATCGTCAGCGACGAGCGCATCTCCTCGCCCATCCTCAGCAAGTACGACATCGCCATCGTGCTCAACCAGCCCTCGCTCGAGAAGTTCGAGCCCAAGCTCAAGCCCGGCGGCATACTCATCTACGACAGCTACGGCATCATCAACCCTCCCACGCGCACCGACATCGAGATCTACAAGATCGACGCCATGGACAAGGCTGCCGAGATGAAGAACGGTAAGATCTTCAACATGATCGTTCTGGGAGGACTCCTTCACGTTTGTCCCGTAGTAGGTACCGGCGGTGTGGAGAAAGCCCTCAGGAAGACTCTCCCCGAGCGTCACCACTCCCTCATCCCCCTCAACATGCAGGCCATAGAGGAAGGCGGTAAGATCATCGAGAAGGTCTAGGCCCACCCTTTCATCCCAATCATAAGCAGGAAGTAGGCACACATGTACTACCTCCTGCTTTTCTTATGTATAATGATTTCTCCCATACCCATGAAAACCCCTAGAAAATAATTTGAAAAAAATTACCAAAATATTTGGTAATATCAGAATTTTTTTGTACCTTTGTAATGCATTAGAGAACATGAGCGCATGTATCTTTAGGGGGCAACTGAAAGGGTCTGATAGTAGTACAACAGCGGCTTCGGAGTAGTGCACGGAGGCTGTCGAAGTACAAGAAAAGTGCCGTGAAAGCAGTACAAGGAGGCTGCGGAAGTACAACAAGAAGGCCGTCGGGGAACCCCCAGTGAGTAGTCAACGGTGGGAGGTGAAAACATTTACCAAGCACCACAGTTATTAATCTTAATAATCTTTTACAATTATGTCTCAAAAAGTACAGAAGTACCGTAACACGAATGAGCTGTCGAAGATGTTTGGCAAGTACTATGTGCGTGCCGTCTACGACGAGAAGTTCATCACTACCGCCGAGCTGGCCGACTTCATCCAGATGCAGGCCTCGGTGAAGCGCTCTGACTGCAAGGCCGTGCTCGACGAGCTCGGTGCAGCCATGAAGCACTACTTTGAGCTGGGGCAGAAGATCAAGATCGATGGCATCGGCATCTTCAAGGTGGGCCTGACCAGTGCAGCCTCCGACACCGAGGAGGGCTGCACGGCCGCCAACGTGAAGAAGAGTCGTGTGCTCTTCGCTCCTGAGACCTCGTCCACTCCCACTGGCGACACTGCCACCGTGCAGCGTCCTGCCTTGGTGAATGGTGTGCCGGCGCTGGTCAGCTACGAGGTGACCACCTACAATCACCCAGCCACCATGCTCAAGGATGTCCGCTTCGAGCTGACGAAGAACACCCTCGGCTCCGGCATTGAAGCAGACTCCGGAGGCTCTGGCGACGGCGGCGGTGGCGGCGACGACGAGCCAAGACCGTAAGAGCCCACCCAATCCCTCCCAAAGGGAGGGTGAACGGAGTGCCTCTTCCCTGACTGGGGAGGGGCATTTTGTTTTCCATGGCATAGGGGAATTAGGACTTTTTAGAAACAACTATCTTCTTCTGCTTTTATTTTTCAAATCTTTATAGAAAAAAAATCCCTAAACACCCTCAACTCCCTTTTGGTGCTTGTCGATGATATAGTCCGCGATGTCGTACTTGGGCTTGTCGGCAGGAGCCATACGTCGGCAGAAATCGCTGATACTGAAGCGGGTGATGTCGCGCATCGATGAAAGACTCCACTCCCAGAGGTCAACGGCATCGCGGTCGGGAGCGACGATAACTTCGCGACCTCGCAGCGGATCCAAATACTTGCGCTTCAACAGATTCTTGCTGCCTGTAGCCACCCACAGATACTGCGGATATTCCAGCACACCGACCAATGCATTCTTCGGACTCTCCACCAACACGACGGTGCGGGCAGGATACATCGGGAGCAGGTGCTCGCCAAAAAGACACTGCGCCTTGAACAGACCATCGGCGGGCAACTTGCCTTCCTTCTGCCACATCGAAGCCAACCAATAGCAAGCACCTTTTATGCTATGTCCGAACCGGGGCGACTGCGGATCGGTGTCGTAGCATTGCACCTTGAGGTTGCATACCCGGCCCTCGTAGTCGATGCTGGGAAAGACGGTACAGTCGTCGCGCCCGCTCAGCGAGTAGGCACCAATACGATATTCCTCCGTATACCAATTCACTGCCTCGGGATGGAACCATCGCATGAGGCACCGACAGAGCGAGTTCTCGACCGACATCAGCCGTTCTGCCATCTCCGTCGGAATATAGTCCGACGGTGGCTCGACAACGCTTTCTTCCACAGGTTTGCGCCTAGGCAGCGGTACATACAAAGTGCCACTGGAAGTAGGGATTCCATACTGGTTCGACAACCACTCGCATGCTCCGCAGAAGTCGGTGCCCATGGCAGCCATGACATAGTCGATGACATCGCCGCCACGATCGCAGCTGAAGCAGTGGCAGTAGTTCTTACCCGTGCCTTCGACGAGGCCTAGCGACGGATGGTGGTCTTCGTGCCAAGGACACAGCGCCATATAAGTCGTGCCAGAGCGCTTCACCCTTCCGAACTGGCTGGCCACCGCCCGGATAGAGATGGCACGAAGCCGTTCCACGTCGTAATGTACATGATTATCAGTCTTCATAGCGCACCACCTTGATGTAAAACGCCTTCTGATTACCGTCCATCTTGGAAGGGAATTTCTCCTCCAATTGCTGGTAGAACTTCTGATTGGACAATTGATAGAGGTTGTTCTGATGGCAATACTCACAGAAAGCCTTGTACAGGTCGGAGCCCCTGGTGAGCGTAGAACTTGGCTCGCACCTCGCCGACACGAACTGCAGCACCGAGTTGTTCTGGAACTCCAGGTCAGCCAGTGCCTCGTCAGTCTCCTCACACTTGGTAAACTTCTTCCTCTTCATCAGGCCGGGCAATATGCCAAGTACCAGGTTCATGATGCCCGACAGCTCCTGAGCCAACTTCTCGCCCAGTTCTGTGTCGGCCTGCTCTTCGCTGATACGCACGTCGAACTTCACCAGCAGCCAGCGTCGCATGCTGCCATATCCGCTGTTGATGCGAGGCATCTCATTGAAGGCGAACATCAGCCTGGCGTAACGGGTCATCGTATATGGCTGGCTGTAATACAATCGGCACGAGATAGGCTCGCCCGAGGCCAGCGTCTTGAACGCGGCGCCGTTGATGCGCCCTTCGTTCTCCGTACTGATATTGACCAGTCTGCCCTCGATGTTAGCGCGATGGCTCTCATTCGTGGTCAGATCAACCAGGTTCTCGTATGCCACATTCTCCTTGCCGAAGAGACGCTCGATAGTGCTCAGCAGCACCGACTTGCCATTCGAGCCAGTACCT
>JAEEGF010590681.1_pt1 | contig 13532 bp, 14 predicted proteins | sample 9134171 | NCBI WGS metagenome assembly JAEEGF01 (sample SAMN16246542, study PRJNA631951) | gut metagenome | biome: gut microbiome; feature: rumen; material: AP-attached | host: Bos | place: Iran: Karaj | collected 2018-10
TATGCGATAATGGCGATTATCCACTGGGCCGCACCTTCATATGCAGTGATTCCCGCTACGAGCACACCGGTCCAGAAGATTATCTCTCCGAGGTAGTTAGGGCATCTTACTATCTTATACAGACCCTTCGTAGCCACCATGGAAGGATTCTCCTTCTTCTGAGCGGATTTCTGCTTATCAGCCAGGGACTCGAGTAAGAGTCCGAATACGGAAATCACTATTCCTATCACCGGTACTATGAAGTCCTTCTTCTCATTCATGTATCTGAAGAGCATCGGGCTCGTCTGAGCGGTATAGAGGCAGGACACGAAGATCCATATGAATACGAGCACGAAGATCGGCATCTTCTTGTCGTTTCCTGTAGCTTCCTTTAATGTCTTCCTGTAGGCAGCGTTCTTTATCTCCCTGTAGAGAAGGAATCCCGAGAGCCTGCAGCCGTATGCTATGAAAAGAAGCATCTGGATTAATGCCAGTATAAGCACTCCCTCGGTCCAGCCGTTTACGAGCGCAAGTATGAATATAGCTATTCCGGCACCTGCCACTGCAAATCCGTATCCTATCGAAAGGAAGTATACGAACTTATAGAACCCCACCGTTGTGAGGACTGCGCATACTGCGCAGATTATGAGAAGATAGTTCCACATCACTTGTTCTCCTTAAAGCTGTCTTCGATATACTTCTTGAAGCTCATGTCTCCGTATGCCGTATCTCCGACCATCTCCTCCGTATGAGTCCACTTCGAGAAGCGGAGCACTCCCTCCTTGCCGGTCTTCTTCATCTTGTTTACGAATGCCAGAATGTCGAACAGGAAAGCAGGTGCTCTCTTGATCACAGGCTCCTTTCCTGCGGCCCTGAAGCACATGTTCGCGATCTCCTCGTAGGAATAGGTCTCCTTTCCTCCCACGTTGTATGTGACGTTCTCATCTTCTATATGCTTCACTATGAAGTCAGCGAAGTCCTCGGTGGAGATGACGTTTGCGTGTACGGGCTTCTTTCCAAGAAGAGTTACCTCTCCCTTTTCTATCATAGGCCTGAACACCTTCACTATGTCGTAGAAGTAGCCCGTTGGACGGTGTATCACGTCTGTGATGCCGCTCTTCTTGAGTTCTTCCTCGAACATGGCCTTGGCATGGAGCATAGGCACCTTCGGAGCCTTATCAGCCTTTATGACTGAAATATATATGAAATGTTTCACTCCCGCTTCCTTTGCCTCGTTAAGGAGATTGAGGTTGCCCTGATAGTCGATCTCATAGTTTGTAACCGTAGCAGAGCCCGTGGTAAGGCCTACCGTAGTGATGACTGCGTCTGCCCCTTCGAATATGCCCTTTAAGGTCTCAGGCTTAGTGACGTCGATCTTTCTGAACGGAACGCGGAACTCCTCTCCGAGATCCTTCTCGGCCATGTCTGCGGCAACGGTCTCATAGCCGTTTCTCACCAGTGTCTTCAAAACGTCGGAGCCGAGGTTTCCGTAAGCTCCGCAAAGAACTACTTTCATATCTTTATCCCTCACTTTTTATTCTTTTCCTTTGAACGCTTGTCATTGATTATCTTCATATGATCAGCGGTAATAAGTTCTACATTGTTCTCCTTCGCCCAGTCCACGCATCCCCTTAAGACCAAAGGCAGGAATATCCTCGGTACGTTAAGGATCGTCATGAGAGCATCGTCAGTAAACTTGACCTTGTCGTCCGCCCTGTCGGCTGCATACCTCACTGACTGAAGCGTTGCCTGTCTCATCTGAAGGAGTTCTGAACGCATCCTGGTCTTCCTGTGGAACCAGAAGTTCTTGCTGTCACGGTAGCCGTAGTCCACGGGGAGCCTCGGGAAGTCCTTTGCCTTTACGCCGTTTATGATGGCGTCAGCATACTTCTTCTTCATGAGTATCCTGTCAATGCGGAGTATGAAATGAGCACCGAACTTGCTCGTGATGCCGTTGAAGTCATGATACGGACCTTCGTAGCCGTTGAGCTCCCCCGGCTGATCCTTATCAGCACCGTCAAGTTCCCTCATCCAGGTGCACTCTATGACCTGTATAGCGTCAGTCAGCACCTCAGGTCTCTTGTCGGAAGGATCCTCTTCCTCTATCATGCTCTTCTCTCTTCTGAAGTTGCATTTCGGCATCTTCTCCTTAGGCGTATCTCCGGGCCACGAAAGCTTCACCGCTTCCTTGAAGGTCTTCGGATCGTCGTCTATGAAGTTGATGGCGCATTTCCCGGTCCTTAGGATGTTCTGGGCGGTATTGGAAGAGTTCCTGCATGAGAGGAGCATCGCATAATAATCCTTGCCTGCAACATAATAGGGCTGTACGAGGGAATATGGTCCGAGGTTCGTCATTCCGTCCTCGCAGAGTGTGGAGATGATGACCGTGGGCATCGGGAAGAACAGGGACGTCTGATAGAAGTTGTCCACTATTCTCAGGTTCTCAAAGCTGCTCATTATTATTTACTCCTTTAACTTTTAAAATGTATAGAGTCGAAACATCTTTAATATAGATTATATAACTTTAAGGGAATTAAGTTCAGTTTAATTTGATCAAAAATACGTCTGATATGAAAAAGCAGCCGTACAAGGCTGCTTTTACTGTCAGATCATCTCAAAGCTTCTTTCTGAAACAGATGATCCTGTTGGCTTCCTCAAAGCCTGTGCTCAGATGGAATGCGAGAGAGGCTGTGTTCGTGAGCTCGCAGTCGCTTGCGAACTCGGTACAGCCTTTTTCTCTAGCCCACAGTTCACATTCTGCCAAGAGCCTGCCTGCTATTCCCCTCTTACGGAATCCGTCCCTTACAGCGACTCCCTCAAGATATCCGACGGGACTTGAATCGCAGCCCTCGACATAGTCATGCCTGAGGGAGCAAAGCGCTACGCCTGCATATTCCCCGTCCACGGACTCTTCAAATACCGCAGTATCCTCAGAGCTCATGTATCCCTCGATTATTCGCGTAAGCTCTTCAGGGTTATGCTCAGGCCATATTATGCTTACGAGTTCGGAAAGCTTTGCAGCATCAGATAAATCTGCTCTCATATCAAAATCTCCTCCAGACCTACAACTGCGGTCACCTTATCAGTTCACCTCTGAAGAACCTTTCCTGAAAACGTATTGCTTCCAGTATCTCTTCATCGGAATAATCCCTTTCATCAAGGGAAACGATCCATTTATCCTCGACATCATCCGAACGGTGGTATATCGCGATAACTCTTCCTTCAAAGCTCTCTATCGGTCCCTCAGCACCCAAGATATATGCGTCCTGTTCTTCCCCGTCACCCGAATACACTCCGCTCACATACCCGTAGTTGACCTCATAGATGAGGTCGGAATGACCGGGATGAGCGGTACCCATGGGACGGTCTACTATGCCCTTTACGAATGAGCCTATTACATCCTTCTTCATAGTTTGGGGATCATTTACTAGAGAACATGTCTATGGCTTCCTCGACCGACACGATGTCGACCAGTTCCTCCCAGACGTCCTCGTTATAGTAACGGACACAGGTCTCACCGGTCATGTAGTCATTGTCGAAGGTGGTATTCGTACCTTCCGGGATCATCACTTCGAAGCCTCTTTCGAAAGCGGATTTGACAGTACAGTCTATGCAGTAATTAGTCTGCAGACCGATTATCATAAGCCGCCTGTCTTCCTGCTTCTCCATATACTCCCTGAAGTCCTTATTTCCGAAGCAGCTGTTGATCTTCTTGACAAAGACCTGTTCTCCCGGCTCGGGACTCAGCTCGTCTATGATCTCAAAGGCCTCGTCTCCGACGGAGAGCCCGGTGTTCTCTCCTGCATCATGCTGTACGAATATGACCTCAACACCGTTCTTCCTTGCGGCGTCTACCAGCCTTACAGTTTTTTCCATAAAGGAATCGAAAGCATACAGTTCATCGTCAACTATACCCTTCTGCATATCGACTACCAAAAGTATCATGTTCTTTCTCCTGATAAGTTATTACTCACAAATGGACCTGAGAATGCTGTCCAGTTCAGGGTCCGTTTTTCTTAAGGCGATGAGCTTGCCTTCCCTGTCCACAAAGCAGTGAACTGACCTGGCAGTGCAGACTGTCTCGTCGGAACCGATCTTTGTCATATCGTAGCCGAGTATCAGCTTTGCCGCCTTATACTCCTCTACTTTCACCTCTATGGCGACCTCGTCCTCAAAGGTCGTAGGGGCTTTGAAGCTGCATTCCACGCTCACCACCGGCGAGAACAGGCCTTCTTCCTCAAGGGTCCTGTAGCTTAGCCCGATCCTGTCGAAGAAATCGATCCTTGCTTCTTCCATCCATCTTATGTAATTGGAGTGATGCGTCACGCCCATCTTGTCGGTCTCATAGTACATCACCCTGTGTATGTATCTTTCCATATGCTCTGCTCCGGGTATTATTCAGTCTGTTTTTTTCAAAGTAACGTATATATGACCTATCGCAAAGATCAACGCAAAGCCCACGAGGAGCCAGTGCCTGAGCGTTAAGCCGCTGAGGAGGAATATGCATGCGGGTATCACCGCAAGGACCAATGCTCTTTTCTTCGTTTTCTCTTTCATATAGAGGATATATATGATCCAGTATGCACATAGAAGGCAGCCGTTCCCTATGAGGTAAAGGAGCATGGCGAACACGCTAGGAAAGCCGAACTTCCATACGAGAAGAGGCAGCCACATGAGCACTATGCAGCCATATCTGCCGATCTGCTCCAGTATGTTCATGAGCCTGTTGCCGCACCTGTTCTTCTCATCCCTGTTCCTAAGTGCATATATTATGTTCGGGATCAGCATAAGTATCACAATTATCGCCCCGAATATGTTTATCCATCCGAATTCCATATGTATTATTCCCCTTTAAGGTCAGGACAGCCTCAGATAGTGCCGCCTTCGGTGAACTGAGAGTTCCAGAGCTCGGCATATACGCCGTGCATATTAAGGAGCTCTTCATGGCTGCCCGTCTCCACTATATCGCCGTCCTTCATAACGAGTATTATATCAGCATCCCTTATGGTGGACAGCCTGTGGGCTATAGTAAAGGAAGTCCTTCCCTTCATGAGCCTGTTCATGGCATCCTGCACCATCTGCTCCGTCCTCGTATCGACTGACGAAGTCGCTTCATCGAGTATCAGAAGAGGTGCATCGTGTATCATTGCCCTTGCTATGGTCATCAGCTGTCTCTGGCCTACGGACATGTTGGAGTCGTCTGTGAGAACGGTGTCATAGGCCTTCGGCAGAGAGGATATGTAGTGGTGTATGCCTACCGACTTGCAGGCCTCTATCATCTCCTCCTCGGTGACGTTCTCCTTTCCGAATATGAGGTTGTCCCTCACGGTCCCGTTGAACAGCCATGTGTCCTGGAGCACCATTCCGAACAGCGAGTGGACGCATTCCCTCGTCATGTCCGAGGTCTTAATGCCTCCTATGCTTATGGAACCGCTGTTGAGTTCATAGAAACGCATCAGCAGGTTTACGAGAGTGGTCTTTCCCGCACCCGTAGGTCCTACTATGGCCACATGGTGCCCCGGATAGACGGTGAAGCTGAAGTCCTTTATTATCGTCCTCTCGGGAGTGTATCCGAAGTTCACGTGATCGAATACCACTTCCGCGTTCTCTATGTCATCAATGTGGTCTATCTTTCCGGTCTCGTCCTCCATCTCCTCTTCGCTTAAGAGCTGGAATATCCTCTCCGCTGCGGCGGCTGAAGTCTGTACGTTAGTGGTTCCTTCAGCCACCTGGGTCAAGGGCTGTGTGAAGAGCTTAACATAGACTATGAATGCTACGACTACTCCGAAGTCTATCCTCCCCCTGCTCACGAGATATGCTCCGAGAACGCATACCGCCACGTATCCGAGATTTGATACGAGTTCCATTATGGGCATCATGAGTCCGCTTAAAAACTGGCTCTTCCAGTTAGTGACATAGAGCTTCTCGTTTATCTCGCTGAAAGTCTCTTCCGATTCCTCTTCTCCGTTGAAGCCCCTCACTATCACGTGCCCTGCGTACATCTCCTCTATGTGCCCGTTCAGCATGCCTAGGAATATGGACCTGTTCGTGAAATACGGTTGGGAGTACTTGATTATGTACTTCATGGCTATGAAGCCGAGTATTGCAAAGAATATCGCCGATATCGCGAGCTCCACGTTTGTAATTAGCATCATTATCATGCAGCCGAGGAAGGTTATCGCAGCTGCTATGAGCTCGGCTACGGTCTTGTCGAGTGCAAGGTTTAAAGTATCCACATCGTTCGTGACTCTGCTTAAGAGATCTCCGAATGAAGAGGAGTCCGTCCTTGAGAGAGGAATGGAATTCAGCTTCCTCGAGATGTCCCTCCTCATCATCTGGGTGAGCCTTGCCGAGTAGGTCGTCATGGTATATGACTCTATATACGTAATGAGTGCCGACAGCACGTAGAGCACCATTGCAGTGACAGTGAGCCCTACTATCGAACCCAGATCGAAGGAGCCGGACTTCATACCCGCCTGTATGAGGTTAGTTATGTCCTTAAGCATGTTCGGTCCGAAAAGCGACAGGATGACTGCTATAACCGCACATGCAATGCCAAGGATTATCATCCACTTCAAAGGCCTGCTGTAGCGGAGCACCATCATCCAGGCGGTCTTGAAATCCTTCGGTTTCTCCGCTGCTCTCATGCCGCCTCTTCTTCCAATCGTAGTCTTCATCTGGACCTGTCCCAGGTTATATGTATGTCTTGCCATTATGCCAGTTCCTCCTGTGACAGCTGAGTGAAGGCTATCTCGCGGTAGATCCTGCAGTTTCTCATGAGCTCCTCATGGGTGCCGGTGCCTGCGATCCTGCCCTCGTCCAGTACTATTATCCTGTCGGCATCCTTTATGGTGCCTATCCTCTGGGCGACTATGAACGTAGTGATCCCGGAAGTCTCCTTTTTAAGGGTGTTCCTAAGCACTCTGTCAGTCTTGTAGTCGAGTGCGGAGAAGGTGTCATCGAATATGTAGAACTCAGGCTCCCTGTATACGGCCCTTGCGACAGAAAGCCTCTGCTTCTGGCCGCCCGAGACGTTGGTGCCTCCCCTTGTGACGTCAGCATCTATGTCTCCGTCCATCTGGGACACGAATTCCTCAGCCTGGGCGATCCTGACGGCTTTTCTCACCTTCTCTTCTATGTCATCGGATGCATAGGAAACGTTGCTCCTAACGGTCCCTGTGAACAGGACTGCCTGCTGGGGAGCATAGCCCATCTTCTTTCTGAGCGCCTTCTGCGTATATTCCTTTATATCCGTTCCGTCCACGAGTATGGTGCCTTCTCCCGCATCAAAAAACCGCATCATGAGGTTTGCGACTGTGGACTTCCCTGAGCCCGTGGCTCCTATGAAGGCGACCGTCTCCCCCTTCCTTGCACTGAAGGATATGTCCTTTATGGCAGGCATCCCGGCTCCCGGATAGGTGAAGGAAACGTTTCTGAATTCGAGAGTTCCCTCGCTTCCATCTCCCTCCTCTTTTTCTCCGTCACTTATTACGGGAACGGTATCGAGCACCTCGTTAAGTCTCTCTGCCGCGACCTCGGCTCTCGGGATCATGTTGAATATCATGTTGAGGCCCATGAAGCCTCTCACGATCCTGGCAGCATATGTGGAGAAGACCACCATCTCGGAGAATATCTCTAGCTGTTCGGCGGATCCCGCTCCGGCTATAAGGAAGGCTCCTATGCAGTATATGCCTATGTTGAGCTCGTTGTTCACGAACCTGATCGCGGGCTGCATGAGTCCCATTGCTCTCCTGGCCCTAAGTGCATTCTCGGTATAGTCGCTGTTCGCCTTTGCGAACTTTGTCTCCTCGTAGTTCTCCGCGTTATATGCCCTTACGACCCTCATACCGGTCATGTTCTCACGGGTGACCTCATTTATATTGTCCGTGAAGTACTGCATCTTCCTGAACTTCGGATGAGCATAGATTATGAGGAAAATCAGAAGTCCCACGAGGAGCGATATCGAGGCTCCCGTGAAAGCTGTCCACTGCCAGTACCTCGTGGAGATCTTGAAAAGGGCGTATCCTATCATGATAGGCACCCTTATTAACATATTGAACGCCCTTGACATTATGTTCTGTATTTGAGCACAGTCGTTCGTAGATCTCGTGATGAGGGAAGCCGTTGAGAACCTGTCTATCTCCTCCATTGAGAAGGATTCAACTCTCGTGAATATCAGGTGTCTAAGATGCTGTGAGAATGATGCTGCGAGCCTCGAAGAGAAATATCTTGCAGTGATGGAGGCAAGGAAAGCCAGCACGGAGAAGAGTATCATCATTCCTCCGCACCTTAATATGTCCTTTATGTCCGAACCCTCTGTGTTCACGAGCTTCGTTATGTCGCTCATGTAGTCGGGAACCGTAAGTTCCATCACCACATGACATGTAAGAAAGAATATGAGAAGGAAAACGTACATGACCTGCTTTCCCGTCATCTTCCTGAAGAGCTTTAACATGCTTCTCCTCCGTTTCCGGAGCCGGAGCCCTCGGTGAATCTCTTCAAAAGACCGATGAGTGTCTCCTTCTCCTCTTCCGTATAGCAGGAGAAAAGGGATTCGGCCCTTCTGGACCTTATCTCATCTATCTGTTCATGGGCCTCCGTGCCCTTGTCAGTGATGTACAGGGAAACTATCCTCCTGTCGGTCTTTGAACGCTCTCTTCTAACCATCCCCCTGTCTTCCAGATCCGAGAGAGCTCTCGTGAGGGACTGGGGACGTATGTCAAGAAGCTCAGCCAGTTCGGACTGGGTGAGCCCATCATTATCGGATATGTATGCCAGTATCCTCCCATACCCCTGGGGCAGTATGCCGTGGGGCTTTCCCGAACGCTTTATCATGTTCGCTGACGCCCGGATCCTGTTCATGAGTTCAAGGTCGTTCTTCATATATCAGACTCCCGATCATAAATATTAAGCAGTCTTATTGTAAGATATCTTATTATTTATCGTCAATCAGTCTGAGCCTTTCTTTCCTGTTTTTGAGTGACTGATCTGATGCAAAAAGGATATAATCGGGATATAAAGATACTTGAGGTTTTAACATGTTATTGAACATTCTCGCTACACTTGTGAGCCTGCTGCCGCTCACTTTCATATACCTGTGGCTCAAGAACAAGCTGAAGGATGATGAAGCTTACAGGTCGGAATGCAAAAAAGCTCTCGGAAGAGGGATGCTCTCTGTCTTTTGGGTGATCCTTTTCTCAGGGGTCTCATATGTCCTTTTAAGGCTCACGGGACTTCATGAGACAGCTCCACTTCTCTATCAGTGCCTGTATGATTTCATAGTGCTCGCGCTCATGGAAGAGCTGGCAAAATATCTGAGTTTCAGAAAGCTGCTGAAGAAGACAACATATCCCTATTCATGGCTCGACTGCGTATCCTTCATGACCATAGTGAGCATAGGGTTCAGCCTCCTCGAATGCATAGAGTATGCCATAGGAGCGAACGCCCTCGTGATACTGATAAGGGGCATATGCCTTCCCCATGCGGGCTTCGGCTTCATAGAGGGATACTACCACGGCAAAGCCCTTGCAGAGAATAAGCCGCGCCTTAAATGGACAGGAATACTCATCTCATGGCTGCTCCATGGATTGTATGACTTCTCTTTAAGTGAAGAATTCGGAAAACTGAACGACAACCTCGTGTTCATCCCCCTCATACTGGTGATAGTGGACATAATCCTCGTGATACGGCTCATCAGGTTTGCTAAGAAAGCAAGAAATGAAGAAAAGTATACCGTTCCTCTTAGGGGAGTACCGGTGACTGTCGATGATTAAACAATGTGTACAGGATGAAATAACGGATACCGGCATTTACATCGGTATCCGTTTTCTTTTATGAATATTCATGAAGATCAGCATCGGGGCATATTCAAGATATAAAGAGATATGAAAGCTCTGTCCGGATATGCGGTTCACGCTATCTCATATCCCTTTGAAGCAAGTACGTTCAGCGCATGCTCAAAGTTTTCCTTCTTCACAAGGATATAGTCCGTATTATATGTCGATACTGCAAAGATACCTATCCTATTCTCCGCAAGAATACCTGATATCTCCGATAGTATGCCGATAAGCGAAAAGTCGAGGATCCCCTTTATGCGGAAGCCTCTCCAACCGTCATCTCGCTCCGTTGTGACCGATGGAGCGTCCTCCGTTTTGCACACCAGTGATAACTCTTCATCCGTCCTGCCGAAAAAAAGAATTCTGAATCCATTTTGATGTCTGATATCTTCCTGACCTTGCAAACGGTCAGTTCATATCCTATTCTCTCCAATATCATCTTTTGTTCTTCCTCTGTAAATATGGATATCATTTATATCCTGACGATCCGTCACTTCCGGTACCATATCCTGCAGCTAAACGGACATATCTTACGGGCATAGTATAGCACAGGAACGTCATCAAATGAGAGGCGGAAAAAAACGGCGTGACCCTAAGATCATGCCGTTTCATGAATACTCTGTATCTTCTTATGAAGAACGGGAATTTATATCCCTGATATCAGTCTATGCTTGTCTTGTTCAGCTGGCGGTGTACGTTCACCATCCTCGCATAGTCCCCGTTCATGGCCATGAGCTCGTCATGTGTTCCCTCCTCGGAGATGCCGTTCTCTGTCAGGACTATTATCCTCTCGGCGTTCTCTATCGTGGTGAGCCTGTGGGCTATGACGAAGGTCGTCCTGTTGTGGGCGAGCTTTTCGAGGGAATCCTGAACCACCTTCTCGCTCTCATTGTCGAGGGCACTCGTTGCCTCATCGAATATGAGTACCGGCGGGTTCTTCAGGAACACTCTTGCTATGGAGAGCCTCTGCTTCTGGCCTCCCGAGAGCTTGACGCCCCTCTGTCCTATGTCGGTGTCAAAGCCGTCAGGCAAAGACATTATGAAGTCGTAGGCGTTGGCATTCTTTGCAGCCTCCACTATCTCCTCTTCCGTGCATCCGGGCTTTCCGTAGGCTATGTTGTCCCTTACGGTGCCCATGAAGAGATATACGTCCTGCTGGACCACTCCTATATGGTCTCTCAGTGACTTCAGGGTTACGTCCCTTATGTCCGTTCCGTCTATTGTGATGCTTCCTCCCGTGACGTCGAAGAATCTCGGTATCAGTGAACAGAGAGTCGTCTTTCCGACGCCCGATGCTCCGACTACGGCTATGTATTCTCCGGGAGCCACGTGCAGGTCCACGTTCTGGAGAACGCACTCGTCAGTATCCGAATAATGGAAGCTCACGTCGTTGAAGTCTATCTCTCCCTTTACGTCGGTAAGCTCTTTTGCGTCCTCCTTCTCGGTGATCTCGGGTACGACGTCCATTATCTCCATGAAGCGCTCAAAGCCGGAATACCCGTTCTGGAACTGCTCGGTGAAGTCTATGAGCACTCTCACCGGATCCGTGAACACGTTGATGTACAGAAGGAAGGTTATGAAATCAGAAACGTTCAGCCACTTGTTCGCGATGCCGAATCCTCCGACCGCGATGATAACTACAGTGATCAGGGTCGTGAAGGAAGTGAGTCCGGAATGATGGAGAGCCATGTTCCTGTACTGCATCTTCTTGGCCTCGAGGAATCCGTCGTTTCCCTGCTTGAACTTGTCTCTCTCTATGTCCTCGTTTGCAAAGGATTTGACTACCCTTATGCCTGAGAGGTTGTCCTCTATCTGGGCATTTATCTCTCCTATCTTCTCACGGCTCTTCTTGAAGGCCTTCTTCATCTGCTTGTTAAGGAACAGCGAATAGATGGCCATTATCGGGATCATAATGAATGCCACGAGCGTAAGCTTGAGGCTGATGCTCGACAGTATTATGATGGAGCCCACGATCTTTATAAGCGAGATCACTATGTTCTCGGGTCCGTGATGCAAAAGCTCCGTTATCTCGAAGAGGTCCGAAGTGACCCTGGAGAGGAGCTGACCGACCTTCTCATTGTTGTAGAAGGAATATGAGAGGTCCTGGTAATGGGAGAAGATCTCCTCCCTCATCGTGTACTCTATCTTGGCTCCCATGACATGCCCGTTGTTCGTGACGTAATAGTTGCAGAAGAACTGAACTGTTATGAGCACTATAAGGGCTATGATTATCTTCTTTATGATGCTCAAGGCCTCCACTGTCTCCATTGTGGTGATGTTAGATGTTATATATCTAACTATCATCGGGATGACGAGTGTGATGAGTGCGCTCAATATCGCGCAGAACATGTCGAACAGGAACTCCTTCATGTAAGGCCTGTAGTAGGAAATGAGCTTTTTCAGATTTCTTTTCATCCTCTTGTCCTTTCTTTCGTTCCCAATAATTATACACAGATTTTCCGGAAACTAAATAAGACGCATGCCCATTTTCGGGTAATGCGTCCTATGATCTGCTTTTATATGATTCAGCCCTGTTTGTCGTAATCCTCAAGGAAGGAATGTCTTTCTCCCTTCGTCTTGTATGAGAGGAGAGTGTCCAGGTTCACGTTTTCTGAGCTCTTGAAGATGTTCTGCTCTATATACGGATTCGTCTTCTTTAGGGTCTGTATGAGCTCCTTTATCTCCTTCCTCTTCGAGAGATCCTCATTGTTCTCCTTTGCAGCTTCTTCGGTGAACCTGCAGGCGCACTGCAGGAACGTGAGGCCGTTATGCTCCTTCCACCTTATGATGTTCTTCTCCCTTATGAGATACATCGGACGGATGAGCTCCATGCCTTCAAAATTCGTGCTGTGGAGCTTGGGTATCATGGACTGCATCTGGCCTCCCCAGAGCATCCCCATGAGTATCGTTTCTATGACGTCGTCATAATGGTGTCCGAGGGCGATCTTGTTGCAGCCCTGCTCCTTGGCGTAGCTGTAGAGATGTCCCCTCCTCATCCTTGCGCAGAGGTAGCAGGGTGACTTCTCTATGCGGAAGACCGAATCGAATATACGGGACTCGAATATGTCAAGCGGGATATCGAGGAGCTTTGCGTTCTTCTCTATCATCTCCCTGTTTCTAGAACTGTATCCGGGGTCCATGCAGATGTATCTGACGGAGAAATCCTCGCTCCCGTATTTCTCATATTCCCTGAACAATGCAGCCATGAGCATGGAATCCTTGCCTCCGGACATGCAGACAGCTATCCTGTCCCCGTCCTTAATGAGCTCGTACTGCTTCACTGCCTTTATGAAGGAGCTCCAGAGTTCCTTCTTGAAGGAAGAATGTATGCTCCCGTATATCTCATTCGTTTGAGCGCTCATCTTGCTGCTGTTTCCTGTCCATCCTCTGGAATTTATATATGATGTCCCTTATCTCGTTTATGATGCCCATGAGATCGGCATCGAAGACTCCCCTGTAGTAATCCGTAATGGTGTCCACCACTGCGTTTATGAAGAAATGGGCTCTGAAGCTTCTCCTTAACGGAGGAAGCTCCGTGAGATAATCCTCCGTCAGCCTCTTTATCAGGGAGTGTTTGAGCCTCTTTATGAAAAGAGTCATCGTCTCCGTGTTTATGAGGGCCCTTAGGTATTCCTCATACTGATCGATCCTTCTGACACAGGTCTCGACGTAGTTCTGGAGCACTCTTCCCTTCAGCCTGTATATGCTGTCGAGAAG
>JAEEGF010888474.1_pt1 | contig 13532 bp, 12 predicted proteins | sample 9134171 | NCBI WGS metagenome assembly JAEEGF01 (sample SAMN16246542, study PRJNA631951) | gut metagenome | biome: gut microbiome; feature: rumen; material: AP-attached | host: Bos | place: Iran: Karaj | collected 2018-10
TAAGCTTTAGGTAAGTGCTTTCAACTCTCTGACTACAAATATAGTGAAAGTATTTTATAATTCAAACACAATTACTTGAACTATGTCAATTAAAGTATTGCTTTAAGTAAAAATCCTCCCCTTTAAGGGAGGATAATGTCGAAGGAATTCTGAATGTACTGGCTCCGGTACCCCGTCAGCCGGTCGAGCAGCACATGCCGGATGTGGACAGTGTAGGCCGGCAAATCAAGATGCCACCTCTGAATATAATCAATGAGACCGAAACCTGTAATAGACTCTCCGGCCTGGCACGGAACCAGCGCAAGGAAGGTGCGCATCTTACCCGGGTTCAGTCCGCCGCCAGGCTTGACCAGCTGGATGCGGGCGAGAATCTGGTACCGGTCGTCCTCAACGTTTTCATCCATCCATACGTTGAAGTCCAGCAGGAGGACATCTTCCTCCACCATTACGCCGCAGACTCCCTGCAGCGCATACGGCGGGAAGCCGGCCCAGGGCTGAGGTTCCGGCACGTGCTCCTGGCCGAGCCGTGCAAATCCGTGGTAAGCGGACACGAAGAGATTCTGGCCGCTGATGTGGGCCTTGTTGTCATAGGGCGGCTTGTGACTGATTACCGGCCGGGCATACTTATTCCACAGCCGCTGCGTATCCCAGGGCAACTCTCTCCACGCTGCCAGGGCACGGAGATGCACAACCTGATGCTCCATCTGGAGCATAGTACCTGGGAATACCGGCGCTGAGCGCTTTCTATAGTAGCACTTGCCGTGCCGGTGGTAAAAGGTATGGTCGCCGACCGAACCATAACAGTCCTCGAAGGGCATTGAAGGGATGTATTTTGGCATAGTTCATAGAGGTTGCAGGATGATGGGTCGGCATTTACAACTCTTGGGCTCAAAGTAAGCTTATAAGTAATATCTAAGGGATATTGCATCTACTCCTGACGGAAATCAAACCAGCCGTAGGCGTAATCCTCGATTGCGTCCACATTTGGATCCTTGCGGCCGTCATCACAGGTGGTGATTAGTTCCTCCACCGGCTTAGGGTTGCCTGGGTATGTCTTGCCGTCTTCTCCCAGAATGACGGTTGCTGATTCCGCATCAACCCACAGCGTAGTGCGGTCATCCCATAGGTCAAGTTCATCGATGTACTCCCAGACCTTCTCAATGATCCGGTCCACCAAAATCCTCCAGTTGTGTAGTTGGTTCAGCATAACATTAATCTTTAAAATCCATATACAAGATAAGCATTTTCTTTGACATTAACAAATTTATTTTCAATTATTTACGAACAAAATCACGCATCTATTCAGCATCCCGCAGCGGCTCTGCCGCTGCCCCCTTGTTGTATATTTTTACATCCTTTAACGCATCCTCGGGCGGGTGATGTCGGTCTTTTTCTTGATAGTGCAGAAGCGTGAGTCCCTTGAAGGCGTTGGTGGTTTGGAGTCTCTGGCGCGAGGGTGTCGCGGGTGGGCAGAGTCTCCAAACCACCAATGGCGCGGAACGAAGTGGAGCGTTGGCCCCGGAGAGTGTCTGGAAGGGAGGGGCTGGCGGGCTTTGACGGGACAACGGACGGGAGACCTTAGGCTCCCGACCGCCGGCAAAGACCGACTGAGGGCGCGTCAGGCAGACTCTCTCCGGGGCCTGGGCCGGGACGGCCCATGACAAGGCTGAATCGAAGGATTCCGGTGATATCAACGCACTGACGGTGCCCTCCGGCGCAGTCTGTGGCTGGCAGCGTGGAGGGGCAGCAAGGGCGAAGGTCTTGATGCCTTGGAACGGTGGCTGACACAGTCTGCGCCAGCGGGCCGAAGGACCGCTTCCTGGATGCCCGGAACACTTCTGGCGGGATTTATCCCGACAGAGGTGTGGAGGAATAGCAGCCAGGTTAAACTTCTTACCTTGGAGGAACAGTGCCAAATATGGACTGGCCCGCTCGTCGGGACAGTTGATATTTGGTACTGGGCCGACCCGCAGCTGTGCTGCACGTGCCGGCAGGAAGCCTCGGTGGGGCGAGTGATTTCCTTCCCTTACCCTCTGACCTTATTCGTAGCGGGCACTTTTGGGGCGGGGGCCCCGAAAGTGCGGGGTTTTGCGAAGGGCCAGGGCCGGGGATGGCCCTGGAGCAAAAGCCCTTTCCTGACGGCACGCCGCCCGGGCTTGCACTGACGGTGATTCGGAGGACCGACGGAGCTCCTTAACATAATTACAAGCGAAATTGTGTAACGAGCCGGGATTCTTCCTTGATGCGAAGGGAAAACCTTCCCGCCGGCTTGCTTACACAATTTGAATTATGTTATGGCGCGGATTCTTTGCACCTTCCTTGCCTCGAAGGGAGGCCCGGGCGTTATCTCCCCTTGGGGTTGGGGGATTAAACTTGATGGGAGTCTGTGGCCGGCTTGTCCGGACACAGTCTCCCATACCATTCTCCCTTTAATCATGCCTGCCTGACCGCTTCTGCGGGCAGGGTGGCATTCATTAAACCAGACGCATTGGGCTGGCCAGCTGTGCTGGACTGCCGGATGCGGATGACCGCTTTTTTTATCGGCCTGAGCAGCGCTGCTGCTGGTGCCGGGAAGCATCGGCCTTGCTGTCTGCCGATAGTTGCTATCGTCTGGAAATACAGTTTCGCAGCAGATACTGGAGATACGTTGTCTCGATGGAAATGCCATAGGACCGCCTCTGGCCTTTGTCGCCTGTCCGATGTGACATGCCAAGGTCAAGGGCGTTGTACATGCCGGCATTGTGCTGGAATCCGGCATCGAGGACGAAGGCATAGCCTATCCGGCCACCAATGTAAGGACACCATTCCTCATCCGGCAGAATGTCATATCGGCAATAGGCAAAGGGACGGATGGCATTATAACGCGAAGCGAAAACGGGCATACGGGTATCTGTATAGAACATTCCCGGCCTGCCGACATAATGCAAGAAATCCACACCGACTCCGGCGGCAAAATGCTCGTTGAACTGATATCCTCCAAGCACACCGGCTCCCAAGAAATAAGCCTTGTCAGGCGTAAAACCAAACCCGAAAACTGGCCCTGCGGCATATTCGAACCCCTTTGCTTCCTGGCCATAAGCACTTTGTAACAGGCTAAACGTTGCAACGCACAAAATCAGAAATCTCTTCATAGTTTAAAACTGCAATAAGTTCTTAAAAAGAGTCAAAAACCATGCCATGGAGGCTTCCGTGGTGGCCGGATGCGGATGACCGCTTACTATCGGCCCACCACATGCCGCTCCACGACCTTGCTGTCCTCGTAGACACAGAATGCTATCGGCCCAGATCCTTCCGGGGCTCTTCCGAACCATCTGCCCGCCTTCTCACGGCAGGCCTTTTTTGCGGCCTTTAGGGCAGTTTCGGCATCGGGATGAGGAATTTGTCGGCTGGTGTCAACGGGTTTCTTTATCGGCCTTCCTGGTAGGTAAGGCGAGCGCCCATAACGAGGAGACCAGACGTAATCTGGAATCTCCGTTATCGGCGGGGCAACAAAAATGGGTTCATGTGGATTCATGGCCCCAAAGGTAAAAGTCAGATGTGCCAGATTGTTGCCGATGCTCTATTTCTTCCGGAAGATGAAAGGGATTGCGAAGGGTTGTCCTATGTACATGCCTTCAGATACTGAGAAATCGGCCACGTACTCCTTTTCCTTCTTGATAAGGCGGAGAAGGGTATCTCCGGATTGGTTTAGGAACTCTTCGGCATTCTCAATGCTGCCAAGGTCTTTCCAGGTGAGTCCCATTGCCTTCAGCACGGCTTCCGAGGTGTCGGTTTCCTTATTGACGCCCTTCTTCTTGAGCCATTCGTAGGCCTGCCGGGCGATGGCGTTGTAGTCGGGCTGGGATGTCTTGGTATCGGCCATGTGTTAATGAATCAATGGTTTGCACCACAAATATACGAAAATTTGCTGTCCTGTCCACGGCCACAGGGCGGGAACGAAGTGGACGCGGTGGACGAAGTGGACAGCTTACCTTCGTATGGCAGGGATAGTTTCTAGTTCAGGATTATATTCTCCGGCTCGAAGGCACAGTGCGGGCTTTTCATTAAACGAGAAACGAAGGTCTCTTTCTGGATCAAACGGAGGGATATAAATGAAATACTCATGCCTATCTTTGGGCACCTCTAACGGTCCATACAATTCTTCATTAGTGAGTTCCCATCGAAAGTTATTGTCAATGACAATGGTATTCTTGATGTTCATTTTTGTTTAGCTCCTATTTTTCTGGACTGGTCAAGGCTTTCTCTACGAGTCATAATCCAGTATCTATTGGTTGTTTTTTTGTTTCTTGTATCGACCTCAAGTAATCTTGCACATCAAAACCTGGCACTTCCTCAGTGGTAAAATCACGATTGAGGAACGTATTGCACTTTGAGCACTTTCCAATTGGAGAATCCTTCTCCATCAAACACCCTCCGAGAACGATTTCACCCTTCCTTGCTCTCTCCATTGCCGAAGGTGACGGCAATCCATAGAGGATGCGGACATATCGGCCGCCACATTGGGGGCAGCGGGACAGCCTCATTCGAAGCCTCTGATATAGGTTCAACTGACTCATATCCCAAACAAATCAAATCCTACCTCAATAGGTACTATTGATTTCTTGCAGAATGCAATGTATTCCTTGATTCCCTGCCCGTACATACTTCTAATAGAACTGACATCTGGACATGATTCCAAAGCTTCAAGTAGTTTGGTTTCATTGGAAGAGCAGCTGCGTGTCATAAAGACATAACCCGTTTCGCCGTGGAATGTGCTCTGCTGCAGGGGCACGTTGTTTTGACGAAATAGTTCCAAAATATGATCCAAAGAGCCCGTCACAATCAACGAAAATAGAGGGAACATTATGGGCACCTCACCCTCTATCACATCCCGGTTAATCAGGTCACATTGATCCGGGAATTCGTCCATAATCCAATATTTGAATCCTCCGCGGTAGTAATAGTAGTAGGTTTTACCAAAAAACTGACCAGGGAGACTGTGCTCACGAATATAGTTCGCAAACCAATGGAACTCCTCCAAGTCACCCTTATCCTTCAGCAAACAGTACCAATGAGGAATCTCCGGCATTGACTTAGCGAAATGCCAAATGTGGGATTTGATGAAATCTTCTACACGGATTTCATCGGCAAGGGTTTCTTGTGTGAGGTGATTGTTCATATAAACCTACCGATTGCAAAATTACAAATTTTTACATACTTTTGCACGTGCATCAAGAGCGCCCCTTGAGGGCCACCAACCGAGCAGCCAGAAGCCACGGTGGTAAAGCGATGCGGATGTTCAATCAAAAAAAGTCTGTATCATGGACAAAAACAACTTCTTCAAGAAGGACGCACTGCGCCCTACCGAGGAGCAGCGCCTCCTCACCAAGCAGTTCTACCAGAATGCTAACACCATCTATCGGCATTTCAACGACTGGAAGGACATTGACCGGTTCTACTTCATCCCTCTGTATCTGGAGATGACCTATTCCATCAACGGAATCGTGTCAGAGCTGGCACCAGATCCTATATGGCTGGGTTCATTCGTCCGCTGCACACTGGGGCATCCAGACCTGTTTCAGTACAACTGTCCTAAGTGCGGCAATACGGTATTCCCATTCCGCTACGTTGGCTCGCCACTCAATGGCCGTGTGGACCTGGAAGGATACTGTGATTGTGGCTGGAGAGGATTCGAGACGGTTTCCGGCTGGTTCAAGCGAGGCGAAACCCTGCGGGAGCAGCTGACTTCAGACAAGCATCGGCACAGCAAGTACAAACTGCTTCATCTCACCGCGGAACCGGCAACTATTGATGAATTGTTGGCGTGGCTGAATCGGCAGTAAACATTTGAGGGGGCTCTCGGTTCAATTCCCGTTCTATGAGGGGAAGAAGCTGGTCATCGGCCGGGAGCCAATTCACACTGCGGAGTTCATCGGCACGGAGCCAGCGGGCGGCTTCGTGCTCGTTCAGATGCAGTGCATCATTCAGCAGGGAGCACATATAGCAGTGCATCGTGAGGTGGAACTTGGGATAGTCCCATTCGATGGTCGTAAGGAATTTATCGACACTGATTTCCGTGTCCAGTTCCTCTCGTATCTCACGCCGTAGCGCCTGGATTGGAGTTTCGCCCGGCTCAACCTTGCCGCCTGGTGCCTCCCAATAGTCCTTCCACTCGCCGTAGCCCCGCTGGGTGGCGAAGATAGTGTCATCCTTGCGGATGATGGCTGCTACAACTTCGATGGATTTGCGTTCACTCATGGCTTCAGTTCATAGTTATTTTCTATGCTGCCGCCTCGGACGTAGCCTTCGATGTTTTCACGGACCTCACGATAATCCCTCTCGCCGATGGGGCCTTCTTTCTCGAATGCCAGGATGATTTCCCTGGAAGCCTCGTTCTCTTTGTAGGCCTTCCCCTCCAGGAGGAGGCGGAAGTATTTCAGGAATGGGATGGTGCCAACCTGACCGTTCTGGGAATATAGGGGCACGTCCTCCGTCTCGACCTTGAAGAACTTGTAGGTTTCATTCAGGAGACCGATCATTTCCTTACGGATAGTATCGCGCAGTGTTCCGGTCCAGCAGTCTTCGTATGCGCCATATGCTGCGATGAGGAAGATCAGGTTGATGCTGAATTCACGCAGTAGGAGTGTATCCCTGTCGAACGGACGATCCTCGAAGTGTTTGTTGGGCTTGGGTTTCCAGTCCGTGGGACCAAAAGACGGCGAAGTGAAATCGAGGTTGTTCGCGTCGATCTTTGGAATGATGAAGAAGTTGGGCGTGATGTTGTAGCCTTCCGTTTCTTTGTCCCGGTAGCGGATGGCGTTCGGGTTCTGGCTATGCTTTAGGTAGAACTGGTCGATGTTGTACTGGATGGCGTTCTTGGCATAGGTGAACTGCTTATACAAGGAGACACCTTCAGGATGGGAGCCATCCTGATAGTACTTGCTATCGCCAATGTAGTAAATATTGTGATGCTTGCCGATCAGGGACTTATCCAGGTAGATGTGGTCTATAAGTTTGCCATCTTTCTGGTTCTTGAGTGCCGCCAGTTTGTCTGAATCGCCGATGAGGAAGTCCACCATCCTCTCGAACACTTTGTTGAAGTCCTTGGTGGTAAGTGATTCCTTGATGGGGTCTTTGTCATCACGGCTGATATTCAGGTCGAAGAAAGCGTCCAGAAGCGACCATAAGTGAAGAAGGTCATCACGGAAGTATTTGCCCTTCATATCCCTCATCCTGCGTTTACCGACACCGGTGTCCAGGTAGTTCTGGATTTCGGACTTGGATTTGAGGATGTATGGAATCTCGCCAATGGTGATGGGGAAATGGAATTTATCCTTCAGGTACCGAAGGACGGAATAATAGAGGACGATGAGTTCCTCGTCAATATTCACGGCCTTATCCTTGATGCGCAGATCCAGGTAATACGGCTTGCGATCCTTTATCAGGGGGTGCTGACGCAATGTTTTGTGCCAGTCCACCGCTGCTCGGCCGGAATTGTTTATCTTGTGAATCTGCGTGAAGAGGTGACGATGGTCGGAAAGGAAGTCTATCAGACGGATGGCCGTGCTGAGAAAATCGCGGTCGTGTGAGCCGTGGTCCGGAGTCCGGTAGTCCAGTTCGTCCTTAGTGAGTTCAATCTTTTCCTTGATGCAATCCTCCCGGTAGCGCGACATAGCCCGGAAAAGCCACAAGCTCAACTCTGGCAGGAATGTCTCTTGTCCCCGTGCATTGAGGATGTTGCCTGCGGCATCCGTATCGTAGATACTCTCGGGTTTGACGCCAGGCATCCCCAGTAGCGTGAACCCTTCGTTTGGATTGGCAGAATCCAGCTGTAGGAAAGTCTTGGGCAGCAGAAATACCGGAATACTCTCCTCGGCCTGTGCCACGAATAGATAGCCGATATGCTCGACCTTCCAACCATTACCCTCGCGCACGACAGGAACGACATGCCTGCCGGTTCTCGAATCCAGAATCTTATCGAAAACCGACTTATCGGGGTATGGGTATCCTTCGAAGTAGACGAGCATAGCGGCAGCTTATTATTCTTCTGCTTTGGCAGCCTTAGGTTCCAATTTCAGGTACTTAGTGATGAATCCCTCCAACAGCTCGGTAGGAGAAGAATAGTTGTCATCCTCCTCATTGTGACGTCCCTTGCCGTAAAGCTCAGCAAAAGTGAAGACATTCTTGTTACCCTCAGAAGCATCGTTCCGCATAAAAAACAGCGGCGAGATACGGCTGGCGGAATAGAGGTCCTTGCAGACGTCATTCCAGAGGTAGAACATCACCTTGTTCTTGAAATCCTCCTCGGAAACATTGCCCTTGATAAAGAATTCACCCATCTGCTTATCCTCGCTATCGGTAGCCTTGCGGATAAGCGGATTCACCTTACCCAAGAACTCGACCCAAGAGTAAACACTTCCATTTACTGTGAAGGTAAACTCTTTGGCTATCTCGTGATCCAATTTAATCGGTACATATTCCATAGCCCACCGTCTCTTGAAAGCTGAATCCATCGGGAAGAGACTTTGGTCGGACGTATTCATCGTTGCGAGAATATTGAAATTCGCGGGAAGAACCAGTTTATGACTTTCAAGCCCCTTCTTAGCGAGATACTTTCTTAGCTCAGCATCAGGTATGATGGAAAACTCCGAACGACCATTCTTGCGGTCCAGCAACTGGAATAAATCACCGAAAATTTGAGCACAGTTTCCACGGTTAATTTCTTCGATGATGAGATAAACCTGCTTCTCAGCGTCTGTTAAAGTAGTATCAGCCAGCGACTTCCAGGCCCGAACATAAGCATTTGTGAATACCTGAGGGACAAACTCATAGGCGAGTTCCTCGTTGTCAGTCTCGTTGCCATCGTCGTCAAATACCGGATTCATTACAGGTTTGTACGATCCAACAAACGTGGAATAGTCATAGTCGGGATGGAAAGTCGTCCTAAAAATGTTGGTGGTCAACTTTGACTTGTCTTCTACACTTTCAATATCTGCGACCTTATTCCCATCTTCGTCAAAGTAAACAATCTTCTCCCCGTCATAGCCTTCAGTAAGGCCTTTAACTTTATGAGATTTACCTGTGCCCGGACACCCATAATAAATCTTCTGTATGCAATCACCAGTAGTCTCTTCGGCTTTAATGACCACGACCTCATCAGGAATTTCTGAGTTCTGAAGGTCAAGGGCAGTAGAGACAATCAATAAATAGTTGCTAAGAATATCATTGTCAACTTTTGATGCAAACTCGTTGCTTTCAAACAGGACATAAGGATGCATTCCTTCCTTAACAAATGACTTATAGATACGCAGCGGCCCGACATCTTCATGGGCATCTTTTCCTATAACGTTGTTACCAGCAAGTAATTCCTTATATAGTCCTTCCTGTTCAAATGTCCGATTTACCGTACCATCATCTACGGACATCTTCAGATTCTCGGTGAATGCAGTAAGCATTTGGTACAAAGCGGCATCAGCATCTGTCCCAGACTCTTCATTCTTCATCCATGCTGCAAGAACCTGTTTACGTTTTGCTTCTGGAAGAGCAGAGAAATAAACATCAAGGAAAACGATGTTCTTGCTGAATGTGATAGTCTTTGCGAAACGACTACCGCCGGTCCTTTCTGCAGAACTTGCTTTTCTGGCGACAAAGTTGATCTTGCCAAGTTGGAACACCAGTTCCAAACCGACCTGTAACGGCTCGAGTTGCGAGGTGATTAGAGGGTTAGCCGCAATGGCGCTATCTGCTTCACCTGGAGCAAAGATGGCACTTACAAATACCTTGTAGGCATCTTTCAAACGAATCTTCGTGGTCGTTCCATCTAAGTATTCCTCGGAATAGTCAACCTTGCCTTTTCTGTCATTGGCAAGATAAAGCAAATATACCAGAGAAACTACTCGTTTTAGATTTGACAAAGAAGACTTGATGCCAAGCCTTGCATTCTGCGGATTGCGCTTTTTAATTGGCTGAGGAAGAGTTGCCATATCTATTTGTCGTTATTGATTATCTGTTGTGCTATTGCATATGCGAGAAGCGGGGGGACAGCGTTGCCGACCTGCTTCATCTGACTTGTCTTATTGCCATAGAATCGGAATGAGTCCGGGAAGGATTGAATCCTTGCTGCCTCTCTAACCGTAAGACATCTATTAAGAATTGGATGCGTGAAGCGTCCAGATGAAGGAGTGTCAAATCTGGTCGTGATCGTTGCTGCTATACCGTCCTCAAGAAGTCTGCACCAAGTGCCGCTGTAGATAGATTTAGTCCTGTGCTCTGCGGGAAGGACTTCCTTCCCAGCGCCCTTTGGAATTAGAGAGAGCCTTTCCAACGCCAAAGCTGAGTGTTTTGTGGCCACATGGTTAAACAAGACCTTTGATTTGCCCCTGAGCATTTTTTGGTACTCGGAGGTTGCTTTTTTGTCGTATTTAGACACTTCGTCGCCTTCCCCGGAACCGATGAAGGGCAAATCATAAATAGCATCCTGAATGGTTACTCTCTTTTTGGGCGGTGTCGGAAGTTCTATACCTGTTTTACCAAGAGCACCGATAAAGACTGCTCTGTGACGGTCCTGTGGTATGCCGAATTCAGAAGCAGACAAAACGCCACAATTAACCGTGTAACCGAGTTTTGAGAAAGACTCGATAATCTGATTCTTGAAGTATCCGTTGGAAGTAGTGATAATGTTCGGGACATTTTCAAGAACAAAGTACTTGGGACGGTAGGCATCAACAAAACGTACAAACTGTTGGAACAGGAAATTGCGTGGATCGTTTAGATTCAGCCGTTTGCCCTTCTGTGAGAATCCTTGACAAGGAGGGCCTCCCATGATTAGGTCCACATGGGGATGGCGCTTCTTCAGCTCATCTATATTGACGCCACAAATATCTTCATTAATCATCTCTGTTTCAGGATGATTCATTGCATAGGCATCAGCAATCTCTTTGTCGAACTCTATGGCAAAAGCGATTTCAAATCCAGCGGAAATGAAACCTTGTGATAGACCACCAACACCGGAGAATAGGTCTGCAGCAATCATAATTCAGTTTTGATTCTGTTGATGGATGTATCGACATACTCCTGATTTATATCGATACCGATAAACTTACGCTTCAGTCCCATACAAGCGACGCCCGTACTTCCGGCCCCCATAAATGGATCCAGGACGACCTCATTCTCGTTGGAAAGCAATTTAATGAAATGTGTAAGCAACTTGACCGGTTTTTGAGTCGGATGGTTGCCCTTCTTATGCTCGGTATTGCTTATGGTTGAAGTCTCAATGAAGTCATGAACCGGCTTCCCGTCGTTATTAAATGTGCCGGTAGTTCCTTCATTTATGAAATATATCCACGGCTCATTCGAATTGAGGAAATGGAGATTCATATTCCTCGGGATTGGATTCTTTTTATGCCAAATGCCGGTGGTCTTGTAATAGAATCCATTATCCTGGGCCAAGTTGATTATGCTTTCGACCTTGATGACAGACATGAAGATAACCAAGGCACCTCTTTTTTTTAGCACCCTATGGCATTCGGCCAAGAACTGATTCATCTGCTCACACCACGTTTTGAAATCAAGGTCGTCCCAACCTTGGAAGGCAAAATGGTTCGGCCTTAGCTTCTCCATATTTGTCCCTCTTTCTTTCATGAAAAGGCCGAGATTATATGGCGGATCTGTCAGGACTAAATCAACACTTCCATCTGGTATAGCGCGCATTAAGTCGACACAGGTACCACAGGCAACTTGTGCAGATTCATTGACGACAGTAAAACCTTGTAAGGGCATTATATTCTCTTTATTTAAATTTGTGCATGGTATTAAACCAACAAATTTACTCATTTTCTCTCAAAATTAAAATTTTAAGTAAACGACCTTTGCTTAACTCACAATAAATCAATCAAAAAGGAAAACCCCGAACTGCCGCTCGGGGCTCCTTTCAACTATAATTTCTTGTATTCGCCGTGCTTCACCTGCTTGACCTCGCCGGCCTGGATGGCCCGCGCGACCTGTCGCCTTACCGTTCGCAACGTCTTGCCGATTTTCCGGGCCACGTCCTTCATATCGTCCGTCTTGAAATACCCCGGCAGTGCCGCCAGAATCGTCTTCCTGGTTGCAGCAGAGTAAGAGTCGGCCACAGCGATGCCCTCCGGTCGCTCCCGGTCAAGAACGTTGAAAATGTAGTCGTTGTGGACCGAAATCACGCGGATGATCTCCAGGGTGGCGTCGAAGTCAACGTCCGCACATTCAACTGTTTCCCTCACGTCACCGGAATCCATCATTCGCAGCGCCGTAAGCACCATCGCAACCCGCAGGAAGCACCAGGCCAAGCGGTGGGAGCTGGCAGAATAGCGGTCGCCATTGACATCCTGCATCCGCTGCTTCTCGGCCTTGAAGAAATCGTTGAACTTGCCAATCTGCGGGAGCGAGAGACTGAACCGGATCGTTGGCGTGTCCTCCAAAGTCTTGGCGAAGGCGCAGAACCTGGCACCGATGGCGTTAAAGGTATCCTCCAGCGGAGCGTCGCTGCCATAGGAATCGAAACCGTCCATCCACTCGGGCGTGGCGTTGATGCAGAAAAACATGAACCGTGAAAGGAGCCCGTTTTCGGCATCTCTGATGAGCGATTTCACTTGCTCCGGCGTGCCCGACAAAACCGTGGAAAGGCGCGGATTGTCGATTTCCTTCTCTTCTCCATCGTCTCCGCGGCGCAAATACCCGAAACTCTCGTGGGCAAAGGCCTTGCGGAACGAATCGCTGTAGTTGCCGAAATCGCTGGAGAACGAATTGACCACGGTGTCGCCCTCGGTCTCAAACATCAGTAGGTTGCCGTTCTCCGCCATTGCTTGCGCGAACGAGGTGGCGGAACTGTTGGCCGGAACACGAAGCATTTGGATGGGAGGTTTCTCCGGCGGGTCGATGTTCTCACCTTTTTTCTGACGTTTGTAACGGGCGTACTCCTTGCGGTATTCGTCTTTGGCCGTGTTCCAGCGCTCCAACTTCTCCTTGTGAATGGGCATGACCAGCCGCAGGCAGAAGTCGAGCTTTCCCTTGCCAGCACCTGCGGGACCGGGAACAAACAAATACATGTTGGGATAAATGGTCTTGCCGAAATACACGGTTCTGAAGGGCAGCAGGGCTGAACTGATTGTTGCGATGCTTCCGATGAGAACAAGGCTGCGTTCCTGGTCGGTAATCATCAGATCCGTGACTTCTTTGAGCAGGCTGGGAAGAGACGGGAAGATGGACTCGGGGAACACCGGCAAGAGCGGCATTTCTTCTGGGTCATCTTCCAAAAGGGACAAAGGGACATTTTTGTCACTTTGACCTTTTTTGCGTGGTATGTCGTGGCTCGTTCCCGGCGCGTTCGCGGGTCGTTCGAGGGTAACACCCTGATTTTTCGCAAGATAGAAGAGGGTACTTATATCCGTCCTGCCAGAGTCTGATTTCAGGCACTCGGTGTACTTAGTGTCACTTTCGGCCTGGTCATACCCCGGGTAGAGGGAGCTGATGGCGTGGAAGTATCCACGCCCGGATTCACCGAACTCTCCGGCCAGGGCAAA
>JAEEGF011616764.1_pt1 | contig 13531 bp, 7 predicted proteins | sample 9134171 | NCBI WGS metagenome assembly JAEEGF01 (sample SAMN16246542, study PRJNA631951) | gut metagenome | biome: gut microbiome; feature: rumen; material: AP-attached | host: Bos | place: Iran: Karaj | collected 2018-10
TAAGAATCAGAAGCGGAAATCAGCCTATGATGGTATCGATGAATACATCCACGCATTTTACGGGAACGCCCGTGGCAGATTCCAGTTTGTATTTTACCTCTTTGATGATGCTGTCGGAGACAGCGGCCATATTCACACCACGGTCGACACCGATATGAAGTTCAAGGGAAATGGAATCATTCTCATCATCATAGTTCACAAGAACTCCCTTGGACATGGTCTCCCGTTTGAGGATCTGCCAGGGACCGCCTTCCTTGCTGCAGGCGACCATTCCCTTAACCCCGAAGCAGCTGGTTGCAGCTTCTCCGGCAAAATAGGTGAAAACCTCACTGTCGATACTGATTTTTCCGGATTTACGGTTGATATTCAACATAGTTATTCTTCCTTCCCGAGAATACGGGCGGACCATTCTGCAGCCCGACGGTTTCAGATATAAACGGCCATGAAATTATAAACCATGATGGTGAAAATCACAAGGGAAAAAACCGAAAAAACCGCATAACACATAAGAAATGTAAATAATCACAAATAAATACAGGTCACCGTTCTCTGGAGTTGAAGGCTTTTGTACAGTTTTTTTCAGAAAAAGCAAGGTTATTTTGGGTTTACTTTTCCCCCTTTTGATGATAGACTATTTAAGTCAGATTATGGCAAGTTCGCTTGAAAAATTTTTTAAATGGAGATGATTTATAGACATGCAGAGACACTTCAAGTCGATGGACGGTAACACTGCTGCCGCCCATGTATCCTACGCATTTACTGAAGTAGCCGCAATCTATCCGATCACTCCGTCCAGCCCGATGGCCGACTATGTCGACCAGTGGTCTGCGAACGGACGGAAAAACATTTTCGGATCCAGAGTCAAGGTTCAGGAGATGCAGGCGGAATCCGGTGCGGCCGGTGCCGTTCACGGGTCCCTGAATGCAGGCGCTCTTACCACCACGTATACCGCTTCTCAGGGCCTGCTCCTTATGATTCCGAACATGTACAAGATGGCCGGTGAACTTCTCCCCGCTGTTTTCCATGTTTCTGCCCGTGCTCTTGCCAGCCACACACTGAGCATCTTCGGTGATCACAGCGACGTCATGGCCTGCCGCCAGACCGGATTTGCCATGCTGTGTGAAACCAACGTGCAGGAGATCATGGACCTGTCTCCGGTTGCTCATCTTGCAGCCATCAAGGGACGTGTGCCCTTCCTGAACTTCTTTGACGGTTTCCGCACCTCTCACGAGATCCAGAAAGTCGAAGAGTGGGATTACAAAGACCTTGCGGATATGGTCGATATGGATGCCGTTCAGGCGTTCCGTGACCGTGCACTCAATTCTGAGCATCCGGTCATGCGCGGTTCTCACGAAAACGGTGATATCTTCTTCCAGAACCGTGAAGCTTCCAACAAGTATTATGAAGCGATTCCTGAAATCGTGGAAGAATACATGGGAAAGATCAACGAAAAACTCGGTACAGACTATAAGCTCTTCAACTACTATGGCGCTCCTGATGCTGACCGCGTGATCATCGCGATGGGTTCAATCTGCGATGTCGCGGAAGAAGTGATTGACTACCTCACCGCACAGGGTGAGAAGGTCGGTCTCGTTAAAGTCCGTCTCTATCGTCCGTTCCGTGCGGACAAGCTTATCGAAGCCATCCCTGCAACGGCGAAAAAGATTGCTGTGCTCGACCGCACCAAGGAGCCCGGCGCACAGGGCGAGCCGCTCTATCTCGACGTTGTCACTGCTCTTGCCAATGCCGGAAAGAATGACATCCAGGTTATCGGCGGACGTTACGGCCTCGGGTCCAAGGATACGCCTCCTGCCTCGGTCTTCGCAGTCTACAACGAGCTGAAGAAGGATGAAATGAAGCGTCAGTTCACCGTGGGTATTGTGGACGATGTCACTCATATGTCTCTCGAGGAAGCTCCCGCACCCAGCACCGCTCCCGCAGGCACCATCGAGTGCAAGTTCTGGGGACTCGGCGGCGACGGAACAGTCGGTGCAAACAAGAACTCCACCAAGATCATCGGTGACCATACAGACAAATACATTCAGTCCTACTTCCAGTATGACTCCAAAAAGACCGGCGGCGTGACCATCAGCCATCTGCGCTTTGGCGATAAGCCGATCAAGAGCCCTTATTACATCAACCAGGCTGATTTTGTGGCCTGCCATGTTCCGTCTTATATCACCAAGGGCTTTCCGATCGCACGCGATGTACGTCCCGGCGGTATCCTCCTCATCAACTGCCAGTGGAGTCTTGAGGAACTCGAGCATCATCTGGATGCTGCTTCCAAGCGTTACATTGCCAATAACAACATCCAGCTTTACATGATCAATGCCATCGATCTTGCCAAAGAGATCGGTATGGGCAAGCGCACCAACACCATCCTCCAGTCTGCCTTCTTCTCCCTTGCCAAGGTGCTTCCCGAGGCAGAGGCGATCCAGTACATGAAGGATGCTGCACTCCACTCCTACCTGAAGAAGGGCCAGGATGTGGTCGATATGAACTACAAGGCCATTGACGCCGGTGCCACAGCTTATGTCAAGGTCGAGGTTCCCGAGTCCTGGAAAGATGCGGTTGACAAAGTTGCCGATGTGAAGAAGACCGGCCGTGCAAAGACTGTCAAGATGGTCAGCGAGATTCTTGATCCGGTCGACAAGATGGACGGCGATTCTCTGCCTGTTTCCAAGTTTGTCGATCATGCGGACGGTACCTTTGAACTGGGCGCTGCTGCTTATGAGAAACGCGGTATCGCTGTTTCCGTCCCGAAATGGGATGCCGAGAAATGCATCCAGTGCAACCAGTGTGCCTTCGTCTGCCCGCATGCTACGATCCGCCCCTTCGCGCTCACCGAGGCTGAGGCTGCTGCGGCTCCCGCACAGACCAAGCTTGCTGAAATCAAAGCCGGCAAGGGCAAAGGCGAATACAAGTTCACGATGGCTGTCTCCCCGCTCGACTGCATGGGATGCGGTGTCTGCATCGGCCAGTGCAATGTCGGCGCAATCGAGATGGCTCCGCTGGAGAGCCAGACCGAGCAGCAGGAAGTCTTCGACTACATGGTTTCTTCCGTATCTGAGAAGAAGGATATGGTTGTTTCCGATAATGTGAAGTTCAGCCAGTTCGCACAGCCGTATCTGGAGTTCTCCGGATCCTGCGCGGGCTGCGCCGAGACCAGCTACGCCCGTCTCGTGACCCAGCTCTTCGGAGATCATATGCTCATTTCCAACGCAACCGGATGCTCCTCTATTTGGGGCGGTCCTGCGGCGACTTCTCCGTATACTGTAAACAAGGAAGGCAAAGGACCTGCATGGGCCAACTCTCTCTTTGAAGACAACGCTGAGCACGGTCTCGGCATGTACCTCGGCCAGAAAAAGATCCGTGATGATCTCAAGGCCAAGGTCGAGGAACTGATTGCCGCGAACTCCTGTCAGGATGTCAAGGATGCTGCACAGGCATGGCTCGATACTTACGATGACGGTAACACCAACCAGGCAGCCGCCAAGGCGCTTGTCAAAGCGCTCGAAGAGAACGTCAACGGAATTGATGACACCATCAGCTTCTTCGAATCAGATCGCGCGAAGGATATCTTCGGCGACAAACTTCCCGGCATGCTCGAAGGCATCAAGGCTGCGAAAGCAAACGGCGAAAAGTATTGCACCTGCCCTGCCTGCCAGATCGGCGCTGAGATCCTTGCCAAGAAAGATTATCTGAACAAGAAGTCCTGCTGGATCTTCGGCGGTGACGGATGGGCTTACGATATCGGCTACGGCGGTGTTGACCATGTGCTCGCATCCGGTGAAGATGTCAATGTGTTTGTGTTCAACACGGAAGTCTATTCAAACACCGGCGGACAGGCGTCCAAGGCTTCCAACATCGGCCAGGTTGCACAGTTTGCGGCAGCTGGTAAAGAGATCAAGTCCAAGTCTCTTGCCGAGATGGCCATGACCTACGGTTATGTCTATGTTGCTCAGATCGCGATGGGTGCCAACAAGGTGCAGACCCTCAAGGCAATCGCTGAGGCGGAAGCCTATAAGGGACCGTCTCTGATCATTGCGTATGCTCCCTGTGAGATGCACAGCATCAAGGGCGGCATGGAGAACTGCCAGAAAGAAATGGACAAGGCTGTCAAGTGCGGTTACTGGAACCTCTTCCGCTTCAATCCTGCGGCTGAGAAGCCCTTCTCGCTCGACAGCAAGGAGCCTGCCGGCGGTTACCGTGAGTTCCTCATGAACGAAGCGCGTTACAGCCGTCTGACCCGCGAGTTCCCCGAAAGAGCCGAGACCCTCTTCGCCCGCAATGAGGAGAATGCCAAGGATCGCTATGAGCATCTCATGAAGCTCAAAGCAATGTACGAATAAGCGGCAGTCTCTGATAGAATCATCAGCATAAAAATCCCCGCAGTCGGAAATGGCTGCGGGGATTTCTTTTTCTACCTATGAAAAAAGACAGCGCTGATTCTACTTATCAGCGCTGTCTTTTGTTATTTCGACTGATTTGCCGTTGAATCGTATCCGAACTGCTCATAAAGCAAAGCATATCGCTCCTGACGGTTGGAAGGATCGGTGTTCGTATAGTTTCCGTCCAGAAAACGCCAGTAGCCCTTGGAGGGATCCACCCAGCCGAATTCACAGTCGCACTCCGGATGTCTGGCCTGAAATTCAGCCTGCTGATCAGCCGGGATATAGCTCATTGTGCAGTAAAACCGGGTAAGATCCAGGTTATACAGCGGTGTGATATCTTTCAGGGAAGGAAGGTTGCTGATATTCAGGTAGCGCAGGTTCGTGCAGGCAGCCAGGGGAGAAATGTCCGTGACATGAGAAGAGAAACACTCCAGATATTCCAGGTTCGGACAGGAGGCCAGCGGTTCCAGACTTTCTACCCAGCTGACAGACAGCACGGCCGCCTCCAGCTTGGGCATGCAGCGGCAGAACTCGATATTGGTGATGCAGTTGTGGCCGAGATCCAGATACTTCACATCGGTGCAGTACTGCAGTTCCTTGGCAAAGTTATCTGTTACGCAGCCGGTTGCCCAGATCCGTTCGGTATCTGTCAGACAGTTATATACTGCCATGGTGCCGTCGGCCGTTTCTCCGTAACTGCTGAAATAGACACGCCAGACGATCTTGACGTCGGGAAAATCATCGCGCAGTCTGGCCATGACGGGACTGGATACCTCACATTTGTCCAGTTTGAGATATTTGAGCTCGCCCATAGCGGGAAGGATCAGACGGATGACGGAATCCACACCCTCATCGGAAATATTTGTGTCCACATATTCAAGTCGTTCGTCAGCAGTGGATACTTTTTTTCCGTACAGAAGGAACGGACAGTCAAATACGACATCCGGACGGGATTGCTTGAGGAGATGTATATCTTCTGGTGTCAGGACATTCGGGAAAACCATACCGCTCTTTGATTCAGCGATCCTTTCGGGATCCTGAGTGAAAGAGCCGAGTGCTGAAAAGTCAACACGCTCAAGCGCCGGCAGCTTTTTCAGTTCACGGGCTGCCTCCGCTGCATATGGAGATTTTAGATCACTCAGATCCAGAACAGTAAAGCTTTTATCGATCTCACGTCCGTTTATGATGACATGATAGAAAATATTGGCTTCAGGATAGGCAGCCTGCAGTGCGCCGACATCTTCGAAGGTATATTCAAGTCCGTCTGTAAGAGTGATCTGACGAAGGTCCTTCAGCGTGACGGAGGCAGAAATCAGCCCGTCAAACAGGGCTGTATCATCCAGCGAGACTTCTGCAGTCTCCTCAGGCAGTTCCAGTACAGTTCCGTCAGAACGATGCAGTGTGATGATTACCGGCTCCGGCGTGGGCGGAACATCCGGTGTTGGTGCGGCAGTCTCTATGACAGGGGCGGAGGTGTTTGCCGGCTCCGGAGGCACTGCGGTTTTTCCGCAGGCGCTCAGAAAGAGCAGCAGGCAGAGAAGAAAGCCCGGAAGAATTCTTTTCATCAGCATACGGATTACCTCCAGATCAGCGGGTTTTATTCTTTCTGCTGCGGCCCATGATGTCCCGGTAAAGCGCAATAGCACCGATTGATGAGAAAAAAGCGCAGATGCAGAATAGAATGAGAATGACTTTAGAATATGTGGTACTGAGAAATCCAAGCAGCGGATTAAAATAATTCAGAATCACAAGCACGAGAGTGGCGGCGGCAAATGCCAGCGTGAGATGGGGACAGTAGCGTATGACATTGAACATAAATCGATTCATGAAAGCCTCCTATGAAAGGGAGTCGGCAGGAAGTGCTTCGATTTCCTTGATAAGTATGATATCGGGCATGTCGCGTTGTCCGGAAGTGGAAGGCCTGTTTACAAAATCCGTACCGAACATCATGGATGTGGAACCGCCTCCATCCAGATTGAAGGCCTGTACACATCCGAGCGAGGCGAAGATCCCTGCAAACTCACTCATATAAATACCCTTGGAATAACCGGGGCTTCGTCCGTCTGCAACAACAAAGCAATAATGGCCTGGCTCATAGTAGCCGATTCCCGTACGGGGATTATAACCGGCGATATAACTCGGCAGGTTCATTTCCGACTCGGAAAGAACGTTTCCGTTTCCGTCCATCATGGCTGGACCGAAACACCAGATATGCCGGATAGATCCCTCCGCATAATCTTCTGCGTGATAATCGCGGGAATTCATGCACTGCATGGATCCGTCGGAAAAAAGAATGCAGATGTCGCTCCCGTTTGCTGCGCTGCTGATACTGACACCGTTGCGCAGAATGATGCCGCCGAAATTGAGTCCGCAATAGTCTCCGTTTATCGCAAGAAGGGCTCCGGTTTCTTCCACCATCTGCGGCATGAGAGCTGTGCGGCTCGGGTAAGCAAGCCCGTGCGCGAAATAAGACTGGAAACAGTCGATATTTCCCAGATAGATATCTGCCACGTAATAAACGGATTGATCATTCCCCACGCCGAGTGTGCCGCTTGAGAGCGTTATGCTGATATTCTGACTCGAATAGGAGTTATCGGTGAGGAGAATCTCATTCGTAAAATGTTCCTCAAACTTTTTCTGCAGTTCTGTTCGCAGATCAGGGAGCTCTGGCTCGGGGGCATCCGTTTCCACAGGAATCTCCTCGGATTGAACAGGGGACTGCTCGACCGGTTCCTGCGAAGCGACAGGCAGAGAAGGAGTTATCGCCACTGTTACGGGAGCGGTCGAGACAATTGTTTTCTCGAAGCGCCGCGCAGCAATCTCAATACCTGCTTTTTTGCAGAGCCACCAGCCGCCCAGAATCAATACTGCGAGGAAAAGGTCAATGAGTATGATCTGCCATACGGGCCTCAGCCCGTTTCTGTTCTTCATGAGGTCATTTGCCAAAATAGGCAATCCTTTCTTCGTCGGTCAGGAAAGTCCATTGAGCGACGGTTTCCATGCTGTGCTTCTCATAATCACTGGATGTGATCATGTTTATCAGGTCATTTCTGCATTTCAGATAATTCGGATAACTGATCTCCCAGCGAACGCAGTCACGCTTCATCTCCTCATCGATCAAGGAGTACATATCTTCCATGCGCTGGACAACGGCTTCATTGGAGAGCGGTCCCTTGATCATCTCGGCAACACGGGTGACATAGCGGTCACGAAACGCTTCGTTTGCCAGAAGTTTCTGAAGCATCTGTGCGTAATAGTTCAGCGCAAAATCAATGTTGAAGAAATTGCGGAAGTTATAATAGTCATAACGGAAGGCTGCATCCAGATCAAAAAAGATGGCTTTCCATCGATTCCCGTCCAGTTCAGGGGAACGGTAGAAAGATGTATTGCCGTAAAGAATATCAAAATTACCCGTATACTGCTCCACAATGATCCAGTCGATGAAACTATCAATATCGAGCAGAGAGCAGAGATGCTCATAATTCGCGGGGTCTGTCATGTCGTTGTTTACGCAGTAGAAGATTACAGTTTTGTAGAACTCGGTGCTCAGGATCGTAGGATCTTCCTCAATCTCAACAGTTTCCTTGGGAATCCCTTCGAGATCGGCGATAAACTGTCGGTTGATCTTATCCTTCAGGGCATAGACACCGCAGTACTGCCCGTTCATATACATTACCACCCATTTGCTTCTCTGGGCTGCCACGATATCGGTGCTGGCAAGGCAGAGGTCCTCGGAGATCTCGTTCCGGATTACGCCTTTGTCGCTGTCGTGACCGGATCGCAATGTAAGTGCGGAAAAAGAGGAGATGCCTCCGTCAAACAGATCATAGTCCAGACGGCTTTCTCCGTAGGCGCCGCGGAAACGGAAGGAGAGGTTTTTCTTCGGCCGGCCAAGGCTTGCCCTTCCTGCCATCTTCACCCCACAATCGATTGAGAAGGAGCTGTCTTTCTCAAAGTATTCGATTGCGCCGGAAAGCTCAAGCCCCTTGATACCCTGACGGTAGATGCGTTCAAGTTCCTTCGCATCGTCAGCGACCACGCTGAGGACAGGGAGCGTGTGCCCCTCATTGAGAAAGTAGCTGGCTGTCAGAGGACGGCTGTCGAGCCCGGAACCGTCTGAACAGATGGCCCGTATCACACAGGTGGATTCAATCGTGATCGGTCCGCTGTATTGCGCGCTTTCATGTGAGGGAAGGGAACCGTCGGTCGTGTAGTAAATGTTGCCTTTTCCGGAAAGAGAGATCGTAAGAGAGTCGACCCCATCATACAGTCCGTCAGGGATGTCTGTTTCCGGTTTGGCGCAGACATATCGCACTCCGTTCCCGTTCTCAGCTCCGGGAGTGGGAACTGTGAAGTAAAAGAAACCGTTTTCTCCGGGCACACGTCCGAAGGAGCCGCCGTAGGGAATATCCTTGATCGAGGCGTAGTCACTGAGGACGGTACCGTCGCTGATATAGAGGCGATCATTTTCACCATCAAGACGGAAAGAGGAAACAATGGTATTGCTGCTGTATGAGGTTGCTGCTTGTTCAAACCCCAGAATGAGGATCATTGCACCTGGAGCCAGCGTTCCGTTCGGGAGACGAAACTGCTTCAGTTCGTCAGAACGGTCCGAAAGATAATAGTGTGATAGTTCTACCGGAGCGGAGGAAATATTCCTGAGTTCGATCCAGTCAGGGTATTCATCACGTTCCCGGCTGTACAGAAGTGTGCGGTTGGACGTGGAAACTTCACTGATCACAAGCGGACCAGCAGAAGATGAATTCTTCTGCAGCGAAATATAGCTGCTGACTGTGTTGTCGAGACCGGGGGTAGGATAGCGGCACTCCGAGTAACTGTCCTTTTCGGTCAGAACGAAGGAGATATCTGCCTTGCTGTCCGGACAGACAAACTGGGAAGAAAGGTTTTGCGCAGCTGTTGATAGTGTCAGCGTTTCTCCTGCGGAGAGGGAAAAACCCGCATGCAGTTCCTCTCCCGCAGTCTTTTCCGTCCCGGAGGCAAACACCAGCAGATATCCTTCAGACGGGATAGATACGTCAGGGAACGTGAACCCGTCCCGCATGCCTTTGTCTGAGAGTCGCCAGCCCTCCAGAGAAACGGTATGGTCCGAAATGTTTTTCAGTTCTACCCAGTCATAGAATGCTCCGTCAGCGGAACGCAGGGTAGCTTTGTTTTTCCCCATAACTTCATTGATCAGTACTGAACCTGCTTCCAGATCCGGAGATGAAGCCTCAGCGGGCTCCTTGTCAACCTGCAGGATCGTCCCTGAGGAAACTGCCGTCTCTGAAGGGGCAGCAGGAGATGATACAGGAGATGAAACCGGAGATGGTCTGTTCATGATCAGAAGGACTGCCCCGGCACATGCAATGATGAGCAGTGCGATCAGCAAAGGGAGAAGAAAGCGAGGTTGGTTTTCCTTTTTTTTCTTATGCATCGTTTATGTCTTCCTGGGATTGAGTGTTCATATCATCCGGGTTCAAAGCACCATTTTCATTGGGGTCTGCTGTACCGCCCTCGTTTGGAGCAGGTGTACTGTCCCCGTTGTGGTCGGACGCATTACCCTCGTTGGGGCTGGATGCACTACCCTCATTTGGATCGGATGTACCGCCTTCGTTCGGATCTGTTGCAGCATTTCCGTTCGAATCCGAAATACCGTCTCCATCCGGATCCATAGGCTCTGTCGGGCTTATTCCAACGGACGGATCCCAGTTTCCAAGTGCGGGGAAGTATTCCTGAACATATTCTGCGGGAGTGAACGTATAGGTGAAGAAGGCCTTGACTGCCCTGTTGGACCAGTCCCATGAGGAAATGTTATTCTCCTCTTTGCTGACTCGCAATACCCAGTCACGTTCATTAAAACCCCAGGTATTACGGTCTCGCTTTATTTCCGGTGTGAGGAGAGTCTTGTACCGCTCCATTGTTGAGAGGATGGCGCTTGTGGACAGCGCTTTGTCATAAACCTCCGAATAGCGCACAAGGAAACGCTCAAGAAACTGTCTGTTTGTCAGCAGAGATTTCACAATAAAAGTAGTTTCTTCCGACAGGAAGGTCGTCATACCGAGAACACCCTGGAACGGCGTTTTGAATGCATTGTCCACATCATAAAAGGCTGTGTGCCATTTCCCGTCTTCTGCGGAAGAGCGGAAAAAGACAACATTGCGGCAGAGGTCAAAATTCCCGCACAGACCCTCCATGATGATCCAGTCGATGAAGGAATCCATATCGAGTTTTTCGCACAGATATGCGTACCCTTCATCATCCAGCGTCCGGTGACGCCTGGTAAAATCCACGATCTGCATATAGAAGTCGCCGGAGGGATCAAATGGATAAACTGCCCGCTCCACGGTGGTTTTTGGAACATTGTACCGGGAGGCATAAAACTGTTTGGAAAAATCCTCCCGAAGGGAGACGATCCCGTAATACTCACCGTTCAGGTAGAGGATACAGAATTTGCTCCCCTGGACAATCAGCGTGTCGGACATACTGCGTGCAAGATCCTCCCACATTTCATTCGTGAAAACAAGCGCGTGATTGTCCTGCCCTTTTCGCAGTGTGAGAGAATCAAATTCAGTGATGCCGTTGTTGAACAGATTATATTCAAGTTTGCTGTCCCCGTAGCAGCTGCGGAAATGGACCTTGAAGCTTTTATATGCAAGCCGGAGACTGGTATTGCCGGAAAGCGTGATTCCGCAGTTCACGGTGAAGGAACCATCCGGTTCGAAGAGGGAGAGAGAACCTTCAATTTCAGGCGCCTTTTTGTAATCGTCACGGAGATCCTCCAGCGCTTCAGGATTTTTTCCAACCAGACTCAGCACCGGAAGTGTATGGTTTTCGTTGAGGATATAGGAAAAAACACCCGTCCTGCTCGGCATCATCCCGTATTCGAAGGAAACTGCTTTCAGAACAGTCGTCGAAGAAAGAGCGATGGGGCCGGAATAAACCGGACTTTCCGCAGTCGGCTCAGAGCAGTCCAGCGTATAGTGGATCACGCCTGAAGAAGAAAGAGTGACCAGAAGGTCTTCGGCATCATTGTATATACCTGCGGGGACGAGAGCAAGCGGTGTTTCAGAAACACGCCTGTATCCGCCTTCATTGGGCAGACCGGGCGTAGCGGCCGGATAATAGAACATGCCCGGAATCGCAGGAGTGCGTCCGAAGGTCGCTCCGGCAGGAACGTCTTTCACGGAAAGGTAATCGATGAGTCCGCTGCGGTCGGAGAGATAGAGATGCTCGGAAGTGCTGTTGAGGGAGAAAGGAATGGACTCAGAGCCGGCATCTCCTTCACAGGGGAAAAAGATATATTCACCCGGCTCAAGTCTCCGGGAGGGCAGCTGCCAGTTTTGCAGATCATTGAAATCGTCTGACAGAAAATATTTGGATAGATCCACCGGAGAAGAGGAAGCGTTGCCTAACTCAATATAATCGCTTGTCTGCAGGGTATCGCTACCGTCTACTTTGACTTCGCTGATATATAGCCCTTCCGGAAGAGGAAGGGACATCTGATAATGAAGATACCCGGCTGTAGTGTTGGCGTATCCGGGCGTAGGGTAAGCAGAAATCCGGCAGGTTTCCTGCTCCGGGTCAAAGAAAACGGAGTGATCGTTCTCGCAGGGGATGCACGAGAATGAAGAAAGCAGCTGTCCGGCAGGAGATATTAGATAAATTTCCTCATTATCGGAAAGAGAAAAATCCGTATGCAATTCATTCCCGATAACGGTGTCTTTCCCGTCTGCAAAGACTATGAGATATTCTTCGCTCTTCAGGGTGATATCTGGAAAAGCCCATCCGCCTCCCTGTTTATCGGAAAGGCTGTGATTGGACAGTGAGATATCTGAGGCGGAGGCGTTATACAGTTCGATCCAGTCCGGGAAATCTCCGCTCTCATCTGCGAGAACAGCCGAGTTGTGATGCATGACTTCATTGATCACAAGGCGGCTTTGTTCCCGGAGAAACTGTACAGAGTTGTCTGAGGAAGCATCGGGATGCAGTATAGCTACAGATCTCTCACCGCGGATCCTCGCTTCCCGGAATAAAAGCCAGCCGATCAAACCGGCTGCGATGAGAAAAACGGCAAAGAACAGAATGACTGCGCGTTTATTCAGTTTTCTTTTGTGTTCCGTCATTCAGCATGCCTTTCTTATGAGGTTACATGGCGCCTCTCCGCTGGATCAGAACAAGAATCGTCTTCAGAAGAATCTTCACATCCAGTGAGAGACGAAACTGTGTGATATATTCGGTATCCAGCTTCACGACCGTCTCAAAATCGGTGATCTGGCTGCGGCCGCTGACCTGCCACATGCCGGTGAGTCCCGGCTTCACAGCAAGCCGCGCTCTGTGATGATATTCGTACTTTTCCCACTCATCGATCGTGGGCGGCCTTGTTCCGACAAGGCTCATTTCGCCTTTCAGGATATTGAAAAACTGCGGGAACTCATCCAGACTCGTCTTGCGTAAAAATTCGCCCAATCCGGTCTTGTGTGTTCCGTCCGGAAGCGTGCGATTGCCGATAACACGCGGATCAAAATCCAGTTTAAACATATATCCGTCCTGGACCCGGTTGTCGGTGACCAGACTGGCTTTCCTGTCTTCCGCATCCAGATACATAGTCCGGAATTTCAGTATATAAAACGGCTTTCCGTTCTTTCCGACGCGCCGCTGACGAAAAATAACAGGTCCTGGAGAGGCTATAAAGATTGCCGGAGCGATAAAGACCCCGATGATCAGGGTGAATATGCTTCCGATCAGTCCGCCGATAATATCCATCACACGTTTAATGAACGCTTGATGTGGTTCAATATAATTGAAAGCAGTAGTAATCACACTGTGCTTTCCGATCCGTTCAATAAACTGTTTTTGCGTTTCAACACTATGAAGATTGATAATTGAGTGTACAGTTACACCCATTTCAGCGCAGGCATCCAGCAGGGAAGCAGGTGAAGGTGAACTATCTGGCAGGTACAGAAGGACTTCATCGATCCATTCACGGCAAATATAGTCAGCCGCTTCCTCTAGGGAACTGACGACCGGAACACCTTCAATAGGATCAGTCAGGAAGGAATCGGTGATGACAAGACCTCGGATATCAAAAGGTTCCACTTCATCCTTCTGAAGTTCAAGCACTATATCATTTGCAAGCT
>JAEEGF010486002.1_pt1 | contig 13527 bp, 6 predicted proteins | sample 9134171 | NCBI WGS metagenome assembly JAEEGF01 (sample SAMN16246542, study PRJNA631951) | gut metagenome | biome: gut microbiome; feature: rumen; material: AP-attached | host: Bos | place: Iran: Karaj | collected 2018-10
ATCATAATCCATCACAAACCTCACCCATCTTTCAACGACCTGTCATAAAAAAATAAGTCATCAAGCAAAAATGTTCTATATTTCCCCCAAAAAGGGGTTTGAAGTGCCTTTCAGCATCAAAGCTCTTTTAGTCCAAGCTAAAGGGTGGTTTACTTGAAGCTGACGCCCCTTTTACTACATGTAAATGAAGCATTTGCTCGTACCTATTCAAAGTGTTCTATTTTTCCTCTGATTGTTAAGTTGAAGGTCTCTTACTAATTAACTTCTTTAAATAGAAAAAATAATCTCCAAACTTTCAACAAGAACAAGACACAAAAAGTGTGATAATATGTGACGGTTGGTGATGGGTTCAAAAAAAGCATCACAATTACAACAATCTAAAGTCCAATTGATTACTTGTCATTTGTGATGGTTGACAATTATTTGCATAAAAAGCCTGTTATTGAAAAAAGAGGTTTAGCACTTTTTTGAGATTTTTTATAAAAAATTGTATCACATATTGCTTTTTTTATTATCTTTGCATCCGAAAACCCAAAAGGCCTTGTGAAAGGGTTTTTGGAGTTTGATTCCCATTGCAATTTTTTGGGTGGCCATAGTTTCTAACATTACACATGGAAACTGGAAATTTAAAATCGCAGAATGCCGTTTACGAAGTGGAATGCTTTCTGCAAGAAAGATTCGAGTTTCGCCGGAATGTACTCAACAACAAAGTGGAGTATAGGGTAATTGGCGAAGCTGGTCAATCTCCAGCGTGGAAATCAGTGACTCCAGAGGCGCTGAACTCCATTGTCAGGAGCGCAAAACTCGAGGGTATCGGAGGCAAGAGGTCTCCCCGCACTAACATTGAGGAGTACATCTTCTCCAACGTTATCCCTCAGTTCGACCCCGCCCAGGATTTCCTGGGGCAACTGCCAACATGGGATGGTAATAATCATGTGACTGACTTGTTCAACCGCATCCCTGGCCTCACCACCGAGCAATTGGCTTGGGCTTGCAACTGGCTTCGTTCAGTTGTGGCTCATTGGCGAGGACTGGATCAGGAGCATGGCAATGAATGCCTGCCTATCCTGATTGGCGATCAGGGCTGTGGAAAGACCACATTCGCACTAAGGTTGTTACCCCCACAGTTGAGGTGTTACTTCTTGGATCACATCAACTTCAGCAACAAGTTTGATGCTGAAATGGCGCTGACTAACAATCTCTTGGTGAACATCGACGAACTCGCCAACATCAAGGGTGGTCAGCACACGAAGCTCAAACAGACGCTCTCGAAGCAGAAGGTGAATGGGCGCACCATCTTCGGCAGAACGCAAGCCGACAGAAGGCGTTACGCTTCATTTATCGCCACTACTAACGATGAGCAACCACTGAACGATCCTACGGGTAGCCGAAGGTTCCTCTGTCTGCAAGTGCCTCATGGCAAGTTCATTGACAACGAGACTCCCATCGACTACCACCAGCTTTATGCGCAGGTGATGTATGAATTGGATGAAATGCAGTCACCTTATTGGTTTACCAACGATGAGGTGAAGCGCATCCAGGAAGCCAACCTACCTTTCTTCAAACAGAATGTGCTGGATAAGATGATAAGCATCTATTACCGCATTCCCAAGAAGCATGAAGCCGCAGAGTGGATCTCTATTGAGGAGGTGGTACTGAAGTTGCAAAAGCCCTTTCCCATGTTGGAAGACAATTTCTCTACAAGGGTAAAGATGGGCAAAGTGCTGAGAGGAATGGGATGTGCTTTTGAACACACCCGAGATGGTGCCAAGTACTGGCTGATTGAGCAAGGGGTTGCCTGATGGCATCCTATCTATGATTAAGAGAGCTGTTCCCTTCTTGGGGCAGCTCTCTGATTTTAGTTAACCATTATTACTTATTCATGAAATTTTACACCTTATTTATATATATAGGAATGAATTGCATTCACAAAAAGAACAATTTTTTGGCATATTTTAAAAAATCTTGGCAAAAAATTTGCATTTAATAAGATTTTAGGTAACTTTGCACCCGATTATGTGCTTTGAGTTTATTTAGCAAATGTGAATGTAAAGAAAGTGTTCTTTTTCCTTTTTGTCACCAAACCGAGGATAAACGATAGTTTTCGATACAGGCTCAATAAATCGACTGCAAGCAAGTATTAGTTAAATTAAGTAAAGAGTTTTTTTATGAAAAAGAAATTCATGCTGTTCTTGGCCTGCCTGTTCATAGGAATAGGATTGGCAACCGCCCAGGTCACAAGGGTAACAGGTAATGTTACCTCTTCTGAAGACGGACTGCCAGTAACTGGTGCCTCCGTCTTAGTAAAGGGCACAAACGTGGGTACGATTACCGACATCGACGGTAATTTCGTTATCTCTAATGTGCCAAGTTCTGCAACTACCCTGGTTATCTCATTCATCGGTATGCAGACTCAGGAAGTTCCTATCCGCGAGAGCGTTCGCGTGATGCTGCGTCCTGATTCTGAGTTGCTGGATGAGGTGGTGGTTACCGCCATGGGTATCTCTAAAGAAAGGAAAGCCTTGGGTTATGCCGTTCAGGACGTTAAGTCTGACGAGCTGACTCGTGGTGCAAGTACTTCTCTGTCATCAGCACTGCAGGGTAAGGTATCAGGTGTGGAGATTTCTACATCATCTGGTATGCCTGGTGCATCTTCTAACATCACCATCCGTGGTGTCCGCTCTTTCACTGGCGATAACACCCCTCTGTATGTCATCGATGGTATGCCTGTTGCATCTTCATTCGATATCAGTACAGGTTCTTCAGTAGGTGGTGGTCCTGACTATGCTAACCGTGCTGTGGATATCGATCCTAACGACATCGAGAGCATCAACATCTTGAAGGGTCAGGCTGCTTCTGCATTGTATGGTATGCGTGCTTCTAACGGTGTGATCATCATTACTACCAAGAGTGGTAAGGGTGCTCGCAAGGGTAAGCCAGAAATTACCATCACTTCTAACCTGTCATTCGACGTAGTTTCTCGTATGCCAGACTTCCAGAAGGAATATGCACAGGGTTCTGGTGGCAAGTACTCTCCTACTTCATCACTGTCTTGGGGTCCTAAGATTTCTGATTTGGCTAACGATCCTACTTATGGTGGTAGCACAGACAACAAGTACACTCAGGCATTGGGTATGGACCAGGGTCAGTACTATGTTAAGCAGCGTGCAGACGCAGGTCTGGATCCTTGGGCAACTCCTCAGGCATATGACAATGCTAAGGATTTCTTCAGAACCGGTACTACTTGGGCTAACAACGTGAACATCGCACAAAGCTTTGAGAAGGGTAACTTCTCATTCTCTCTGGGTAACACTACCGCAAGTGCTACTGTTCCTAAGACTGGTATGGATCGTTACAATGCTCGTTTGGCTGCAACAGCTAACTTGACTGATAACTGGACAACCGGTTTCACTGGTAATTTCATCCTGTCAAAGATTCGCAAGCAGACTGGTGCTAATGGTGGTTTGGTGGCTACCATCTATGGTTCACCTGCATCTTATGACTTGGGTGGCATCCCAGCTCACATCGATGGTGACCCATACACTCAGAACACCTATCGTAACACATCAGGTTTCGATGCTGCTTACTGGGCAATCGATAACAATGCGCATACTGAGCGCTCACAGCGTTTCTTCGGTAATGCATACGCACAGTATAAGACTACTTTCGGTACCGACAACCACACTTTGATTGCAAAGTATCAGTTAGGTGCTGACTCTTATACCACTAACTATTCTTCTCTGTATAGCTACGGACACCAGAATGGTAAGGGTTCATCTGACCACGATGACTACACTATCAACGAGATCAACTCTCTGTTGACTTTCAACTACGACTGGAAGATCAATGAGGATCTGGATTTCGGTGCTTTGATTGGTAATGAAATCGTGAACAAGACTACCAAGTATATCTGGGCTTATGGTTCAGACTTCAACTTCCCAGGATGGAACCACATTGGTAACGCAACTGTGAACGACTCTTCAGAGAGCATCTCACGCCGTCGTACCATTGGTAACTTCGCTAACTTGTCACTGTCTTGGAAGAACATGCTGTTCTTGAACGCTACTGGTCGTCAGGATATCGTTTCAAGCATGCCTCGCGGCAACCGCACATTCTTCTACCCATCAGTATCTCTGGGCTTCATCTTCACTGAAATCGAGGCTCTGAAGAACAATGTGCTGACTTATGGTAAGTTGCGTGCATCTTATGCTGAGGTAGGTCAGGCTGGTACTTTCTTGCCAAGTTACTACTCATCATCTAACCATGGTTCAGGTTTCTCTTCTGGTACTCCAGTTCGTTGGCCGATCGGTTCTGTTGTAGGTTACGCTCCATCAAGCACTATCTATGACCCGAATTTGAAGCCTCAGAATACCAAGTCTTATGAGTTCGGTGTTGACCTGAACTTCTTCAATGGTATCATTTCTTTGAGCTATACCTATTCTCGTCAGAACGTGAAGGATCAGATCTTCTCAGTTCCTTTGGCAAGTTCAACCGGTTATGGTTCATTCACTACCAATGGTGGTAAGATTCATACCAACGCTCATGAAATCACTTTGGGTATCAAGCCTTTCGATGGCAGAAACTTCAAGTGGGATATGAACTTCAACTTCTCAAAGATCGACAACTATGTTGACGAATTGGCAGAGGGCGTTGAGAGCATCTTCCTGGGTGGTTTCACCACTCCACAGGTTCGCGCCGGTATCGGTGACAAGTATCCTGTAATCTACGGTTCACAGTATCTGCGTAACGCAAATGGTGACATCGTTGTTGACGAAGACGGTCTGCCTATGTCAGGTGCCGACGGTGTGATTGGTGTTGTTTCTCCAGACTTCCGTCTTGGTTTGAACACTAACATCGAGTACAAGAAGCTGCGTCTGAGCGCAACATTCGACTGGAAGCAGGGTGGTCAGATCTACGGTGGTACAACCAACGTGCTCGACTACTATGGTGTAACCCAGCGTACAGCTGATTATCGTAACAAGGATAAGTTCCTGTTCGAGGAGCCAGCTGTTAAGCAAAATGCAGACGGTTCTTACTCACCTAACGACATTTATATCAAGGGTAGCGATGCTTACTACTACTTCGACGCAATGAATACAGTTGACGAGGCATCTGTTTACGGCAACTCATTCATCAAGCTGCGTGAAATCACTCTGAGCTATCCTGTATTCGATAAGCCTTGGCTGAGTGTAACAGCAAGCGTGTTCGCACGTAACCTCATCCTGTGGTCTGAGATCAGAGGTATTGACCCAGAAGTTTCTCAGGGTAACAACAATATGTCTGGTGCATTCGAGCGTTTCTCACTCCCAGGAACTTCAAGCTACGGTTTAGGTGTAACAGTTAAATTCTAAAAGAGAGGAGAAAGATTATGAAATCAATATTGAAATTAACATTTGGCGTTTTCGCAGCCGCATTAGTATCTGCCACCATGGTGTCTTGCTCTGAAGACATTATGGACAAGATTAATGAGGATAGAAACCACGCTACAGACGCTCCTGCAAAATACACCTTGGCTGAAGTCATCGTGTCATCTGCATGGGATAATACCGGTAGTGACTTGAACACTTACGCTGCTGTATATGTTGAGCATGAGGCTGGTGTAGATAACCAGATGAACCACGCTGAAATGCGTAACGGTGAGCCTACAAACGCATCAACCTATAACAATAGTTGGAGCGAATTGTATAGAACTCTGAGAAACCTGAACGTAATTTTGTCAAACGAGGAAAAGTCAAGTGACCCATTGGTAAAGGGTGTAGCAGAAATTTTGACTGCATACAACCTGGCTATTTTGACAGACCTCTTTGGTGATGTTCCTTTCAGTGAATCATTCAATCCTGACGAGAACAAACAGCCTAAGTTGGATACTCAGCAGGAACTCTATGGCAAGATTTTCAACTATCTGGATCAGGGTATTGCTGACGTAAAAGCTTCTACAGGTAACACTTTGTCAGACTATGATTTAATCTACAAAGGCAATGCTTCTAAGTGGGTTAAATTCGCAAATGGTCTGAAAGCTCGCTACACTATGCGCCAACTGAAGCGCAATGGCGATGCTGCTCTGACTAGCGTGCTGCAGTATGCAGATCAGTCATTTGAATCAGAAGCTGACCAGGCTAAATTCAACGTGTATAATGCTACTCAGCTGAACCCTCATTTCGACTTCGAGTGGAGCCGTGATGGTCTGGGCGCAAGCAAGAGTGCTTTCGACAAGCTGGCTGAGCGTAACGACCCACGTATCGAACGTCTGTATTGGGATGGTAACTCTTGGGAACATTTGTACGCTGATGACCTTTCTCTCTTTGTGAATGGTGTTTCTGACCCAGGTGTTTACAAGTATTCTTACACTGCATACATGTTTGCACAGACTGCTGATACATACATGATGAGCTATCGTGAGCTGCTGTTCCTGAAGGCTGAGGCATTGGTTCGCTTAAACCGTGCTGCTGAAGCAGAGCCTCTGTTGAAGGAAGCTATAGAGCTGACATTTGCTAACGTTGAAGCTTCTGTTGAAGCTGCTTGTACCTCTCCTTCTGTAGGTGCATACGGTGGTATTGAAGATATCCGTGGCAATGGTGAAGACTTAACCGCAGCTGATGCTGACGCTTATTTCGATGCAGAAGTAAAGCCTCGTTTCACTGCTAACCCATTGAAGGAAACTTTGATTCAGAAGTATCTGTCTTTCTGGAACGCTAATGCTGAGTCACTGGAAACCTTCAACGATGTTCGTCGTTTGATTGCTTTGGGTGAGGTAGATTTGTTAGAGTTGGAGAATACAAAGAAATTCCCTCTGCGCTATACTTACGGTTCAGGCGATACTACTACCAATCCTAACGTGAATGCTGCTTACGGTGATGGCCAGTATGTATATTCTGAACCAGTATGGTGGGCAGGTGGTAACCGCTAAGTTTAGGCTAAGAACGGCAAACCACTATAATACTCTTTTTTGATTATTTGTTTGAGGAGGGGATATCCGATGAGGACATCCCCTCTTCTTATATATTAATTAAATCATTTTGGGAATAAGTCCTCAAAGAAGTGTGGCAATATCAGCAGGAAGTAACATTTATTAGCTTTGGCTCAAATGGCAAGGTTAATTATAAGAACAATCAATACAGGCCTACTGTCACTACTGACTCCTATCAAGAAAAAAGAAATATACAAAAAAACTGATTTACTGATTTACTGCTTTACTTTTCTACTGTGCACTTCTCCATATATCACCAGAAAGCAACAAATATATACTCCCTCACCAGGAAAAAATCACTAATGAGGGAGTAAAAATAGGTTATAAAGTAAGACATTATTTATTAGCTGAAGTAAGCGGATGGGCGTTTCCCTTAACCTCTTTCAGATACGCCTTGGCAGAACCTATCTTGAGGTAGAAATCAATGCGAATAGGGAGGCGATTAGCATCGTCAGTAATATAGAAACGGAGGAGTTCGTTCTTGTCACCATCTTTATCATATGCGAATAAAGAGAAACCCTTGCAAGCGTATTTCTTGCCGTCCTTTGCCTTGATGGTGCTATTGCCCAAGCAAATAAGTGTTTCATCCTCCACCTTACGACCTGTAGCCAAAGGTAAAGTAGTCTGATGTCCTTCCACAAAGTGTTCATCAGAGAAATTTCGTGCACGGGCAATGATACTCAGCATATCATAGATGCAACGACTATCTTCAGTATCGCTCTCCACAGGCGTGAAATCGGCCACACCAGGACGAGTACGCAACTGATGTACCTTGCTCACTCCACCCTCACGGCTATACCAAGCCTCATCCACAGAGTAGTGACTACCTTCTTCTGCAGCCTTTTTGTAATACAAAGGCTCCAAACGCTCTGTCATATAAACTTGGAGAGAATCACGCAATTTAAACAACATATCAGCCTCCTTACTACCCACTGCCATCAGGCGAATATCATAAGCAGATTGACCTTTATAAGTGGTCTTTTCAGTGGTGAAAGTGGCATAGCCCACTTTCTTCCAAATAATGCCCCAGTCGAAATAAAGGTCATATCTCACGCTTTCACCAGCCTGAAAAGCCTGGTTCTCAACATCGCACTGTGCCTGCATCTGCATAGGGAACAATGCCATCATTATCAGAATAGTAGCAAAAAACTTCTTCATCATCTTCTGTTGGTATTTCTGTTGTTATTAGTATTCCTGTTATTATTTCTATTATTATTATTGTTCCTATCACGTGTCCTATCCTTCTTTTGTTCAGGCTTCTGCTTCTTGATTTCTTCCGGCTTCTGACGATCCAACGTGAGCTCGTTAAGATCCCAATCTTGTAATACATCAAAATTAGCCTTAAACTCAATCATACGTTTGTAATAGAACACCTCCTCTGGTTGCAACTGTTCTTCATAGTTTCCTGTATCCCACTTGCCATTGCGATTTCTATCTCTTACCAGTCGGGCAGCATATTTGCCAGGATCCAGGTAATAGAAATCGGCTCGTCCGTTCTCTACGTCCACCGTTCTCACCACCACGTCCTTTGTATCCAGTAACTCCACGAAATCACCCTCCTGAGCCCCTGTGATGTTGAAGAACACTTGGCCATAAGAATCCAGCGTTTTTGCCTTAAACTCCTTCTTCTGTTTATCTATAAAACGCCCATAGATGCCTGTTACTGCGGCACTATCTACTTCAAACGAGTAATTTTCCCCTGGTTTCCAGTCGGCATAGATGTTATAAATCTTGATGTCCAGCGTGTCATGTTGTAATTCAAAAGGTATGTCATTCCACAATGTATCCACCTTTTGTTTCAAGTGGAAAGCAGCAGAATCGAGGCTTGCCACAGGCTCTGGGAAGGTTAACATAAGATAATCGTAAACATCTATGCTGGAGGGCGCATAGATATCCACCGTCAAGAATTCAATCTTGGGCTTCACCTCAAGGGTATCACCCCTTTCTCGACGCCTCTGCTCTTCCTTTTCTTTGGCCTCCTTCTCCTTCTGCAGTTCCTTCTCGCTCTTTGGTTTCTCCTTAGAAGCCAAGCGCAAAGTATCTGTACGAGGAACCAACTGATGGAGTGTATCTGTATATAAATAGGAAACTTCCATCTCCAAGGTGTCGAGTTGATAAATCAGTGAATCCTTGATCCAATATTTCAAAGTGTCAATACGCTCCGTCTGTTTGTCGATCACAAAAGCATTCGTCTCGTCGAAGTTCAAACCTCTTATCGTAGGGAATGTATCTGCTGGTGCCGTAAAGAACAAAGTGAAATCCTTCTTGGTAGTACGCTCGGACTTAGCCAATCGCTGATCTTTCTTAAGGTTGACAAAAGCTCTCAATATCAAATCATCAGGAAGATAATGTGTATATTGACGCTCCACAATGGTGTCAATCACCAACGAGTCAATCCACGTTGTATCTTGGCGCATGCGGGGCTCAAAAGATGGAATCACAAGTGAATCACGGAAAGCAACCGTTTCTGTTGATTGGGAATAATAATAATTCTGATCTGTCTCTGACAAAGCAAAGATATGATATTCACCGGGAGCGATACCCTTGATGGTGAACTTTCCACGACTATCAGTACGACCTACACGGTCAAATGGCTTGGACTTGAAAGCAGAGTCTGCCAAATCCATATGTAGCCCCACCATCATGCCCTTAATAGGTTCCAGGTCGCGTGCATTCAACACGGTTCCTGATACCTCCATGGAATCAAGGCGATCGCCTGTAGAGAAAGTATAGACAAAATTTTCCAAAGGATTACTCTCATTGTTGTCTTGGATAGCATCGCCAAAGTCAATGGTATAAGTGGTGTTGGGGATGAGTGTATCCTGCAAGTCTATCAGCACCTTCTTGCCACTAGCTCGCACATTTGCCTGTTGCACTTGAGGTGGAGAAATCACAATCTTCTCCTGTGGCTTGTCCAACTTCAGGTATTCATCAAACTCAATGGTGATACGTTTTCGGGATGCATTCAACTCACCAGGGGCAGGATTGCCTTTTAAAAACTTGGGAGGTGTCTCGTCGTAATCGCCTCCGCCCAATGTACCTACACTAGCGCATGAATAAAGAAAAGCTGCCACAGCCACCAGAGGTAGAGTGCCACGCTTTAATAACTTAACGCCATATTTGCCATTAAAATAAAACATGGTGCAAAAATAAAGCTTATCCGTCAAAAATCATACTTAAAAAGTGAAAATAATGCAAAAATAAGAATAAAGGCATTGTACCATGGGAGAAAAGCAGTATCTTTGCAACTTGCGAAATTAATGCGAAGAAAAAATATAATTCAAAATAGTTTATAATTTATGAAGAGTAAATTGATTTTATTGGCTGCCAGCTTTATGGTTTTGCTGAGCAGTTGTGGGGGTGGAGGCAGTGCCCAAACAGGTGCCAATGCACCCAAAATCACTGTAGCTACAATGAGCACTACAACCTCACACCTTACTAACTCTTATCCTGCCACCATCAGAGGTAAGCAGGATGTTGACATCCGCCCCATGGTCAGCGGTTTCATTACACGCCTGCATGTGGATGAAGGTTCAATGGTTAGACGTGGACAAGTGTTGTTCACCATTGACCAAACTCAGTACATTGCCGCTGTAAACCAAGCTAAGGCTGCTGTAGAGAGCGCCAAGGCAACAGTGGCCACTCAACAACTGACTTTCGAGAATCGCAAGAGATTGAACGAAAAGAACATCACCAGCGACTACGACTTGCAGATGACAGAGAACCAATTAGCAAGTGCCAAAGCCGGCTTGGCCCAGGCAGAAGCAGCATTGGCTAACGCTCAGAAGAACCTGCAATACACCACGGTAACTAGTCCTACGGATGGTGTAGTAGGGCAGATCCCTTACCGCTTGGGCAGTTTGGTAAGTCCATCTTCCCAGCAGCCTTTGACAACCGTAAGCGACCTGAGTGACATGTATGCTTACTTCAGCATGACAGAGCGTGAGCTGTTGCAGATGACTGAAAGCAATGGTGCCGATGACATTCTGAAGAGTTTCCCTGAGGTACGCCTGCAACTCATCGATGGTTCGATGTATGGCGAGACGGGTCATGTGGAGACCATCAGTGGCGATATCGATATGACCACCGGTTCTGTAAACCTCCGCGCGCTCTTCCCTAACCCCAAAAAGGTATTACGTAGAGGTTCTACCGTGAATGTGGTATTCCCCAATAACTTGGAGAATATCATTTTGGTGCCTCAGAGTGCTACTTTCGAAGTACAGGACAAGCGTTTCGTATATGTATTGCAATCCGACAATACAGTAAAGACCATAGAAATAACCTGTCATCCTGTGACTGACGGTAAGAACTTCGTAGTATTGTCAGGCTTGAAAGCTGGCGACAAGATTGCTATAGAGGGTATCCAAACCCTGCATGACGGTGCTTTGATCAATCCTATCACCTCTGCTGAAAAAGAAGAAATCTACCAGCAGAATTTAAAGGACCAGAAAGAAGGCAACATGCAGAGTGCAATGCAATAACATTGAGCATTGAACATTGAACATTGAACATTAATAAATACTAATAATTAATGAATTTAGATAGATTTATCAATAGGCCGGTACTCAGTACAGTGATCTCTATCGTAATCGTGATATTGGGTTTCATTGGACTCTCTCAGTTGCCAATCACCCAGTACCCGAACATCGCACCGCCTACCATCATGGTATATACCACCTATCCTGGTGCTAATGCCCAGACGGTGTTGAATGCAGTGGTGGCTCCATTGGAGAACCAGATTAACGGTGTGGAGAACATGATGTACATGAGTTCATCCGCTTCCAACAGCGGTACGGCATCAATCACGATTACTTTCAAGCAAGGTACCGATCCTGATATGGCAGCCATCCACGTACAGAACCGTGTGTCAATGGCGCAGGGTTTGATGCCTGCAGAAGTAACGCGTGTGGGTATCATGACCATGAAGCGTCAGACCTCCATGCTGCTGATTTTCTCACTCTATGATGAGAGTGACACCCATACTACAGAGTTCATAGAGAACTACGCCTCCATCAACATTTTGCCTGAGATACAGCGTATTAAAGGTGTAGGTGATACCCAGGTAATGGGTGTGGATTACTCTATGCGTATTTGGCTGAAGCCTGAAATTATGGCTCAGTATGGCTTGATGCCAACTGACATCTCTAATGCGTTGGCAGAGCAGAACGTAGAAGCTGCACCTGGCCAGTTTGGTGATCAAGGTAACCAAACCTACCAATACACCATCCGCTACAAGGGTCGTTTGCAGACTCCTGAAGAATTTGAAGATATAGTACTGAAATCGCTCGACGATGGGAGTTTGCTGCGCATTAAAGATGTGGCAAAAGTAGAGCTTGGCCGTGCTTCCTACTCATTCTTCAACCGTGTGAATGGACACAAAGCCGTGACAGCCATTGCCATGCAGTTACCTGGCTCTAATGCTACAGAAGCCGTAGAGGGTATTGAAAATGCATTGGCAGCTTATGAAGGTCGTCTGCCTGCTGGATTGAAGATTAACATCGCACAGAGTGTGAACGAATTCTTGTTCGCTTCTATCTACGAAGTTATCAAAACCTTGATTGAGGCGTTTATCCTGGTGTTCATTGTAGTGTATATCTTCTTGCAAGATTTCCGTTCGACGTTGATTCCTGCTATCGCCATTCCTGTGGCATTGATTGGTACCTTCTTCCTCTTGTATGTCATCGGCTTCAGTTTGAACCTGCTGACACTATCGGCGTTGGTGCTTGCCATCGCAATTGTGGTGGATGATGCGATTGTGGTGGTGGAAGGTGTACACGCCAAGCTCGACCAAGGCTATACTTCTGCCAAGCAGGCAAGTATTGATGCCATGCGTGAGTTGGCAAGCGCCATCCTGTCCATCACCTTAGTCATGATGTCAGTGTTCATCCCCGTGAGCTTCATGAGCGGTACAGCAGGTGCTTTCTACCAGCAGTTTGGTTTGACCATGGCCATAGCCATCGGTTTCTCGGCTATCAACGCTTTGACCCTGAGTCCTGCACTTTGTGCCATCTTCTTGAAGCCTCACAAGAAAGAGGAAGAAGAGAAGAAAGAGCCCAGTCGTGTGGAGAAATTTCATCGTGGCTTCAACCGCTGGTATGACAATCTGTTGGAGAAATACAAGAAGCATGTGGCTTACTTCATTGAGCACAAGAAACTCTCTTTGGGTGTGGTAGCTGCTTCTGTCATTGCATTGGTGCTGCTGATGCAGACCACCCCATCAGGTATGGTGCCTAATGAAGATACCGGTACACTGATGGGTACGGTAACCCTACCTGCAGGTACCTCGCAGGAACGTTCTATTGAGATTATGCTACGTGTGGATAGCCTCATTGCAGCAGAACCAGCCGTGCAGAGCCGTACAATGATCTCTGGTTTCAGTTTTACTGGTGGTAGTGGACCTTCGTATGGTTCATTCATCATCAAATTAAAGGACTTCGAGGATCGTGGCCTGATGGAGAACTCTCAGATCGTGTTCATTACTTTATATATGCGTGCGCAGAAGATTATCCCAGAGGCACAGGTGCTGTTCTTCCAACCACCTATGATTCAGGGTTATTCTA
>JAEEGF010491800.1_pt1 | contig 13526 bp, 7 predicted proteins | sample 9134171 | NCBI WGS metagenome assembly JAEEGF01 (sample SAMN16246542, study PRJNA631951) | gut metagenome | biome: gut microbiome; feature: rumen; material: AP-attached | host: Bos | place: Iran: Karaj | collected 2018-10
CGGTTTGTCTGGCGGCTTGGAAGAAGAGGCGCAGAGCGTTGTCGGAGTAGGCCACCACTTGGCAGAGGGGGTGCGGTCCTTTGGGGAACTGGCCTTTGCGCTCGGGCTGCATGGTGTAGGGGTGGTGCGAGGAGAGGGTGAAGACACCGGAGAAGAAGGGCTGCGGGAAGGTGCTGAGACGGCGCACCATGTATTGCAGGAAGTGTTCGTCGAAGATGCCCCAGACACCGTCGTAGTCGGTCTCTTTCGAGCGGCGGTCGGCCATGTACTCGTTTTGTCCGTAGTATTCGGAGAATCCCATGCGGGCGCAGAGTTTGTCGAATGACATGACGCCGTTGTAGCTGCCGTGGAAGAAGGCGGTGTGGAAGCCGTTGTCGCGCAGGATGGCGGGGAGGGAATGGAGGCTGTCGTCGGCGTAGTCGCTCATGGTGATGGGGAATGGCATGAGGGTGGGCAGCGAGGAGAAGATGGCGGGTATGCCTTCGATGGATTTCTTGCCGTTGGCACGGCCTTGATAGACGATGCTGTGCTGGGCCAGGGAGTCGAGGAAGGGGGTGAAAGACTGCATGGCGCCGTGGTTGTAGCACCCCATGTACTCCTGCGAGAAGCTTTCGAGCACGATGACTACGATGTTGTTGTATTGCCGTTTGAGGGAATCGGGTGTGGCGGCAAGGAAGTGTCCGGCATCGGGAGCCCAGCAGGATGCCCAGGGGGTGGAGTCGGCTGCGAAGTCGTAAGGTGCATAGGCGGGGTTGAAGAGCTGGAGGGCTTGTGCGTCGTCGAGGTAGTCGACTTCCTGCAGGGTTCCGCCGTTGAAGGTGCGGACGATGTTGTAGCCGCTGTTGGTGACGAGGGCGCTGTTTTTGGACTGGCAGTATTTGGTGGTGTCGCTCCACTCGATGTTTTTGCCGAAGCCGCCCCGGAGGAGGAAGATGACCACGGCGACGCCTACGACAAGGCCCACCAGGTCGTTGATGCGGTGGTTGCGATATTTGTTGCGCCCGATGAGGATGATTTTGCCTCCGAAGTAGAAGGTGAGGAAGATGAGGAGGAATCCGAAGAGGGTGGAGTGCCAGTAGTCGACAAGGAAATGGGGCCAGAGGCTGCCCATGTTGCCGCTGATGCCGAGGTATTGGAATATCTCGCCGGTTAGGCGGCGGTAGGTGTACTGGTAGTAGGAGGCGTCGCAGATGTCGCTGATGATGATGAAGAGGACGGGGATGTAGTAGAGCAGTATTTCGGTGATGCGATGGTAGTATTTGTTCCACCGGAATTTGAACGGCAGCAGGTTGGCCACGAAGTAGGGGAGGAGGATGCAGCCGATGGTGGCAATGCCGAAGATGATGTTGCCCCAGATGACTCCCACCCATTCCTGGAAGGTGTCGATGTGGAAGATGCGGGTGTTGTCAAGATAGAAGAATGCCTGTGCGGCAAAGAGGAGAAGCAAGGCCAGCAGGGCTTTGCTAAAAAGGTATCCATAGATGTTGCTGGTGACTATCCAGCGTCTTTTATGCTTTTTTCTCATTTGGGGCGGTAATTGGATTGGCTGAGTATCTTCTGTGCGTCGGTCTCTTCAAAGAGTTGCTGCACGGAGATGCCTGTTTTTTTCATGTATTGGCTCACAATTTGCCAGCCGATGTATTCGGTGGTGCGTGGCGAGGAGTCGGGGAAGGCGTTGGTTTTGGGAGCGTCGTCGATAAAGTTGTGGAAGCGCATGTAGTCGGTCTCGTAGAGCAGTTTGCTCTGCAGGAAGTAGGCCCAGACATGCTCTTCGTTGCGCAGCATCCAGTCCATCTGTTCGCTGGTGTAGCGCATGAGGATGCTGTCGGGGGAGTCGGGCAGGGTCTGCTGTGCAAAGTAGATGGCCTTGCCTTCGGAGACCATGTAGTCCAGCAGTGACATCTCGCGGTCGGAGGGGATGGCGATGTGCTGGCGCGCGATGGCGGCCATGCAGTCGGTGAGCAGATATTTTCGGTCGCTCTGGTGAATGAGGTAGAGGGGGCTGTTGAAGTAGTTGTACTTGGCAGTGTAGGGAAGGATGTATTGGTCCAGACTGATGATGAGTTCGTGGCTGTTGCAGCCCACGCGCATGTTGTAGTCGAATGCGCCGGAGATGAAGGTGTAGATTTTGTCGTAGCGGACGGTGGGGTAGAGGCTTTTGGCTTTGTCAAGTGCAGCGGCCAGCTGCTGTGCTTCGGGCTGCATGTCGCCGAACACGCTGTCGACAATGCGGTAGATGTCACGCATGACGGGGTCTTCGGTGAATCCGATAAGGAGATTCATGAAGTCGGGGTTGTCGGGCTGGAGGTTGAGCAGGTCGGTGCTGAACTCGTTGCGGACATTGGCAATCTTGTCGGGCAGCTGGTCGGCGGGTGTGCTGAATAATACCTGCTCGAAGCGGTGCAGGGGCACCGCTTCGACAGGTTTTTGTTTGCAGCTCGTTGTAAGGGATGTTAGAAACGCAAAGAGGGTGAATAGGATAATAGAGAATGGTGCAGAGAGTTTTTTGAATTGTGTTCTCTGTTGGGTAAATTGGGACCGAAGATGGCCTTTCATTGCTATAATTCTCCTATTCACTATTTATGATTGTTTGATGAATTGAAAATTGAAAATTGAAAATTGAAAGTTGCTGCCGCACCCGGATAATTCTCAATTCTCAACTCTCAACTCTCAACTTTCTTTTACTCTTTGGTTTCGTTGTCCTGTGTTTTTTCTTCGGCGGCTTCGTCGAGGATACGGATTTTGGCTTCCAGGAGAGCAATCTGCTGGCGTGTGTGCTGCATCTTTTTCTCAAACTCTTCCTTGAGCAGGTCAGCTTGCTTGCTGTTGGCCAGGAATCCGAGGTTGTTCTCCCACAGTTTGAGGTCGGAGCGCATCTTCTCGATTCTGTTGAGCAGGTCGGCCTTTTCGTTGTTGATAAAGTGCTGCGAATTGCCCTGGTGGTTGCGTACACGCTCGCGGAAGTTGTTTTCTTCGGCTTCGCGGGCGGAGATTTTCAGCTGTTCGAAGATGCCGTCGAGCAGAGAGCGGTATTCTTTCTGGATGCGGTCTTTCTCTTTCATGGGCACATGGCCTATCTCCATCCAGCGGCGCTGGAAGTCTTTGATGGCGCTGAGGTTCTCGTCCTTGTCATCGCCAAACTGGTGGGCCTTGATTTCTTCGATGATGGCGGTCTTCTTGGCCAGGTTCTCATTCTCGCTGCTGCGGATGTCCTTGAAGTATTCGCCCTTCTTGGCGAAGAACTCGTCGCATGCGCTGCGGAAACGGTGCCATATCTTGTCGCTCACTTTGCGGCTGGTGACGCCGATGGTTTTCCATTCGGCCTGCAGCTGCAGGAGCTCTTCGGTGGCTTTTTTCCAGTCTTCGCGCTTGGCGATGGCCTCGGCTTTGAGGCAGAGGTCGAGTTTCTTGTTGTAGTTCTCGGTCTGTTCGTCGCGTAGCTGTCCGAAGTGGAGTTTCTTGTCGGCATAGTGCTTGTCGATGATGCCTTTGAACTTGTTCCAGACCTCCTCGTTCTGCTCGCGGGGCACGGGGCCGATGCTTTTCCACAGTTTGAGCAGCTCGTCGAGGGCGGCGGTGGTGTCGTTCCAACCCTTGGTGGATTGGGGTGGCTCCTGTGTCAGTTCCTCTGCTTTCTCGATGAGGGCCTGCTTGGCAAGGAGGTTCTGGTCCAGTTCCTCTTTGCGCTGGTCGTAGTATTCGCGGCGGCGCTCGTCAATCTGGTTGGCGGCGTTGTTGAAGCGCTGCCATGTCTCTTCGTTCTGCTCGGTGGGGACGGGACCAATCTCGCGCCACTGGGCGCGGAGCTCTTGCAGGGCTTTGAAGGCTTTGACCACGGAGGTCTCCACTATGAGTTCTTCGGCGCGCTCGCAGAGCTGTATTTTCTGCTCCAGGTTGCGCTTGAGGTCGAGCATGCGGAGCTCTTTGTTTATCTTGACTTTGTTGAAGAATTGCTCTATCAGGAAGTGGTAGTTCTGCCAGAGGTCGTTCATCTGGTCGCGCGGCACTTCGCCGATGGCTTTCCACTTGTCTTGGATGGCGTTGAATTCGTCGTATGTCTGTTTGAGGGTCTCCTCGTCTTTGTCAATCAGTACGCGGAGCTCCTCGAGTATCTGTTTCTTGGCTTCGAGGTTGGCGGCTTTCTGGGCGTCGATTTCCTCCTGCATTTTCTGGCGGCGGGCACGGTAGGTGTCGTAGGCTTTGTAGAATGCCTCGGCCACTTCGTCGCTGACGGGGGTGTAGTCCTCTTTGTTGCCACCTTCGGCAAGGAAGGTGTCGAAGGCCTGCTTTTCAAACTCTTTGTTGAGCAGGTTGAATTGGTTGCGGATGGCAGCGGCACGGTTGCGGATGTGGGCGATGTCGTCCTCCAGCAGACTGGTGAAGGCGGCCAGCAGCTCCTCCCGATTCATGGTGGAGTAATCCACTTCGGGCTCAGCCTCGGGTGTTTCGGTGGTTTCTTCTGCCGGATGGATTTCGGCAGTGGCTTCGGCTTCGGGCTCTTTTGCGGGCTCTTCGGTGGGAGCGGGATTGGTGTTTGTAACGGTGTTGTTGTCGCTTGCTGCGGGTGCGGCTTGCTCAACGGTGGGCTGCAGCTCTTGATTTGTCGTGTTCTCGTTGTCGGGAACGTTTACACCTTCGGGTGCGGGCTGCATTTGATTCAGTTCTTCCATTTTAATTTTGTTTAGAATTAGTTCTGTAGCATTATGTTACAGACGTTTAACTGGGTTGTGTTTATTGTGTTGTGAAATGCAAAAGTACGTAAAAAAAACGATATAGTGAAAATTGAAATTGAATTATTGCTTGATTGCTTGATTGTGTTTTGTTGATATGTTGATACGTTGATATGTTGATATGATGCGAGCCGTATAAACTTATAAACTTATCAACGGACAACGTATTTACACCCTCAAGCAATCATACAATCAAGCAATCTTCTAAACTTTCAACTTTCAATTTTATTCATCTTTCCGAGCAGTCCGCGCGTGACGTTGCGTCGGAAGAGGATGAGTTTGTTTCCCTTGGAGAACTGCAGGCGCAAGGCAAAGGAACACCACAGCACGAGGGTGCCGCCCCATTTGATGGCTTCCTTGTAGAGGCGGTTCCAGTATTTTTTGCGCGAGATCTGTAGGGTGCGGTAGCGCTCGCTGACGCCGATGCCGTAGGTGAGGCGGTTGAAGTAGTCGGGCGTCAGTTTGTGGGGCGGGATGATGTGGTAGAGGATTGCCGTGGGGAGGTAGTAGAAGTGCATGCCGCAGGTGGTCATCTTGTCGAAGAGGTCTTTTTCCTCCGCACCGATAAGGCTGTTGCCTTTCCGGCCCAGTTCCACATTGAAAAGCCCCACGGTGTCGAAGACGCTCTTGCGGTAGCAGGCGTTACCGCCGCCGGGGAAGGCTCCTTTGGGGAACTCCCTGGCGGTGTTGCCGAGGTAGAGGCGGCCGGTGATGAGCTGACGGGTGTAGTGCGACATCCATGTGGGCTCCTCGGTCTCGTAGACAGGCAGTATGGGGCCTCCGGCGGCCACGGCCTTGGGGTGCGAGGCAAAGAAATCGGCATAGGTGCGCAGGTATTCTTTGTTCACCGTGGCGTCATCGTCCACATATACCAGCAGGTCGCCTGCCGACTGACGGATGCCGCAGTTGCGGGCATAAGAGAGCCCCTGGCTGGTCTCCACACAATAGCGGAAGGCGATGTCGGGATAGTCGGCCTGAAAGCGTTGGCATTCGCCTTCGGTGTTGTCGGTGCTGTTGTTGTTCACCAACACTATCTCGTACAGGTCGCGGGGGTAGTCGTTGTCGGCAACGCTCTTCAGAACGTTGTAGATGTACTTGTCGCGGTTGTAGGTGCAGAGAATAACTGAGATCAGCGGAGAACCTCCGCGGGTATTATTTGTTGTACTCATTTTGTCACCTTGGTTTGTTTTCGTCTGCGGTAGTAGAAGAACAGGGTGGCTCCGATTATCAGCACCGTGGCAATGGAGCAGACAAGCGTGATGTTGTCCAGCCGGTGCATGGTGGGTGCCTCGTTGCGGAACTCGATGACGTGGTCGCCTTCGGGGATGACCATGGCGCGCAGGATGTAGTTGGCGCGGAGATACTCGGCGGGCTTGCCGTCGATATAGGCTTTCCAGTCGGGCTCGTAGTATATTTCGCTGAAGATTGCCAACTGAGGTATGCGGCTGAGGCTGCGATAGGTCAGTGTGTTCAGGTCGGTGGGACGCTTGTGCTCCATCACGATGGAGGCAGTGCTGTCCACACCGTTTGCCGCCATGCCGTCGATCACCACTTTGGGCAGACCCTGCAGCTTGTCGCCCATCTCGGCCATATTTATCACGGCTTCCTTGGCGGGATTGAATGGTGCATTGATGGTGTCGGTGTCGTTCAGCAGCAGTATCTCGTCGTTGGCGTTTTCTGCCCGGCGTATGGTTTGTACAAACCAGCAATTGCCCAGCGCATCGGGGTTGCGGTGCACTTGTCCGTTGTTCAGCACAATGTAGCGGGTGTTGAGCATGTTCAGCACATTCTGGTTGATACGGTAGCTGATGTAGAAATCAATCAGGTCTTGGTAGCGGCGCAGCTTGGCAGCGCTGTATCCGCCCACCTGGTTGTGGAATGCCGAGGGTTTGGAGTCGTTGAAGGTGTTTACCGCCATGTTCAGCACACGGTAGTCCTGGTCACCGGCCTGGGCGGCCATGGCGTCGATGTCGCGGTCATACTGTGCAGGCTGCATCTCCAGCATGCGGGCGTTGCGAACATAGTTGTCTTTGTTCAGATAGCGGCTGTTCACACCCTGCAGGTCGATGACAGTCAGCACGGCCAGCACGGCTACAAAGGGCAGCAGAGCCTTGCTCTTGTTGGCAAAGTGTTTGATATACACCCACAGGGCGGCAGCGGCCAGCACAATGAAGAGGATGCTCCGCCACGAGTCGCCCACAAAGAGTGCCTTGCGGTCCTTGATGAAGATGCTCTGTATCATCGGCCACTGGTCGCCGTATTGGCGGGCCATCTCGGCGTCGCTGCTGCCGCTGTAGCTGAAACCTCCGCACATCAGCAGCCCCACGACGATGCAGCCCACCGTCACGCCTGCCGAGATATACAGGGCACGCAGCAGCCGCTTGGTGTCGCCTTTCTCTTTCAGCGAGGTGGCCTCGCGGATGCCGAGCACAGCCATCAGCACCATCAGCACATTGGCAAGCACCAGGCTCATCGACGGGGTGCGGAACTTGTTGTAAAGCGGCAGGTGGTTAAACACCCACTCGTTGAAGCCCATGAAATTCCTGCCCCACGAGAGGATGACGGCCAGCAGTGTGGCAGCCAGTATCCACCAGCGTTCAGGCCCTTTCACCACAATCATGCCGAAGAGGAACAGGAACACCACGATGGCGCCAAAATAAACGGGGCCGCTCGTGAAGGGCTGGTCGCCCCAGTACAGAGGCACTTTCTCCTGATGGAAATTGCTGTACGAGGCACTCTCCTTGCCCACGGGCTCTACACTGCCGCCGCCCATGGCACCGGGCACCAGCAGGGTGTAGGTCTCGCCCACGCCGTAGCTCCAGCTGAAGGCGTAGTTGATGTCAAGTCCCTTTTCATTGGCGTTGTTGTTGCGCGGGAAATCCTTGCCGTACAAGTCCTGCGGGGTGACGGTTATCTCGCTGCCGCCGCGCATGGTGTACTGCATATACTCCTCATTCACCAGCAAGTGACGGGTGTTGCACAGCACTGCCAGCAGCACTCCGGCCACCAGGATGCCCGTGGCAACGAGGAAACGGGGGAAATACTTGTCCTTAATTGCGTAGATGGCATAGACGATGCCCATGATAACACCCGCCAAGGCGGTGTAGAACGTAATCTGTATGTGGTTGAGGGCAATCTGCAGACCCAGGGCAAGCAGGAACAGTATGCCGCCCCAAACCAGCATGTGTGTGCCCTTGCGGCGGTCGTTGCGCAGCACCCCGGCCCCTTTCAGGCAGAGCAGTTCGCCGGCAAGCACGGGTGCCATCATGGCCATAGCCCATGCCTTGGTGATGTGGCCGGCCTCGATGATGATGACGTTATAGCTGCCCAGGCCGAATGCCAGGCCGCCCAGCAGCGCTATCCATGGGCTCACCCCCAGCACCACCAGGGCAATATAGAATCCGAGCAGGTAGAGAAACAGCACGCCCATGTCGTTCTGACGGCCGAAAATCTGCAGCGAAAGGATGTTTTTCAAAGGGGTAAATACCGAATGCTGCGGGCTGTTGGTAATCTGATATCCCGGCATTCCGCTGAACATACTGGGGCACCAGGTGGTGTACTCGCCAGTGGCCTCGTGATAGTCTTTCTGGGCCTTGGCCATGCCCTCATATTTCTGCAGGTCGCCTTGCGGCAGGGCCTTGCCTTGTATGATGGGCATAAAGTAGATGGCGGAAATGGCAAGCAGGGCCAGTATGATTCCCGCATGGGTTAGTGTGTTCTTTTTCATTTTGATTAAGAGTTAAAGTGTTTTCAAGATTGACGGGTGTTGGTGCGTCTCTTTTATTGTTTACAGTTTTGTGTTATTACTTCGTGACCGGGTAGGAGATGCGGGCGTGGTAGATGCTCAGCATCTTGGACTTCAGCATCGAGCGAATCTTTGTAATGTCGCCGAAGGTAAGGTCGCAGTTCTGCAGCTGGTTCTGTTCGATCTTGCCGTTGATGATGTTGTCCACCAGTTTGTCAATTGATTCGTTGTCGTGGCTGCTCAGGCTCTTGCAGGCAGCCTCCACACTGTCCACTATCATCACCACGGCCGTCTCCCTTGAGAAGGGTGTGGGGCCGGGATACTGGAATGCGGCGACATTGATGGGCTCGTCAGGATGCTCGTTCTTTTGTTTGGCATAGAAATAGCCTGTCATCGTGGTGCCGTGGTGGGTGCGGATAAAGTCCTGCACGGCTGAGGGCAGGTGGTATTTCTTAGCCAGCTCCAGACCGGAGCGCACGTGCTGGATGATGATGGCTGCGCTCTCGGCATACTCTAGTTCATTGTGGGGGTTGAAGTCGCTGTTCTGGTTCTCGGTAAAGTAGAGCGGCGCTTCAATCTTGCCGATGTCGTGGTAAAGGGCTCCCACTTTGGCCAGCAGGGCGTTGCCCCCAATCTCGTTGATCATATCCTCGCTTATGTTGGCCACCTGCATGGAGTGCTGGAATGTGCCGGGCGCATTGCGCGACAGCTCGCGCAGCGCAGGGGTGTTGGTGGACGACAGCTCCATCAGCGTCAGGTTGGTGGTCATGCCGAACAGCTTTTCAAACAGGTAGATCAGCGGGTATGCCAGCAAGGTCAGCACCGCATTGAGGAAGAACACCAGATACCGTTCTCCCGTTATGCCGTCAAGGGTGCTTTCCTGGCTCAACACACCGAAGGTGTAAATCAAGGCGTAGGACAGGAATATCACGCCGCATACCAGGAAGAACTTCGAGCGGCTCTCGAAATTGCGCACGGTGACAATCGACATCATTCCGGCAATAAGCTGGTAGAAGATGAACTCAAAGGGGTTGGGCACCATGTTGGCCAGAATCACTATAGTGGTGACATGCACATACAGCGCCACCCGCATGTCGAAGAATATCCGCACCATGATGGGCACGATGCACAGCGGCACAATCAGCACCAGCTCGGGGCTTTGGCTCGACACCAAGGCCGTGGCCGCCGATGCCAGCAGCACCAGCACCATGACAAAGGTCACCTTGCGGTTGTCTTCCAGTATGGAGTGGCGCGTGTTTTTCAGGAACATATACAGAGCCACGAAGGCGATGATGCACAGTATCAGCTGCCCGGCGTAGCGGCCCCAAGGATGGTAGTTCTCGCGGAATATCTTGTCGTTCTCCTGCTCTAACGAGGCAATGATGAGGGCTTTGTCCTTTGTGACGGTCTCGCCCTTGGCAATGATGCGCTCTCCTTGCTGTATCACGCCTGTGGAGGTGACCAGTTGCGAGATGCGCGAATTGAGCTCTATGCGTGTGCGGTTGGCGTCGAACACTATGCTGGGCAGCAGCACGCTGTCGCGCAGCAGCCGGTTGTTGATGTCCATCGGCGAGACGTACTCCTTTACCGAATGCTCCGAACCGATGTTGCCGTCCAGCAGTATCATCGTGTGGCTCTCGAAGTCGGGCATGTCTGGCGGGGTCTCAAGGTAACCGATGCTGTAGACGCTGTCCACCGTTGTGCGCAGTTGCCGCAGGCTGAGGCCGGGGTTCTTTTGCACCAGGGTGTTCAACTGCTCCACAGCACGAGCATGGGCGGTGTTGTCGTAGTGGTAGTAAAGCATCAGCTCGGCCTTGGCGGTGGCAGTTTCCTGCTCAATCTCGTCAGGGCTTTTCTGCACGGCAAAGTCAAACGGGGCCACCAGGTCGTTGTTGCGCCAGATGCTCCCTTCGGCATAGTCGTATTGTTCTCCCTGGCCGTCGCTGGGGAACATCAGCGGTATCAACGCCGATGTAACGAGCATCAGCAATATTTTCGTTATCAAGGGCAGATGCTTCACGGTGGCAGTGATAATATTGTTCAGTGGCATAGGCAGTATATTCATATTAGATATTGAAAGACAACTCCCAACATCCGAATTCGTTTTTTTGCGGTACACAATCCGCGATGCAAAGTTACAAAATTAAATCCAAACTCAGACTTTTTTCTTCTTTTTTTCCAAAAACATGCTTTTCTGACAGCATATTGGACACTTTTCGGCCTGTTGAAGCGACCTTCGTCGAACCTTCTTTCGCCAATCCTTTTACCTTTCATTTCCCTTCCTTATTCGCTCCTTTTCCGTTTCAAAGCGGAAAAGGAGCGAATAAATGAGGAATAAAGAGTGGAAAAGGAACGACGTTACATCGACCCTACATCGAAGGTGGAGCGATGGGACTATGAATTTGCGGAGTCGTCGAGGGCACGGGTTATCTCGTCCAATATTTCGGGGTTGGTCAGGTGCCATTCGAAGACGGGGAAAACATCTCCGAGGAAGTCTTCGAGTTGCCTGAGCTGGGTGTGCAGCTTGCGAGGCATGGCTTCGTCGGGGCCGCTGTAGAGCGAGGTGACGGGTTTGCCTGTGATTTTGAAGTTGAATGTGGCAGGTTCGAAAACACCCTGCCTCAGGATTTCGAGCAGTTCCCATCGGTTGTGGCGCAGTATGTCGTCGGTGGGCGGTTCGGGTTGATGTTCGGTCAGGTCGTTGTAGATTCTCTGCTGGAAAATCTGCGCGTCGCGTCCCCGTATGAGAAGCATCTTGTCGTAGTAGTCGAAGCAGGGGTTTGGCGGGTTGCCTACAGGTGTGGCAATCATGATGAACGACAGTTGCCTGCTGTCGCACTGGTAGATGTAGACGGGATACTTCAGCCCGTCGAGCTGCAGGTCCTCGATGCGTGTCAGTTCGAGGCGGTAGGCTTCGTTGAGCGAGATGGCTGCCTCGTGGTTCTGGAAGCTGGTTCTGAGCATGACGACACCTGTCTCTTCGAGCTTGAATTGGGGGTTGTCGAAGTATCGTTTTGGCGTGGGTGTTTGCATGGCGGTGGGGGTGTTGCTGGGTGATGGGATTGCTTTTTTGTTTTTTCGGGTTGTGTTGGGTGCGCTATCTCTCAAAGGGTTGCTGGTTGGTGAAGTCGGGGCGGTAGCAGGCTTGTGCGTCAAGCTCCTGGAGCCATCCGCGGTGCAGCCCCACAGCGTAGAAATGGTCGGTCACCTTCTGGTATTCCTCTTCGGTGAGGGTGCGCCCCAGCTGGTCGGGCAGGCCTTCGACGGGAGGGAAGTACTGTGCCATGAGGGCCACGTGCAGGTTTGTCGATATGTCGGCTATGGCGTCGAGTACGGCAAGGCTGTTCTCCACCTGTCCGGGCAATACAAGGTGGCGCACTATGATGCCCCGGTAGGCTATGCCGTCGTCGTCGGTTGGCAGGGCGGAGCCTTTCTGGTAGTACATCTCCTTGAGGGCGGCGAGAGCCACCTGCGGATAGTCCTCGGCGTGGCTGTAGCGCAGCGCTAACGCGGGATCCATGTATTTGAAGTCGGGCAAGTAGATGTCGATATAGGGCTCTATGGCGCGCAGGGTCTCCACATTGTCGTATCCGCCTGTGTTGTACACTATGGTGGGGTGGAGGTTGCGTCGGTGCAGAGCCTCGACCAGCGCGGGGATGCTGTCGGCGTAGTGCGAGGGGCTGACCAGTCCAACGATATTCTCGGTCTGCGGCAGCACTTCCGCCACGCGGTCGGCGATGGCTTCAATGCCTTTTAGGCTTGATGGCAAATTGTTCTGAATATTCGGATTATTCGGAATGTTCGGATTATTCGGAATGTTCCGAGGATTTGAGATTTGTTGGTTTTGGCAGTAGATGCACTGCAGGTTGCAATGCTCAAAGAATATGTTGCAGATGCCTTTGGTTCCGCAGAGCGGCGGTTCCTCGCCGCGGTGTAGGCATACGGTGGCGGCCTCCGGCTCGCGGCCGGCTTGGCAGAAGCCCCGCACTACGGTGCGATCGACGGGGCAATGACGTGGACAATTGGTGCAATTCATGATGCAAAATTACACTTTTTTTCTGCAATTTAACTATTAATTTCAAAAATATTCGTATCTTCGCAGATACCATTGAATAATAATTTAAATACTATCAATATGACAATTAAAGACTTAGAACCAAAAGAACTGTGGGGTAATTTCTATAACCTCACCCGTTGCCCCCGTCCCTCAAAGCATGAGGAGGCAGTACGCGATTATCTTGTCGACTGGGCAAAGAAGCATAAAATCGAATGCCATGTGGACAATGTTGGCAATATCATCATGCGCAAACCTGCCACTCCTGGCATGGAGGATGTGTGCCCTGTGGTGCTGCAGGCTCATATGGACATGGTGCCCCAGGCCCGTGCCGGCAAGGTGCACGACTTTTTGAAAGACCCCATCGAGACCAAGATTGTCGACGGTTGGGTGTATGCTTGCGATACCACCCTTGGTGCCGACGACGGCTTGGGTGTGGCTGCTGCCATGGCTGTGCTGGAGAGCAAGACTATCAAGCACGGTCCCATCGAGGCTCTTATCACCACCGACGAGGAGACTGGCATGACCGGTGCCTTTGGTCTGAAACGCGGTGTGTTGCAGGGTAAGTATCTGCTGAACCTCGACAGCGAGACCGAGGGTGAGCTGTATGTGGGTTGCGCAGGCGGCATCGACGCCACCATCACCATTCCCTACGCCACCGAGGCTGCGCCCAAGGACTATTGTGCCATGCGCCTGATTATCGGCGGTCTGAAGGGCGGCCACAGCGGTATGGAAATCAATACCGGCCGTGCCAACGCCAACAAGCTGCTGTTCCGCCATATCCGTTGGGTTGCTGATTGCGGTATCCGCCTGATTAACGTGGACGGCGGCAATATGCGCAACGCCATCCCGCGCGACGCCATGATTACCTTCGCTATGCCCAAGGCTCACAAGGAGTGCATTGTGGCAGAGCTGGAGAAGGTCGCTGGCTGGGTGAAGAAAGAAATTGGCCGCGTGGAACCCGACTTCTTCATGAAGCTGGAGCCCGTGCGCATGT
>JAEEGF011523229.1_pt1 | contig 13526 bp, 9 predicted proteins | sample 9134171 | NCBI WGS metagenome assembly JAEEGF01 (sample SAMN16246542, study PRJNA631951) | gut metagenome | biome: gut microbiome; feature: rumen; material: AP-attached | host: Bos | place: Iran: Karaj | collected 2018-10
GATGATGGCGTCGATGCAATTCTCTGGATCGGCTGGCCCGGCAACTACGGCATGCGCGGCGTGGCAGACATCCTGACTGGAGAAGCCAATCCTTCCGGTGCTCTGCCGGATATCTATGCGTCAGATTCCACTTCCACTCCCGCTATGGCAAACTTCGGTGTGATTGCCTGGACAAATGCCGGCGAGTATCTGGATACGGCGGTTGACCGCGGCGACTATTATCTGATTGAAGCAGAAGGAATTTATACCGGTTACCGTTATTATGAAACGCGCTATGCGGATGTCGTCATGGGAACCGGGAATGCCGCTTCCGAAGTGGGCACCTTTGACTCTGTCGGTGCTTGGAATTATGACGAAGAGGTTGTTTATCCCTTCGGCTATGGCCTGAGCTACACGGAGTTTACCCGTACCATTGACAGCGTCAAGGTTGATGCAGAAGCCAAAACGGTTACAGCTGCCATTACGGTCACCAATACCGGCAATGCTGCCGGTAAAACGTCGGTTCAGCTCTATGCGCAGGCACCTTACATTGCCGGCGGCGTGGAAAAATCTGCTGTCGTTCTTCTGGATTACGGTAAAACCGGCATCCTCGAACCAGGCGCAAAACAGACCGTGGAAATAACGGCCAATCTGCAGAATCTGACGAGCTATGACGGAGAGAAGGCAGAAGCCTATATTCTGGATGCCGGGGATTATTACTTCACTACCGGCAACGGCAGTCACGAAGCCGTCAACAATATCCTGGCTGCACAGGGTTATGATGTGAAGGGTGATGCTGCCAACGTGCAGAAGTGGAGCTACAGCCCGGACGGCGGGACAGATGCTTCCACCTTTGCCCTGTCCCTCAGCGGTGTAAAAATCCAGAACCGCCTGGCAGAAGCCAACTTCAACACCTGGGTGCCGGGAACGGTTACCTATCTCTCCCGTGCTGACTGGGAGGGAACTTGGCCGAGAACCTACAATGATCTGGAAGTCGTTGAAGCCATGCTCCCGTATCTGAAGAATGACTTCTATCAGATTACAGACAATGATGATGTTTCCGGCATCACCTTCAATGGAAAAAGCGAGGACGGCCTTACCTTCAGTGACATGAAGGGCGTAGCCTATGATGACCCGATGTGGGACGATCTCCTCAATCAGCTCGATCTGCAGGAAGCCATCCTATTCATCACCAAGGGCAACCGCAATGCTCCGGCTATGGAATCCATCGGCTTTGTCGGCGGACAGTATACGGAGAATTCACCTAACGGCTTCAATGTGAAGTTTGCGGCAAATTCCGATGAGAATTCACCCTGGTTTGTTTCGGAAGAAGATCCCAACGCTGCTTACCAGTGCAACGATATGGGCTCTGCTCCGCTGGTTGCAGCCACATTCAACAAGGAATTTACGTACGAATACGGTGTTCTCTGGGGCAATGACTCTCTTTTTAACGGCCTTCCGTTTATCTGGGGTCCGGGCCTGAATCTGCACCGCAGCGCATACAACGGCAGAAATGGCGAGTATTATTCCGAGGATCCGGTTCTTGCCGGATATACAGGCCTCGCCATAGCACAGGGGGCTCTTACAAAGGGCCTGATTACAGCCCCCAAGCACTATGCCTTCAATGATCAGGAATCCAACCGCAACGGTGTGGCGCCGTTTATGCAGGAACAGAAAGCCCGTGAGCTGGAGCTCAGAAGCTTCCAGATTGCCATTGAAGGCGGCACGCTCGGTGTGATGACCTCCTTCAGCAGAATTGGACCGAGCTATGTCGGCGCTTCAAAAGGGCTGATTACAGATATCCTCTGCAAAGAATGGGGTTTCAACGGCTACATCATTTCCGACATGGTTAATCCCGCTTCCTATATGACATGGAAGGAATCCGTTATCGCCGGAACAACAAACTTTGACACCAACGAGATTTCCGAACTGTGGAATACCTATATTACGGATACTACCAACACCTTCAGCGGCGACGCCGCCATGCTCAAAGCCATCAAGGACCGCGTCCACAGCACGCTCTATGTCTATGCACAGAGCAATGCCATGAACGGCATCAATTCCTCCTCCAGAAAAGTCGAAGTAAATACCTGGTGGCGCATGGCCTATAAGGGCGTATACTACGGTGCAGCCGCTCTGACGGCACTTTGCGTAATCGGATATGTCTGGTCATCAGTCAAAAACGGTAAAAAAGGAAAGGAGAGCAAATAATCATGACAAAGAAAGCTCTTTCAGGCGTTCAGAAGCTTGTATGTCTCAATGCAGTGCTGGTTGCAGCAGCGCTGATCCTTTCGGTTGTCAGCTCCAATACTGCTTACGGTCTGACGCATCTCCCCAATCTCATTGCTGCCTGTGCGGCAGCCATCGTCCTTGATCTGGTTGTGTTTTTTGCAGGGGAAAAGCTTCCCGGAGCGGTGGAAGACCTGTTCCTTTTTGCCTGCGTCATCCTGACTGCTTTTGCCATGTGCACACTCATTCAGGGGCGTGTGCTGCTGGCCGGCTATATCTATTTTTCCGATCTGGAATCCAGCAACCCGGTGGCCATTGCAGCTATGAATTTTGCCATTGCAGCCGTCGTGGCTTACCTGCTTGCACTGATCCTCAGCATTGTCAGCGGCTTCTCAAAGCATGCGAAAGACTGACAAAGTAATGCACTATCTGAAATAAAAAACCGGGTGAGCTTTAGACTCACCCGGTTTTTCCTGCTGCCAGAGGGTTTCGTACAATTCCTTTTGTCACATGGGCAAAACAGGTGAAAAACCAAGTCAGGATTGAAAAAACGGCAGATTTCTATTATAATTCACAGAAGAAAAAATAAAACAAAAGGGGGGAGAGCAATTGATCCGGGCAGTAATCGTGGAAAATGATGCTAACGAACGTCTTCGTATCCGGGAATGTCTCTCCTGGCTGGAACAGACGGAGAATACTTCTTTTCGGATTACAGAGTTCCCGAGCGGAACGGCGTTTATCGGAGCCTATGAACCGGAATATGATATCGTATTTATGGATATTGAAATGCCGGGGATGAACGGCCTGGAAGCAGCCAGGGAACTGCGGAAAATCGACCCGGCCGTCATTCTGATTTTTGTAACCAACATGGCTCAGTATGCTATTGCTGGTTATGAAGTGGAAGCGCTGGATTTCATCCTGAAGCCGATCAACAAGTATTCCTTTGCCATTAAAGTCAAGCGTGCCGTCAGTCGTGTACCGAAGAAAACGGAGGACTATATTTTCGTTAAAACAGACGGGGAGAAACGCCAGATTCCGATTTCCTCTGTCCGTTATCTGGATATGGACGGCCATTATGTGATTTATCACACAAAAGAAGGCGATCTGAAGGAATATGCCACTTTGAAGGAAGCATGCGGAAAACTTCAGCGCAGTTTTTTTGTTTTTGCAAACCGCAGCTGTCTGGTCAACCTGTTTTATGTCACATCCGTCAGCAGGGATTCTGTCATGCTTGGGAATGACCGGATTGATATTTCCCGGCCGCAGAAGAAGGTTTTTCTGAACGCTGTATCGGAATTTATGGGAGGCGGCAGATGAATATGGCAGATATTATTCTGAGGAGTTCCTTCATGCTGGAGATTCTGCTGGCCGAGCTGGTGTTCCTTTATCCCGCAGAGAAACGTTCATACTTCCCGCTGCGCTATTTCTTCGCTGTTATGGCAGCGGTGCTGTTCTCACTGCTGGTCCCCTTCAGCTATTCGACGATTCTTGGCCAGCTTGTTCTTTTTGCTTCCAGTTTTGCTGTCACAGTGGTGCTGATGGGGCTTTGTTTCCGCCTTTCGCCGGCTGCGCTGGTATCAGTCTGCGTTTCCGGCTATGCTTTGGAGCATATCGCTTTTCATATTGCCAAACTTGCCAGAGCTTTTGGCTTTATGAGCGGGATGAAAACTTCTATCCTGGATGAACGATTGGTCAGTGAGTTTGTGCTTTTCCCGGTTATCTATCTGATTGCCTTCCTGACAGTCGGCCTGTACGCAGCAAAGAGGCAGGCTTATAAAAGAATCGACACTCGTTTTAACCGGCTGTCGGTTGTTACGATCCTGATTTGCATCGGGCTTACGCGTGTAGCGGCTTATTTCGGAGATGCGGAATCGGTTACCGTGTCCCTGTATGCCATTGTGGCATGTCTGATGGCGTTGATGATTCAGCTGGTGCTGTCGAAAACAGTGGAACTTGAACATGAAAATGAAACCATCAGCCTCCTCTGGCAGGAGGACAGAAAGCAGTATGAGCTGTCAAAGAAGACGATGGATATTATCAACATCAAATATCATGATCTGAAGCACACACTGCGTGATATGAAGCTGCCGGAGGAAGAGGTAAAATCCATCAAAGATGCAGTCCGGGTTTACGGAAGCCGCATCAAAACAGGGAATGAAGCTCTGGACGTTCTCCTCACAGAGAATACTCTGCGCTGCTCTGACGAAGGGATAGTCCTCACTTATACCGGACAGGGGACAGACTTCTCTTTCATGAACACAGCGGATGTTTATTCACTCTTCGGCAATGCCATCTCAAACGCTGTGGAGGCGGTTCAGAAGCTGGAAGATCCGGAGAAAAAGGTGATCGATATTCTCTCGGAACGCCGCGGAGAGCTGATAAGTATCCATGTCAGCAACTTCTTCAACGGAGAGCTTAGAATCTCGGATGGCCTTCCGGTGACATCCAAAAAAGAAGAGGAAGGTTTCCATGGTTACGGTATGAAATCCATGAAGCTGATAGCGGAAAAATACGGCGGAAGCCTGAGCACGGCTGTGGAAGGGGAGCTGTTTCATCTGAATATTTATCTGATGGAACAGTAAAAACCCACCGGCATCTGCAATTCGCACTGATAAACCGACAGTTCGCTCTGCAAACTGCCGGCTTTTTTATTTTTATGATATTTTTATAATCGTAAATTGGGGTTCAGCCTCAATCATTTTAAAGGAGGAATGATAGTGAAAAGAACCGGTCTCTGGCGAGGCCTGACAAGCCTGATGTGCTTTCTCCTCGCCCTCTCGATGATTGCCGGCAGAGCACTTGAAGCGAATGCTGCAACGATCGACACATATCTTGGCACCCAGTCGGAAAAAGTGGAATCCGATGGTGCGCTCTATGACAAGTTTAAACCCTCGGATGACGTCCTCAACGCAGACGGCACGGGCAATTCCCATGCCCTGATCCAGAAAGCGATTGACCTCAACCGCCGTCAGGCTTACGAGGGCAGTGTGCTTCTGAAGAATGAGAACAACGTACTGCCTCTGGCCTCCGGTGCAAAGGTTACCCTGCTTGGTATCCGCAGCCACAAGCCGGTACTCGGCAGTGCTTTTGGTGTCAAGGTCTGGGGTCCTGTCATCAACCTGGAGCAGGCTCTGCGCGACAGCCGTACAGACTTTGCCAACACCATTTCAGACTCTGCCTCTACCAACTGGGCAACCGGCGAAGTAACAATTGGTCTGACGATGGACAGCTGGTCCGGTGATGAGTTTGATTTTGACGGAGCTGGATATACGCTTAATCAGACCATGATTGATGTCTATGAGAAGCTTCTCACAAAGTACCATCATGAATACAATGAAGGTGCTGAGGAGATGTTTGATCCCCGTGAGCCGAGCCTTGCAGATCTTGAGGAAACCAACGCAGCTTATAAGGACAGTTTTGCACAGTACGGAGATGCAGCCATTGTGGTGATCTCCCGTGCTTCCGGCGAAAGCCATGACTATCTGCCCGGCGGCGTAGTTCCCGGCCTCGGTATGGATGAGCCTCTCGCCCTGAGCCAGAATGAGCGGGATGCGATAGAGCTTGCCAAGGAATGCTCCGATAAGGTCATCGTCCTGATCAACAGCTCCACGTCTGTTGAAATCGCAGAACTGAAGAATGACCCCGATGTCGACGCCATCCTCTGGATCGGAGCTCCCGGTGCCTATGGTATGCTCGGTGTTGCGGACATACTCTGCGGTAAGGTGAGCCCCTCCGGCGGCCTGTTTGACATTTTTGCAGCCCGCAACATGTCCGCTCCTGCCATGCAGAACATGGGCAACTTCCGCTATACCAATGCAGCTGACACCATTACGCGCGGCGGCGGCATGTTTGGCGGAAACACCGGTATGTATATCATGGAAGCGGAAGGCATTTATGTCGGTTACCGCTATTATGAGACCCGCTATTATGACTGCGTTGCCGGACAGGGCAATGCGGACTCGGCGGTCGGAGCTTATGCTTCCGAAGGTGCCTGGAACTATGACGACGAAGTTGCCTACGGCTTTGGTTATGGCCTGAGCTATACAACCTTCGATTTTGCCTTTGAAGGGGAACCCGAATTCGGCGTACAGAAAAATGCCAACGGCTCCGTTGATGCCACGGCAACCTTCAATGTAAAGGTCACCAACACCGGCAAGGTAGCCGGCAAGACCCCTGTTCAGATTTACGGCCAGGCTCCGTACACTCCGGGCGGACTGGAAAAAAGCGCTATCCAGCTGCTCAACTATGACAAGACGGATGTTCTGCAGCCCGGCGAGAGCCAGACCGTGACGGTCGTTGCCGATCTGGAGTATATCGCAAGCTACGATATGTCCCTCAACGGCGAGGGCGGCTATGTTCTGGATCCCGGCAAGTATTATTTCTCCGTCGGCAACGGTGCTCATGAAGCGCTGCAGCACATTATGGCAAAGCAGGGCATGGAAGTGACCGGCAATGCCGACATGGCTTACGAAAAGGAGATCGACGAGAGCTTCATTTCCCGCACGGCACTCTCTGTCTCCAAAACCGGTGAAAAAATCGTCAACCAGCTGCCGTATTCCGACTGGAACTACTACCAGCCCGGTGAAGTCACCTATCTCAGCCGTTCTGACTGGGCCGGGACCTGGCCGCGCACCTATGATGATCTCACGCTCACCAGCAGCGAGCTGATCGACAATCTCAACGGCAAGTACTATACCATCAAAACAGATGACGATACTTCCTCCATAGTCTGGCAGGAGAACAACGGCACGAAGTTCTATGAGATGTGGGGCGTCGACTATGATGATGCAAAATGGGATGAGCTCATCAATAACATGACGCTCGAGGAAGCGCAGTATCTTGCAACCTACGGCGGCCCATCCATCCCCGGTGCAGAAACCATCGGCACGGTTGAAACCTATATGACGGAAAACGCCGGCAATGGTGTTGCTGTCAACCTCAATGCTTCCAAGGACACTGCTGCCCCCTGGAACATCCCTGCAAACGACTCCAACGGCAACTGGCATCCGGAAGTGTTCGGCAACAGTCCGCTGACAGCTTCCACCTTCAACCCGCAGCTTTGCTATGACCTCGGCGCATTCGTCGGTGAAGAGAGCCTCTTTACCGGAATCCCCATCCTCTGGGGACCCGGCCTGAACACGCACCGCCATGCCTATAACGGGCGCAACGGTGAGTACTACTCCGAAGATCCCATCCTCTCCGGTGTGACAGCTATGGAATTTGCGGTCGGCGCTCTGAAATATGGCCTGATTGCCGCTCCCAAGCACTATGCCTTTAACGACCAGGAGACCAACCGTTCAGGCGTCGCTCCATATATGACGGAGCAGCGCGCCCGCGAAGTGGAACTGAGAGCCTATCAGTATGCGTTTGAAGCCACCAAGTATGACACGGCAGACTTCAACCAGGGCATGAGAGGCCTGATGGTTTCCTTCTCCAAGATCGGCTCTGTAGAATGCACGGCATCTGTCGGCCTGATGACCAATATCCTGGCAAAAGAGTGGGGCTTCTGCGGCTATGCCGTTACGGATATCTATGACGACTTTGATATCTACGGTGCAGTCCTGACTTCCGGCACCACCTGCTACGATACCCGCGGCATGGCAGGCTTCTATACCAACACAACACTTGACGGCGGCCGTTTCAGCGATCAGGTTGATGGTTCCGTGATTAATGCCCATGTATTTGACGGTGACGCCACTGCTCAGAATGCCATCAAGGCATCTGTCCACAAGATCCTTTACGCCATGAGTCAGTCCAACCTCATGAACCGCTATGATCCTTCCACGAGAGTGGTCAAGGTTCCCGTCGTGTGGAGAACAGCCTACCAGGCTGCCGAATACACGACAGGGGCACTGATGTGCCTGTTTGCCGTGCTCTATGTTGTAGCAAAGCTGAGAAAAAAGGAGGCAAAGTAAGATGACAAAGAAATTTGCCGCAGGTTCCTGGTTTAACCTGCTTGCCGCTGTAGCGGGCGTTGTAGGCGTGATTGCCATGCTTCGTTCCAGCAATATTGATTCAGCATATGCCTATAAAACCGTGAATACTCTTCTCCTGATGGGTATCGGGGGAGTTGTCCTCTGCCTGATCGCCGTCTGGTCTCCCACTAAATTCGGCAATCATGATTTCATCAGCACATTTGGTGCTGTCGGAGCTGTTGCTCTGTTTATGGCAGTCGTTGGCACTATGGTTTCCGACAGGATTCTGATGATTGCGGGACTTTTCTCCTACAACTCTCAGAACATGGTCGGCTGGAGTGTGTTCTATGCCACTGTCACGGCAATTGCCGCACTCGTGATTGGCTCTCTCCTCCTGATCATTGGTTCCTTTGCCAGAAACGCGAAGTAAGATTTTTCAGCATACTCCCATTTTCTTAGTGGGAGTATGCTGAATCATACGGCAAAAGAGCAAACAATAAGGAGTATAGACCAATGGCAGAAAAATCAACTTCAGTAAGCGGCGCAAACCGTGCGAAGCTGTATCAGCTTGCCCTGTTCCCGCTGAATAACGGAGCAACCAATGTTTACTTTGTGCTGATTCTTTCCTATGTGGCGCAGTTCGGTTCCAGCGTCCTGAAGCTGGGCATGTATGCGTCGATTATGGTTACCGTTATGCGTGTCTTCGATGCGGTTACAGACCCGATTATCGGGGCATTGATGGACCGGACTTCCACGCGTATCGGCAAGTTCCGCCCGTTTATGATGATCGGCAGCGCCATCATGGCAGTCAGTGTCATTGCGCTGTATATCTTCACGCCTTTTATCCCGGAGACGATGCTCTGGCTCAGGTATGTGATGTTCACCATTGTCTATGCTGTCTGGGTAATCGGCTATACCTTCCAGACTTCCTGCACCAGAGCCGGGCAGACGGTTCTGACCAACGACCCGAATCAGCGGCCGCTGTTTACCATCTTCAATACCGTCGGTTCCATGCTGGGCATGGGCGTCATGCAGTTCCTGATCCCGCTGGTGAAAGGCCGCTATGACGTGAAGGATGCTCTCGGTACGGTTGTCACGTCCGGCTATGCCCGCCCGGAGCTTTACCGCATTATTACGCCGATCGGCATTGCAGTCTCTGTCGGCCTGACAATTCTTGCCATCATCGGCATTGCGGAAAAAGACTGCCCGAAGTATTATGGTCTCGGCGGCGGTAAACAGGAAAAGATCAAAGTTTCCGAATATGCGGAAATCATCCGCAACAACAAGCCCATGCAGCGCCTGATGGTGGCCGGCGCAGGCTGCAAGCTGGCTCTGGCCATTGCCACCAACACAACCGTTCTTCTGGCACTGTACGGCATCGTAATGGGCAACTACAACAGCCTCTATCTGCCGATGATGATACTCGGCTATGTGTTTGCCGTCCCTTTCTTCCTGCTCTCGGTGCGCACCTCACAGAAGCTCGGACAGAAAGCATCCCTGACGCGCTATGTCGGTGTGGCGCTTGCCTGCTATGTCGGTGTACTGGCGCTGCTTCTTCTCTCCAACCGGGAGAACCCTGTCATGATGCTTTCCTTCCCGTTTAACGGAGGAGGGGCTATCAACCTGTATACCATTCTGTTTATTCTCTTTTTCGGTATCGGCTACGGTGCTTATTATGCTACCGCAGATATGCCGATCCCCATGGTGGCGGACTGCTCCGACTATGAAACCTACCGCAGCGGCAAGTATATTCCGGGCATCATGGGCACACTGTTCTCTCTGGTGGACAAGCTGGTATCCTCCCTCGCGCAGACGCTGGTAGCGTTCATCTTCCTGGCTTTTGCAGGACTTCCCGAATTGCCAACGGACGCCACTCCGTATTCCGGCGGGATCAAGACGGCGGTAATCGTGATGTTCTGCGTGATCCCGATGCTGGCCTGGGCAGCTACGCTGTGGGCGATGAGCGGCTACAGCCTGACAGGAACCAAAATGAAGGAGATCCAGGCAGTCAACAGTGCCCGCAAGGAGGGCATTGCCGCCGGTATGACGGTTAAAGAAGCCATGCAGAAATGGCCTGCAGTTGACTGAATAAACCTATATTACAAACCGGGTGGGCTTAGCTTCACCCGGTTTTTCTTGACGCCGAACAGCAGCGGTGATAGTATACCGCCATGGAATCATGAAACGGAGTAAATACCATGACAGACAAAAAAGAACTGAGGCTCATAGCCTTTGACCTTGACGGTACCTTTCTGAATGATTCAAAAGAAATTCCGGAAGAGAACCTGCAGGCCCTTGAAAAAGCAGCCGAAAGGGGGATTGCTGTCGTTCCTGCCACAGGCAGGCTCTATCCCGCTCTTCCGCACGAACTCCGGGAGCTGCCCTTTATGCGCTATTATATCCTCATCAACGGTGCCAAGGTCTATGATGCGAGGGAAGACAAGGTACTGTTTTCTGCCGAGCTGCCGAATGAACTGGCACTTGCCCTGTTCTCCCATGCGGAGGAAATCGGCTGCCTGTATGACTGCTATCTCCATGACAAGGGGCTGATGTCCCGCGGCCTCTATGACGCGCTGGACGAGATCGTGGAAAATAAAATCTATCTGGAATATATGAAAAGTATACGCAAGCCTGTGGAGAATCTCAAGGAACTCATCCGGGAGGACGGCGGACCGGTGCAGAAGGTCCAGTATTTCTTTAAGGATATGGAGGAGAGAAAGCGCCAGCTGGCTACCCTGGCTGACCGCTTTCCGGGCACCAAGGTGACGTCTTCCGTCCCGATGAATATTGAAATCAACGCAGCCAATGCCAGCAAAGGCCCTGCCCTTGAGGCACTGTGCAAGCACCTGGGCTTTACGGCGGAGAACGCTGCCGCCTTCGGTGACAACACCAATGACCTCAACATGGTACAGGCAGCCGGCCGCGGTGTCGCGATGAAAAATAGCGATGCGGTTCTCCTTGCCGCGGCGGACATCATCACGCCCTTTGATAATAACGAAGCCGGAGTCGGCAGAATGATCATGGAGTTTCTGAAGAATGGAGAATGAAAAACATGAACCCCTACAGGCATACAGTTCAGTATTATGAAACCGACAAAATGGGTATCACGCACCATTCCAATTACATCCGCTGGATGGAAGAAGCGAGGGTGGACTTCCTGAGTCAGATCGGCTGGGGTTATGAGAAGCTGGAAGCGGAAGGCATCATTTCTCCCGTGACGGGACTCAGCTGCAAATACAGGGCGAGCACCACCTTTCCCGATGAAGTCACCGTCGTTGTTACAGTTGCCGAGATAAAAGGTCCTGTACTGAAGTTTCAGTATGTCATGACGAATCAGAAAGGCAAAACCGTGTTTGAGGGGCATTCCGAGCACTGTTTCCTGGATGAAAACGGCAGGATTGTCCGCCTGAACAAACAGTATCCTGCCCTGTACGAACTTCTGCAGGAAATACAAAGTGAAAGTGTTTCCGGACCCACAACCGAAGGGTAAAATGCCGGCAGAGTAAAACGAGATTGAAAAGAAGGCGCCATTCCTGACGCCTTCTTTTTTCTGTTTATCCGGGGGTTATATGTTTCCTTCTGCTGAACCATCATGGAACAGCAATTATGGAATAGTATTGCCGGCGGCCTGATACAGGGCATACCATTCTGCCCTTGACAGCTGAATATCCGCTGCCTCACAATACTCCCCGACGTGGACCTGCTTTGCAGAACCGCATATGACCTGGATGCCGGCAGGGTGCCGGAGTATCCAGGCAATGGCAATGGCGGCCTTGGTCGTATGATACTTTTCAGCTAAAGCTGCAAGTGTTTTATTAAGCTCTTCATATGCCGGGTCATTGAGGATAACTCCTTTGAACATACCGTACTGCAACGGAGACCATGCCTGAAGTGTAATTCCTTTCAGCCTGGTATATTCCAGAAGGCTGCCTGTGCTGTCGATGCCCTGCCGGAGATCCGTATTCATTGCGATTCCGGAATCGAAAATATTGGTATGTCCCAGCCCAATCTGAACCTGATCAAACAGCAGTTTTTCCGTGCAGGATTTCTGCAGCAGTTCAATCTGCATGGTATTCGCATTGGAGAGACCGAAATACCTGACTTTCCCTGCTTCTTTTAGCCGGCAGAAGGCCTCGGAAACTTCCGCAGGTTCCATCAGGCTGTCCGGCCTGTGCAGCAGGAGGACGTCAAGATAATCTGTTTTCAGCCGCTCCAGGATAGCGTCCACACTTGACAGAATATGAGCTTTGGAAAAGTCATAGTAAGACTTTCCGTTTTCTTTTCTGATTGCGCATTTCCCCTGAATGATCATATGATCCCGTACTGAAGATCTGAGGTTTACAGCCTTGCCAAAAGCTTTTTCGCATTCTCCTCCTCCGTAAATATCAGCATGGTCGAAGAAGTTTACACCTTTGTCCAGATAGGTCCTTATCAGGTTTTCCAGTTCCTTCCCGGTGAGCGAGCCGATTCTCATGCAGCCCATGATGATGCTTGATACTCTGAGGTCTGTTTCAGGGATTGAATAATATTTCATCGTTTCATGCCTTTCTTTCAATGATTCTGATCTGTTGACAGGATGCTGGCCGTTTCGGCGGGGATGCTGATTTCCGGTGTCTGAACAGATTTATTATACTATAGGAGTTCTGTCAGTTTCAAATTATTTCTTTATTCTATTATGAAACACCTGGCGCAGTTTTCCAACAGTTCACGGCAAACACGAACAGACCGGAGAAAAGAAGGGTATCTTTAATCAGCTTTTTTAGCTGACTTTTTTGTGAGCATTGAATTTTTATACTTGAAATAAGGGATATTCGTATGTTAGTGTTTAGTGTGCTCAGGTAAAACGAATTTTAATAAATAGCATAAAGCTGGTTATAACGGCAGATAGTCCGGGTCGTATAATCCGGGAGGTATAACCGGCTCTCAGAAAAAACACAGGAGGAAAAGACTGTGACGCATGCTGAAATCATGAATCTGATTGACCGCTCCCTGTTCGCCACCATCGGCTATACCGATGAACAGGGCCGGCAGAATATACGCCGGGTTTTCTGCGTCTGGCATAAAGGCGTGGGCAGGCATCTGATTTCCACCAATACAAGCTCGTCCCATATCCAGAGCCTGATGAAGAACAAAAGCATCTGCCTGTATTTTTCAGACGATGCTTCCTTTGAGGGCCTCTGCCTGTACGGCGAAGCGGTTGTTCACTTTGAAAAGGAATACAAAGAACTGCTCTGGAATCCGGGTGACGAAAAATACTATCCCAAAGGCATTGATGATGAGGATTACTGCATTCTGGAAGTTATAGCCGACAGCGGCAGGTACTACCGCTATGACGGGAAAGGCGATCTGACGCATGCTGAAATTGCGGCGCATGATGCCGGCAGGGAATTTGAGAACGGATAC
>JAEEGF011662443.1_pt1 | contig 13526 bp, 10 predicted proteins | sample 9134171 | NCBI WGS metagenome assembly JAEEGF01 (sample SAMN16246542, study PRJNA631951) | gut metagenome | biome: gut microbiome; feature: rumen; material: AP-attached | host: Bos | place: Iran: Karaj | collected 2018-10
TCGATGTTATTCTTGTGCAGGAATTCAGCGATGCTTTCCTCGCCCCGCTTCTGCAGCTCACGCTGGCCACGGCGCAGGATAGCCTGTATCTTGCCCTTGGCCTTGGCTGTACTGACGAAATTGATCCACGAGGGCTGCACGTGTTGTGAGTTGGAGGTCAGAATCTCCACCTGGTCACCGCTTTGCAGCTTATGGCTCAGCGGCACCAGCTTGTGATTCACCTTGGCACCTATACAATGTGAGCCGAGGAAGGTGTGTATCGAGAAGGCGAAGTCGAGTGCCGTACAGCCTGTGGGCATGGTCTTGATCTCACCCTTAGGCGTGAAGACGAAGATCTCGCTGGCAAAGAGGTTCAGCTTAATGGCGTCGAGGAAGTCCATGGCGTCAGGCTGTGGGTCGTCCAGTATCTCCTTGATGGTGCGCAGCCAGTCGTTCAGCTCCGTCTCGTCCTCGGTGTACTCCTCCTCCACTCCGTCCTTGTATTTCCAGTGGGCGGCAAATCCCTGCTCTGCCACCTCGTCCATGCGGTCGGAGCGTATCTGAACCTCTATCCATCGTCCCTGCTGCGACATCAGCGTGACGTGCAGTGCCTGGTAGCCGTTGGCCTTGGGATGGGAGAGCCAGTCGCGCAGCCGGTCGGGGTGGCTCTTGTAGATTTTCGATATAGCAACGTAGATGTTGAAGCACTCGTTGATTTCCTCCTCACGCTTGTTGGGTGTGAAGATGATACGGACGGCCAGGATGTCATAGATCTCGTCGAACGTCACGTGCTTGTTCTGCATCTTGGTCCATATAGAGAATGGTGTCTTGACACGCTCCTTGATTTCGTAGTGGAGCCCCATCTTCTGCAGCTCTATCTCAATAGGTACGATAAACTCGTCGAACAGCTCATGACGCTTGGCCTCCGTCGATGCCAGCTTCGACTTGATGCTGGCATACTCTTCGGGGTGCTCGTACTGGAAGGAGAGGTTCTCCAATTCCGACTTGATTTTGTTCAAGCCCAGGCGATTAGCCAGTGGTGCATAGATGTAGAGTGTCTCGCCGGCTATCTTGTACTGCTTGTTGGCAGGCTGCGACTCCAGGGTGCGCATGTTGTGCAGACGGTCGCATATCTTGATAAGGATGACGCGGATGTCGTCGCTCATGGTGAGCAGCAGCTTCTTGAAGTTCTCGGCCTGCGCCGATGCCTGCTCGCCGAAGATGCCGCCACTGATCTTTGTCAGTCCGTCGACAATCTGTGCTATCTTCGGACCGAAGATGTTCTCGATGTCCTCCGTCGTGTAGTCGGTGTCCTCCACCACGTCGTGTAGCAGGGCGGCACTGATACTCGTCGACCCCAGTCCCACCTCCTGGCAGGCTATCTGGGCGACGGCGATGGGGTGCATGATGTATGGCTCGCCAGACAGTCGGCGCACGCCTTTGTGTGCCTGTTTGGCAAAGTTGAATGCCTTGGTGATGATGTCCACCTTCTTGCGGTGGCGTGACTGTCGGTAGCTGTCTAACAGCTGTTGGAACGCGTCGTTAATCAGTTTCTCGTCGGCGGCTTCGCGCATCATGTCCTCGTCCATAGTCTTACCTCCCTTTTTCTTTGTCTGTCTACATCTTAATAGTGCTTTTTCTCCCTGTAAATCTATCGTATCCTAACGCCTCGTTACCTTCTCCTTCTCGACTTCCGCTTGGCGGTCGTGCTACGCCTTGTGGCTTTGGTGCGACGCTTTGTGGCTTTGGTGCGCTTGCCGGCACGGGCCTTCTTGCCACGGGCGTAGCGCTTGCTCTTGTGGTAGTAGGTCGGCACGTCGTCCCTCACCTCTACCTCGGCGCGGTTGGTCAGCAGCTCGCTGGCCTTGTAGTTATAGACGGAGTCTGCCAGGTCGATGAAGCGGCCAGTCTCGGTCATTGGCAGCCGGATGGGTGACGGCTCCGTATTGCCCGGCACGATGTCGCGGCGGTACTGCGGGTTCAGCGAGCGAAGCATATCAATGTCGGTGCCCAGCACACCGGCCACCTGAGCCAGGTGCAGGTCTTGATTGACGACGATGGTGTCGGTCTTCTGCGGCAGACGGGTGCGCAACGGACAGATGTTGTGCAGCGAATAGTAGGTCATGATGTAGTTGGCGGCAATGAAGGCCGGCACGTAGCCGCGCGTCTCACGCGGCAGGTAGGGGTAGATATGCCAGTAGTCCTTGACATTGGCCGCGGAGTCCCTGCGGGCGGCCTGTGCACGGTGGATGGCCTTGTCGACATTGCCGGGACCGCAGTTGTAGGCGGCGATGACAAGGTTCCAGTCACCAAAGACACGGTAGAGGTCACGCAGGTAGCGGGCAGCAGCATATGACGCCTTCGTCGGGTCGCGGCGCTCGTCGACGAGGCTGTTCACCTCCAAGCCGTACTGACGGCCTGTCGTGAGCATGAACTGCCACAGACCGGTAGCACCGACGCGTGACACGGCCTTCGGGTTCAAGGCCGACTCAATGATGGGCAGGTAGCGCAGCTCCAATGGAACGCCATAGGCCTCCAAAGCTTCTTCGAAGATGGGCATATAGAAGTTCGAGGCGCCGAGCATCATGCTCACCGAGTGGCGCAAACGGCCGCTGTAGCGGTCGATGAACTGCTGGACGACATCGTTATAGGCCATCTCCATCACCGTCGGCATACGGCGCAGACGTTCGATGTACTCCTCGCGGCTGAACGTCGGATTCTCGGCCGTCGTCTGACAGTCGGCATCCAGGTCCAGGTAGGTCTTTGCCATATACAGGTTCATCAGCGAGTCCAGGTCGTAGGTCATCGCCTCGGGGAAGTCGATGACCTCCTCGTTGCCCTCTTGGTCCGTCACGGTGAGCTCGTCCTCCTCGTCAATGACCTCGTCGTCCTCGTCTTCGTCGACAACAACCTCCTCATCTTCAAACTCTTCGTCTTCCTCAATGACTGCCTGTGCCGACATCATCAGCGGCCAGCACAGCATCATTGTCATCATCAGTATGTATTTCTTCATATTCTCAACTTCTTTAACTTCTTAACTTACTTCTCCCTTATCTACCTTCTCAAAAGTTCAGTTGGCAGCTCAGTCCCAGCGACGAGGTCTGCAGCGGGTTGTCATGCTTGGAGCGTGGTGTGCTGATGACCCCCGGCGATACCTTCAGGCTGAGGTCCTTCGAGATGTCGAACTCCGACAGTTCGGCGTCGACATAGGCATCGATGACCGATAGGGCGTAGATGCCCACCATCACGAAGAAACTCAAGTCGCGATAACGGCGGAAGCGATCCTTACGCTTTTTGAAGATCGTCTTGTAGCGCTCCTCGTTCTGCGGGGTAATCTGTCGGCCCAGATGCAGGAACTTGTTAAAGCTCGCCGTACCGGGGTCGTCATCCATGATGTCAAGATAGGCCTGTGCGTAGTCCTTGTACATCATGTTGTTCCATGTCAAAGCGTAGATGCAGCCCATGAAACCGCCGTAAACCAGCGGCAGCTTCCAGTACTTACGGTTGTAGATCTGTCCGCCGCCGGGCAGTACCAATGCCAGCCACAGTGCTCGTTGCGGGTTGGGACGCCAGGTGCTCCAGTCGCGTCCACCCTTCGTCATGCCAGTATCTTCGTTGGGCGTGGGGGTGAGCGTCGGCGGAACGACAGCCTTACTCTCGTTTATGACGCTGTCGACGGCTGCCATGTACACAGAGTCAGGGGTGATGGCGAAGATGCTGTCGCTGTCAGTGGCCTTGCCGGTTTGACTGTCGCTATTAATCGGTGACGTACGCAACGTGTCGGTCTGAGCGCTAACGCCCAGGCCCACGGCCATCATCACCAACAGTATCAACAGTCTTCTTTTCATCATTCCTTTCCAGACGGCCCTCTCCCTACGAGATCCCGTCAAACACCGCCATTATCCGCTCCAGCTCCTCTTCGTTAGTGAAGCCGATGCTGATTTTCCCCTTGCCCGAGGGCGAGCAGGTCATCTGCACCTTCGTCTGGAACAGGTCGGACATACGCTGACGCAGCGCGTTGAACTCCTCGGGCAGCGACGGACGGGCACCGCCGACGCGGCGCGTTCCAGTCTGGATGTCACCGCCGTTCTTCAGGTGGTATACCAGCTCCTCGACCTTACGGACGGAGTAGCCCTGCTTCTGTACCTCCTTGAACAGCTTGATTTGCTGGCTGGGACTGTCCAGCGACAGCAGGGCACGGGCGTGTCCCATGTCTATCTCTTTGTCTTTCAGCGCCATCTGCACCTGGGCAGGCAGCTTCAGCAGACGCATATAGTTTGTCACGGCAGCGCGGCTCTTACCCACACGCTCCGAGATCTTTGCCTGGGTCATACCCGTCGTCTCGGCCAGGTGCTGGTAGGCCAGCGCAATCTCAATGGCATTAAGGTCCTCACGCTGGATGTTCTCCACCAGAGCCATCTCCATGACGTTCTCGTCCTCGACGGTACGGATGTAGGCGGGGATGGTTGTTAGACCAGCCAGCTGCGAGGCACGCCAGCGGCGTTCGCCGGCAATGATCTGGTAGCGGTCGGGAGCCACCTGACGCAGTGTGATGGGGGCGATGATGCCCAGTGTCTTGATGCTTCCCGCCAGTTCCTGCAGCGCCTCCTGGTCGAAGTCGCGGCGTGGCTGGTCGGGGTTCGGCTCAATCTGGTTGATGGCTATCTCGTTGAGGTTTGACGAACCTTCTGTCTTCACTTCGCTGGTGTCTATCAGGGCGTCCAGTCCGCGTCCTGTCCCTATGTCGTCCAGTCCGCGTCCCAAGGCATGACTGGCAAATTTCTTCTTTACGGCCATTTTTTGTTGTTAGCGTTTTTTGTGTCGTTATGACGTTTTAACGTTATTTCGAATTCTTCGAGATAATCTCTTTGGCTAATGCTAGATGGTTCTTAGCGCCCGTGGAGTCAGCGTCATAAAGGATGACGGGCAGACCGTGCGACGGACTCTCCGAGAGCTTCACGTTACGCTGGATGACGGTCTTGAAGACCAACTCCTGGAAATGACGCTTTACCTCGTCGTAGATCTGACGGGCCAGACGCAGACGCGAGTCGTACATCGTCAGCAGGAATCCTTCAATCTCCAGACGCTGGTTCAGACGCGTCTTGATGATCTTGATGGTGTTCAACAGCTTCGAGATACCCTCCAAGGCGAAGTACTCGCACTGGACGGGGATGATGACCGAGTCGGCAGCCGTCAGGGCGTTGACGGTGATCAGTCCCAGCGACGGTGAACAGTCTATCAGGATGTAGTCATAGTCGTTACGGATGGGCTCCAGCAACTCCTTGATGACCTTCTCGCGACGTTCCAGATTTAGCATCTCGATCTCGGCACCCACTAGGTCGATATGGCTCGGGATGATGTCCAGTCCCTCGATATCGGTGGTGTAGATGGCATCACGCACATCGGCTTTGTTGATGATACATTCGTAGATGGAGCAGTCCACCTCCTGGATATTCACACCAAGACCGCTCGACGCGTTGGCCTGAGGGTCGGCATCGATGACGAGGACGGTCTTCTCCAGTGTTGCCAACGAGGCAGCCAGATTGATGGTCGTCGTGGTCTTTCCAACACCGCCTTTCTGGTTGGCTAAAGCAATAATCTTTCCCATTTTTTGTCCTTTTCTAATAAAAGTAGGCTGCAAAGTTACATATTTCTTCTGAAAAATCAGTCTGATTAAACCTTTTTTCGTACTTTTGCAGTCAAATCTTGATTTATTTATGGAAAATAAACGACCGCTCATACTCATCAGCAACGATGACGGCTATCAGGCCAAGGGGCTCAACTGCCTCATCGACATGGTGGCGCACCTCGGCGACATCGTCGTCTGTGCACCCGACGGACCGCGCTCAGGCCTCTCCTGCGCCTTCTCAGCCACGACGCCCCTCCTGCTGACCCACCACTCCCCGGCTCCCGCTTCCCCCGTCTCCGTATGCCGTCACCCCGTGACGGCCCCTTCCCCAGCCTCCGCCGTCGACATCTGGAGCTGCAACGGCACACCCACCGACTGCGTCAAGATGGCCCTGTCGCAGATCGTCGACCGCCAGCCCGCCATCGTTATCGGTGGCATCAACCACGGCGACAACGCCTCTGTCAACAGCCACTACTCCGGTACGATGGGCGTCGTTATGGAGGGGTGCATGAAGTACATCCCCTCAGTGGCCTTCTCGCTCTGCGACCACGACCCCGATGCCGACTTCGAACCGCTGCGCCCCTACGTCGAGCGCTACACCCGCTACGTTCTGGAACACGGCCTGCCCAAAGGCGTCTGCCTGAACATCAACTTCCCGAAACTGGAGACTACTACGTCAGAATCATCGTTCTCCGGTCCCTCTATGCCGGCTCCTGGTGTCGGCCAGTACAGCGGCGTCCGCGTCTGCCGCATGGCCCACGGCTCGTGGCTCAACGAGGTGACCACCTGTCACCACCCCCGTGGCTATGATTACCACTGGATGGTGGGCCACTACCGCAACGACGAGCCCGAGGCTGAGGATACCGACCGCTGGGCCCTCGACCACGGCTATGTCGCCATCACCCCAACCACCTTCGATGTCACCGCCTACGAGGCGCTTCAGTCGTTGAAAACGCTCGAATCATAATCCATGTCCCTCTATGCCGGCTCCCAGTGCCGGCCCCCAAAACACTCACTCATGAAATATTACCTCATAGCCGGCGAAGCCAGTGGCGACCTACACGCCTCACGTCTGATGCGTTCGCTGAAGGAGAAAGACCCCGAGGCTCAGTTCCGCTTCTTCGGTGGCGACCTGATGGCCGCCGAGGGTGGCACGATGGTCAAGCACTACCGCGATTTGGCCTACATGGGCTTCATCCCCGTGCTGCTTCACCTGCGTACCATCCTCAAGAACATGAAAATGTGCAAGGAGGACATCCGTGACTGGTGGCCCGACGTGGTCATCCTCGTCGACTATCCGGGCTTTAACCTCGACATCGCCAAGTTTGTGCATGGATTACGAGGAACGAGGAAGGAGGAGCGAGGAACGAGGAGCAAAGAACGAGGAACGCGTTTCCCGAAGGTCTGTTATTATATTGCTCCGAAGATCTGGGCGTGGAAGGAGTACCGCATCAAGAATATCCGCCGTGATGTCGATGAGCTCTTTTCCATCCTGCCTTTCGAGGTCGACTTCTTCGAGAAGAAGCACCACTATCCCATCCACTATGTCGGTAACCCCACAGCCCAGGAGGTAAGGGAGTGGCGTCTTTCTATGCCGGCACCTCGTGCCGGTCAGGTAGGGGATGTCGCCGCCCGTCCGACCATCGCCCTCCTCGCCGGTTCCCGCCGTCAGGAGATCAAGAGTAACCTCCCGGCGATGATTGCCGCCACGCGCCACCTCGCCGACCGTTACGACATCGTCCTCGCCGGCGCACCGTCCATCGATCCCGAATTCTATCAGCCCTTCCTGAAAGACAGTACCGTACGTCTCGTCGTCAACGAAACCTATCCGCTTCTGGCCTCTGCCACCGCCGCCCTCGTCACCAGTGGCACGGCGACGCTGGAGACCTGTATGTTCAACGTACCTCAGGTGGTGTGCTATAACACCCAGATGAAGCACCTCTTTGGCTTGTTGCGCAAGTTGTTGCTGAAGGTGAAGTATGTGTCGCTGGTCAACCTCATTGCCGACCGCGAGGTGGTCACCGAACTGGTGGCCGAGACGTTCTCTGTAGATGGTATCCGCCGCGAACTGGAAAAAATTCTCCCTGGCGGCGAAGGCAGGGAGGCGATGCTACAGGGCTACAAGGAAGTGCACCAACGTCTCGGCGAGAGCCATGCCCCCGACCGCGCCGCCGACTTGATCGTCTCCTTGCTCCATTAACGTTTCTCCTTCCTCGCTCCTCGTTCCTCCTTCCTCGCTCCTCGTTCCTCGTCTCTCTATGCCGTCACCTCGTGACGGCCTCCTCCTCTTTACACCAGCGTCAAGGTATAAAGATAAACCACCACTGCCGGCACCGCCAGCAGCGACGAGTCGAAACGGTCGAGCATACCACCATGGCCCGGCAAGATGTTTCCGCTGTCCTTCACGCCGAGTGTGCGCTTGAACAGACTCTCCACCAGGTCGCCCCACGTGCCGAAGACGACCACCACCAGACCCATACCGGCCCATTCGGCGGCTGACAGCCCCAGATCGTTCACTCCATAGAGGGTGGTGAAATGCCATATCGCCAGTGCCACGGCCACGACGAGCAGGGCACCGCCGATGCTTCCCTCCCATGTTTTTCCTGGCGACACACGCGGGAAGAGCTTATGACGGCCTAACAGCGAGCCGACACAGTAGGCACCGGTGTCGTTCATCCACAGGAACACGAAGACCGCCAGCGGGGCGAGGTAGCTGTACTCGATGTTGTAGCCGTTCGAACGGAACGCCAGCACATTGAGCAGCGAGAAGGGTAGGGCGATGTATAGCTGTGACAGCATCGTGTATGCCCAGTTGTTGATGGGATCCTTGGCCTGCAGGTACAGCTCCGCCACCAGCAGGTAGACGATGCTCACCAGATAGGGGATGAACACCGTGGCGGGGGTCATCCCACTGTTGTAACCGGCCATCGCCACGAAGAGGTACACGCCAGAGACGGTGCAGATGAAACGGTTCACGCTGACGTACGGCCGGTCGTTCACCAGTCCGGTAAACTCCCAGACGGTCAGGCCGGTGACGAGCGCAAACAGGGCTACCATCGCCTGTGCGTTCAGGAATCCTACAATGATGGCGGCGACAAAGAAGATGCCGGTGATGGTTCTGACGATAAAGTTTTTCATTAGGCCCCCCCTTCTGCCCCCGTGGGGGCTACTTTTGTTTGATGATTATTGTTATCCCCCGCCTCATTGTCGTCCGAAGCCCCCTCGGTGGCCGTCGTGGAGGCTTGTGCCTCAAGCTGACGAGCCCGTTCCTCGGCCATCCGCTCGGCGTCGGCACGCATCTGGGCCTCAAGCAGCTCCTCGGCACGGCTCTGCCACGGACGCTTGCCAAAGATCCGCTCGACATCCTCGGCGAAGATGACCTCGCGCTCTACCAAGAGTTGTGCCAGCTGGGCGTGACCGTCCTTGTGCTCGGTGAGTATCTGCTTCGCACGGTCGTACTGCTCGTTGACCATCTTCAGCACCTCGTCGTCCATGATCTTCGCCGTCGTCTCTGAGTAGGGACGCTGGAACTGGTATTCGGCGTTGTTATAGTAACACAGGTTCGGCAGCTTGTCACTCATACCGGCGTAGGCCACCATACCATAGGCCTGCTTCGTCGTCCGCTCCAGGTCGTTCATCGCACCGGTGGAAATATGGCCGATGAACAGCTCCTCGGCGGCACGGCCACCAAGCAGCGAACACATCTCGTCGAGCATCGCCTCCTTCGTCTGCAGCACACGCTCCTCGGGCAGGTACCAGGCGGCACCGAGGGCCTGACCGCGGGGCACGATGGATACCTTCACCAGGGGGTTGGCAAACTCCGTGAACCACGAGATGGTGGCGTGACCGGCCTCGTGGATGGCGATGGAGCGCTTCTCCGCCTCGGTCATCACCTTCGTCTTCTTCTCCAGACCGCCGATGATACGGTCTACAGCATCAAGGAAGTCCTGTCTGCCCACACTCTCACGGTTGTAGCGAGCAGCTATCAGGGCGGCCTCGTTACACACATTGGCGATGTCGGCACCCGAGAATCCCGGTGTCTGACGGGCCAGGAAGTCGATGTCCACGTCCTGGGCCAGCTTCAGCGGCTTCAGGTGGACCATGAACACCTCCTTGCGCTCGTTCAGGTCAGGCAGGTCGACATGTATCTGACGGTCGAAACGACCGGCACGCAGCAGCGCGGAGTCGAGCATATCGGCACGGTTCGTCGCTGCCAGCGTGATGATACCGCTGTTCGTACCGAAGCCGTCCATCTCCGTCAGTAGGGCGTTCAGCGTGTTCTCGCGCTCGTCGTTGCCGCCCATGGCGGGGTTCTTCGAACGGGCGCGGCCTACGGCGTCAATCTCGTCGATGAAGATGATGCACGGCGCCTTCGACTTCGCCTGCTGGAACAGGTCGCGCACACGGCTGGCACCCACACCGACGAACATCTCCACGAAGTCGGAGCCCGACATCGAGAAGAACGGCACACCGGCCTCGCCGGCAACGGCCTTGGCCAGCAGCGTCTTACCCGTTCCCGGAGGACCGACGAGCAGCGCACCCTTGGGAATCTTTCCGCCCAGCTCCGTATATTTCTGAGGATTCTTCAGGAAGTCCACAATCTCCTGCATCTCCTGCTTGGCACCAGCCTGACCGGCGACGTCCTTGAACGTGATGCCCAGCTCACCGCCTTTCTCGTACATCTGCGCCTTCGACTTACCGACGCTGAAGATGCCGCCGCCCATGCCCATGCCGGCGCCACCGCCGCCCATGCGACGCATGAGGAATATCCACAGACCAATGATGAACAGCAACGGCAGCAACTGGTAGAACAGGTTGCCGAGGAAGTCGCCCTCGCGCTGGTTGTCATACGACAGCTTGCCGGTGAACACCTTCTTCTCGCGGGCCTCGTCGACAAACTTCTCCACCTGGTCGCTACTGCCGATTTCCACCTCTATGTATGGGTTCGTACCTACTTGCTGGTGACCTTTGTTGAAGACGTCGCGGATGTGTGCCGCCTTGACATACATCTTCAGCTTGTTCTGCGTCTTGTTCACCACAATCTTCTCGGCATAGCCCTTCTCCACGTACGTCTTGAAGTCGCTATACGTCGTCTCGGTACGTACCTGTGCGGTACTCTCGCCACCGCTCGTCATGTAGAGGACGATCAGTGCCATGATGGCCAGGAAGTATATCCAGTTCATGTTGAACCGCGGCATATTCATCTTCGGGCCACCCTGCGGTCTGTTGGGGATACTGTTCTTTTCCAATGCTTAATTCTTAATGCTTAATTCTTAATGCTTAATGCTTAATTCTTAATGCTTAATTCTTAATTGCCAAAGGCAATACCTCTTGATTCTTCACTTTTCACTCCTCGTCCGGGATGTGGCTGAGCTTCGCGTCATCCCAGAGGTGCTCCAGGTCATAGTACTCCCGGACATCGGGCAGAAAGATGTGGGCCATCACGTCTGTATAGTCCATGGCCACCCACTGGGCGTTCTCGCGGCCGACGATGTGTACCGGCTTCTCGTCCAACTGCTCGCGTACCATGTCGCTGATGGAGTCGGTGATGGCATCGACCTGTGTCGGCGACTGACCCTCGCAGATGATGAAATATTGGCAGATGCTGCCGTTAATACCCGTCAGGTCGGCAACGACGATGCCGTGGCCTTTCTTTTCCTGGATTCCTTTGATGATGGTTTCTACTAAGTTTTTTGTTTCTTCCATGCTGCAAAGGTACGTTTTTATTCTTGTATTTGCCCTCACTATCCTACTTTTTTTGAGTATTTTAATAAAAAAATGCCCAAAAGTTTTGTGGGTTCCGAAAAAAGTACTACCTTTGCAGCGCATTTCGAGAGAATGTACTGCGAAGTCAGGCTGCATCTCGGCAAAGAGCAAACTCTCTGCACTCGATTTGCGCTGACTTTGTCACCCGTTTTATTGGGGTATGGTGTAATGGTAACACTGCAGATTCTGGTCCTGCCTTTCCTGGTTCGAGTCCGGGTACCCCAACCACTTGATTCGCTAAGTTGCTGAAATATTTAGTACTTAGCGAATTTTTTTTGTTCAAAGTGACTGTTTTCTCCCATTTTTTTGTATATTTGCAGCCGAGATGTTACGACTGCCTGGATTTATCAACAAAACCTTGTCAATACGATTGAGTCTGATGATCGTTTCAGCCATGGCCATTCTGCTCTTGGCTTCGCTGGTCGTGATGCTCCATTTCGTGAGGAAGAGTGTGAAGGAGGAAGCCTTTCAGAAGGCCATGCAGACCCTCGAGGGAACGGTACAGCGCATCGACAACATCCTCTTGAGTGTCGAGCAGACCACGGGAAATGCCTTTTTCACCATGCTCCCCTATGTCAACCAGCCGGAGAAGGTACAGCAGTACGCCCAGCGCGTGGTGGCGTCGAACCCGTATGTCGTGGGCTGTGCCGTCGCCATGAAACCTTATTTCTATAAGGACCGCGAACTCTTCATGGCCTACTATCGCCATGAGGACTGCCTCTCGGCCGAGTCGCCCATCGTCTTCATGGAGACGTTTGGCAATACACCCTATACCGCCCAGAAGTGGTTCAAGATACCCATGGCGTCAGCCAAGCCCGGCTGGATCAGACCTATGAAGGGCGAGGATGGTGTCGGTGAGCCTATTATGACGTTCAGCCTGCCCATTCCCGGCAATGACAGCCTGCCGATAGGTATCATCGGTGTCGACGTGTCGCTCAGCCATCTCTCACAGATTGTGCTCTCTACGAAGACCTCGCCGAACTCCTACTCTATGCTGCTCGACGGCGATGGCTCGTTCATCGTCCATCCCGACAGCAGCAAGCTGTTGCTGCAGACAGACTTCACACAGCTCGACCAGACGGCCGCTGCCACCATCAAGGAGGCTTCCCAGGCCATGGCGTCGGGTGAGACCGGCTACCGGCCGTTCCGCATGAAGGGCACGGACTATTTCGTCTTCTACAAACCGTTCAAGCGGACGATGGTCAGAGGACGTGCCATGGAGGAGGTGAACTGGAGCGTCGGCATCATCTATCCTGAGGACGATATCTTCGGCGACTATAACCGTCTGCTCTACTACGTGCTGGCCATCGCCCTCATAGGATTGCTGCTGCTCTTTGTCCTCAGCCGCATCATCATCCACCGGCAACTGGTGCCGCTGCGCCTGTTGACGGCTTCGGCTCAGCGTATAGCTCAGGGGAACTATCATGAGGCTATTCCCGACAGTCATCAGCAGGACGAGATAGGCCGTCTGCAAGACCATTTCCAGCTGATGCAGCAGTCGCTGGCGACGAACATCGACGAGTTGGAGCAGATGACGGAGACGCTCCGGCAGCGCGAACAGGAGCTGCAAGCGGCCTATGACCATGTGCGTCAGGCCGATTATATGAAGACGGCTTTCCTGCATAACATGACCAATCAGATGGAGGGTCCGGCGGAGGTCATCGTGTCCGATGTCCATACTCTCTGCAAGAGGGGACGCCATATGGCCAAGTTAGAGGCCGGCCGACTGGCCGACGACATCGGCCAGAAGGGCGAGACCATAGCCAGTCTGCTGGACAACCTGCTCCATGTGTCGTTTGATGAAAAGAGAAAGGAGGGCGCCCATGATGATTGACCGGATACGAAAGCACCTCTCCACGAAGCTCAGCCTCACACTGCTGCTGTTGGCCATACCCATCTTCATCCTGTCGCTGGGCCTGCTGTTCGTACGCTCGCGCGACAACGTCAGGACCGAGGCGACGGAACATGCCGAGAGTGTGCTGAACACGTCGATGCAACGGTTGCAGCGCTACATGAACGCCGTCGAGACCGCCACGAACTACAACGACTGGGACGTGACGGAGTACATGGACCCGGACACCATCCTCCAGCTGACCAACCGTGTCGTGCGTCTGAACCCCAGTGTCGACGGCTGCCCCATCAGTGCCGTGCC
>JAEEGF012353363.1_pt1 | contig 13526 bp, 7 predicted proteins | sample 9134171 | NCBI WGS metagenome assembly JAEEGF01 (sample SAMN16246542, study PRJNA631951) | gut metagenome | biome: gut microbiome; feature: rumen; material: AP-attached | host: Bos | place: Iran: Karaj | collected 2018-10
GAATCCCATATCGTGCTCATTGACTTCGGTATCAGCTCGGTTGCCGACAGCTCCACCATGGTGGTCACCCAGACCGGTAAATCCCCTTTCTATTCCGCGCCGGAAACCACTACCGGTCTTTTCTGGACCGGCTCCGACTATTACTCTCTCGGTATCTCGCTCTACGAACTTTATACAGGAACCACCCCGTATCAGAATGCCGGTATTGAGAATGTTGCCATTTATGCCCAGGCTCAGCGTATCCCTTTCCCTGACGATTTTGATGCCGGGCTTAAGGATCTGATAGAAGGACTCACCTATAAGGATATCTCCAACAGAAACGACGGGGATAATCCCAACCGGCGCTGGGGATATCAGGAGGTTAACGCCTGGATTAACGGCGAAAAGCCGCCGGTTCCCGGACATACTACAGTCACCACCGGAAAAATTCTGCCGTACATTTTTAATAACCGGAAGTACTTTTCTCTAAAAGAGCTGATTGAAGATTTTCTGGATAAATGGGAGGACGGTAAAAAGGAGGTGTTCCGCGGTTTTCTCAGTAGATACTTTGCCATAACTGGTAACAGTACCGCCCATGCGCTCACCATGGAGGCTGAACACGATTTCAATGATCATCCTGAATACGCAGACGCCATCTACTTTAAACTGATGTATACCATCTCACCGGAACCTATTAATGGTATTTACTGGCATGGCGTAAAATATGAATCCATGGAGGAATATGCCCGGAATGTCAGGGAGGCGGCTCTTAATAATAATTTAACGCTATGCGCCTCTGTATATGAACTCTTCAGAGATAAGGCTATATACAGTTATAAAGGAGAAAGTCCCGAACAGGCAGAGCTTCTTCTGAAAATATTTAAAAAAATAAATGCCGGGATTGAACGTTATGTTAATGAGGCAACTCCTCCAGACAGTATTCAGCTTTCTCTTATTTTTACCAATACTGTTTTCAATGAAAGCCGTATTTATTATCCGGGGAAATTCTTTGACTCCTTCGAGGATTATCAGAACTATTTTTTAAACCTTAAATCCAGTGATACCCTGGATTACATCCGTTTCTGTCATCATAATTATCAGGATTTAAAAAATACCGCCCTGAGCCTTTCAATAGAAAATTTTCAGAAATTAAAAGAAATCATGCCGGTTCTCTACACTGATCCGGAAAAAGACGAATTACACATGGTCTATTTTGATAATTACGTCTTCCGGAATCTGCGCGAGGCATATGACTACAACAACCGGCTTCTCATCAACCGCCAGAAAACCGACAGTAGTGAAGCGGATGTTAATGAATATAAGAATTTCAACACCCTGTACAGAGAATATCAGAGCAGACTTCAAAGCAACCATCAGAGCAATCTTCAGAAAGCTATTCAAAGCAACCGTGTCAGTTCTTCTGAAAAAAGTAATTCAGCCTCAAGCTGTATGTATATTCAGGGATGCATGGATGTGGGGGAACAGGTGACATTCGGGGTAAATAGGGAAAATCTTCAACCTATGAAATGGGTGGTACTCAATGTGGATCATAATAAAGGCAGGGCACTTCTGCTGTCGCTTTACGCCATCGGAGAGAACATTTTTTCCCAGTCGAAAAGGTCTCTGTTTAACCGGATCCTGATGTATGCCGTTATTTTTTCACCGGTATGCAGTTTCTTCGCCTTAATGATTATCTGTATTACCGTTATTCTGTTTAACATTCCGTTCGAACAGGGACTGACAATCCTCCGGTGGACGATGAGAGTACTGTTTTTCATCGAATATCTCATAGATTATCTCTTAAATCTCATTACTGATGCAGTCGCCGCCATGCTTTTTGCCATTGCAGCTCACTTCGTAGCAGCCTGGGAGGCCTGGAGAAGACTACGGACGGATTCCGTCGCTTTATCTCAGAGAACAGAGAAGGCTACCTGGAAAAACTCATTTTTGCGGGGATGGCTGAACAATGTTTTTTTACAGGATACATTTGCTGAAGCGGAACAGAAACTCATCCTTACACATAACGTCAATGAACCGGGATTATTTAACAGCACCGCTGACAAGGTTTTTCTGCTTAGTGAGGACGAAGTCAGAGAATATCTGAACCCGGCATCTAATGAAAATTTAGCGGCATATCTTAACTGCGGAATTGATGAGGCTCATCAGGATTATAGCGTATCCTGGTGGCTGCGTTCACCTTTAAAAAGGATGGGCAGAGTTGATCTTGCTGCCACTGTAGACGGTAACGGGGAAATTAAAATGAGAGGATCCTCCGTCACCGGAGTTTACGTAAGACCCGCCGTATGGGTGAATATTTAAATATTAAAAACTTGGCAATAGCGTAGAACAGCGTAATTAATGAAGACCGGCACGCCGGGGGTTGAACAAAAACGAGGAGTACTGCCGGTACTTTGTATTGAACTGTACTGATTTTATATGATATCCGTTGCTTTTACCGGGATATAAAAAGAATATAATAACTGTATATACTCTATTCACAAAAAATATAATCATTTCAGAGACAGACTTTATGTCTAAAGAAACAGAAGTAAACAACAATAATTCATTCTTTCTAAAGAAACTGAAGACAGTTATCAACACGGATGGCGGGCATACCATGGTTATGTTCAACGACGGTGATGTCATTGACAGCAAATACCGGGTTCTCCATAAAATCAGTCAGTCCTCCGGTGAAGCCGATATATACAAGGTTCAGGATATCCGTAATCATAACGTGATTAAGGTTTTAAAACTGTTTCGCCGTAAAAATGCCATCAAGTCCGGAGTTATAGACAGACTTCTTTCCTTAAGATCCCCTTATGTAGCAGAATTCTCCGATAGCGGCAGTGCTGACGGCCACACCTATATTGTCATACCGTTCTACGGCAAGGGAAGTCTCGGAGCTTTTATCAGTCAGGGGGTGAAATTTACCGCCGAAGAAATCCGCACTCTTATTCTGCCTTCAGTCCTTGAAGGTCTCAAGGCCATCCATGATGCCGGAATACTCCATAAGGATCTCAAGCCTGACAATATGATGATAGCCGATGACGAATCACATATCGTCCTTATCGACTTCGGTATCAGCTCGGTTGCCGACGGTTCCACCATAGTGGTCACCCAGACCGGTAAATCCCCCTTCTATTCCGCTCCGGAAACCTCAACCGGTATCTTCTGGACCGGATCAGACTACTACTCTCTCGGTATTTCCCTCTATGAGCTATACACCGGCTTCACTCCTTACCAGAATGCCGGTATCGAGAATATAGCCCTCTATGCCCAGACCCAGCGCATCCCTTTCCCTGATGATTTTGATGCAGATCTTAAAGATCTTATCGAGGGGCTCACCTATAAGGATATCTCCAACAGAAACGACGGGGATAATCCCAACCGGCGCTGGGAATACCCGGAAGTCACCGCCTGGCTCCGGGGAAAAAAGCCACCGGTTCCAGGAAGAAATACGGCTCCGGGAAATGACAAGGCTATAGTTCCTTACGTATTTAAGCAGCAGAAGTACTTCTCACATCCCGAAATCGCCGCAGCACTTTTAACAAACTGGCAGGATGGTAAAAAGGAGGTGTTCCGCGGTTTTCTCGGCAGGTATTTTGAAACAACTGAAGATACTAAAGCCATGGCTCTCTGTCACGAGGCGGAAAGACTGTTCAACCGCTCCGGCAGTAATTCCGACGTCATATTCTTTAAACTTATGTATAGTCTTGCCCCGGAAATTAAGGAGTTTTACTGGCAGAACAACTCTTTTTCCAATGTCGAGGAACTGGCTAGAAAAGTAAAGATGCAGCTCGCCACAGAGCAGAATATCACCATACCTGTTCAGACACTGCTCCGGGATGGTATTCTTGAAAAGTACGCAGAATGCGTCAGCGAAGGCAAGATTATAAAAGCCAAAATAAAAAAAATAAATCTCCAGCTTGCCAAAGTACCGGAACTCGAAAAGAGCCGTTTTTTTGAAAAGCATCTCGCCGTCATTTTTACCAATACTTTTCTTGACGAAAACAAGATTCTGTTCGACAACCTGCTGTTCTATGAAGAAGATGACATCATCAAATACCTGAAAAGAATGCATGACCGGGATCTGGTATCCTTTGTTAATTACTGTCATGATTCCATTACCGAACTGAAAAACATCTTCTGGATGCTTTCAGAAGAAGGCAGACGTAAATTCAGGGATTTTCTGCCTCTTACTCATCAGGATGAGGCACAGACCGGCAGCACCTCCGCATTTCAGATTGACAACTACTTTTTTCAGAATCTTGAAGAGGCAGGAGTCTACTTTGCCGGCCTCAGAGAACTGAAAAACAGACGTACCGACGATAAAGAGCTTCAAACAAGGTTCCTGGACTTTCATGAAAAATACAGAACCTACCTCAGAAACCTCAATCTTTCTCCGCAAAAACTCAAGGATCTTGAAAAGACCACCGGCTTAAAGTCCAATCCGTACATCACCGGAGAACCGGTAGTCGGACAGCGGATAAAGTTCGGCAGCGGCCGGCCGGGAAAAGAAATACTTGAATGGACTGTTCTCAAAATAGACAGGGAGAACGGCAGAGCTCTCCTGCTCTCAAGAGATATCCTCGACTATCGCCCGTTCACCACTGAAAATCACCTGTTTCCTGTCAAACAGAAAAATATTAGAAGAATATTATATATCATAGCTTTTTACCCGTTAATTGCAGTGCTGTTATCTGTTATTGCTCTGTTTGCTATGGCTACCCTGCGCCCACATCTCGAGTATGAAGATTTATTTTTCTCCCTAATCCGCTTTATCTGGCTGCCGTTCAGAAGCTTCGTGTCTTTATTTAAAGATGATAATCATACTGAAGTAAGCGTTTCATTTATTCTAATATTAGCTCACATTATCATCTATCTTGTGGAACTAAAATACAGCATAATCCGGAGAGTAATTGACCGGCTTATCGCCAGATATGAAGAAATAAATGTCGTATCCTGGAGAAAATCAGAGATAAGGGCTTGGCTTAACGGAAGTTTTTTAAAAGAGAATTTTACCGAAAATGAAATCCGGTATATTTTCAAAAGTAAGCAGACAGCCCCCGGCATGTTTAACAGCACCACCGACAGAATTTTTCTCCTTAGTATTGATGAACTCAACAGATTCTCGAGAATCTGTTTTGGAAAGGATACCACCAGGAGAACGTACAGATACAGGAGTGCTGGTGTAGATACGTGCTGGTGGCTCCGGGGACCGGCAGGCAAAAGATCGGCTCCTGCAGTATCAGCTGATGGAGAAATATGCGAAGATGTCCCTTTCTACGTAAAATGCGGTGTAAGAGCCGCCATGTGGATTGAGCTCTGAAATCATGCACACGAGAGCTTTAAAGCAGCCACGCCTTCTGCGAAAAAAAATAAAATTAAAAATAATTTTTCAAAGTGACTTTTTATTAAGTAATCTCCGTAAGGCTCCGGTCATTACTTTAAACCTGCATCATAACCAAAAATATACCGTGAAATTATTGTATAATAGCGGCAGTAAACATCATACCGGCTCTTTCCGGAAGCAAAAGTAATCAGGCAGAGATGTAAGCAGAACATCCTCCTGATATCCGGAGTTTCAGGAATATCCGGTTATCCTTTTTTTCATTAATACATGTAACGGACAATTCCATGAAAAAAAATGACCCAAGTCTCTATGCTCCTGTTGAATGGCAGGATCTGACCGGCAACTTCATGTTTGAAGATATTCTTTATCATAAATCAAAGGACGGTATTGCCAAAATTACCATTAACCGTCCGCGGGTAAGAAATGCGTTCAGACCGAAAACTGTTATTGAAATGGAAAAGGCTCTGGCTGACGCCAGATTCGATGCCGATATAGGTGTCGTTATTTTCACCGGAGCCGGTGATCTCGCCTTCTGCTCCGGCGGAGATCAGAAAATTAGAGGTGATTACGGCGGGTATAAGGATGACAGCGGTGTGCACCACCTTAATGTTCTTGATCTGCAGAGACAGATTCGCACCTGTCCGAAACCGGTAATTGCCATGGTTGCAGGCTATGCCATCGGCGGCGGTCACGTACTGCATCTCGTATGCGATCTGACCATTGCCGCAGACAACGCCGTATTCGGTCAGACCGGACCTAAGGTAGGTTCATTTGACGGTGGCTTCGGAGCCTCCTATATGGCCAGAATCGTCGGTCAGAAGAAAGCAAGGGAAATCTGGTTCCTGTGCCGTCAGTACAATGCTGAAGAGGCTCTGGAAATGGGACTGGTAAACACCGTGGTACCGTTAAAGGATCTGGAAAAGGAAACCGTAGCCTGGTGCCGTGAAATTCTCTGCCACAGCCCGATTGCCCTGCGCTGCATGAAGGCGGCACTCAATGCCGACTGTGACGGTCAGACAGGTCTGCAGGAGCTTGCCGGTGATGCCACCATGCTTTTCTACATGACTGAGGAAGGTCAGGAAGGAAGAAACGCCTTTAACGAAAAGAGAAAGCCTGATTTCTCCAAATTCAAACGTAATCCTTAATCCTGCTGAATCTATACGGCGGCGTACTCCTAACCGATATTTATGGGGAGCTCCGTCGCCGGAACAAGTAATTCCGCCGGTATAAACCGGCAGCCTGATTCACGAAGCAGGATACAGTACGCCCTGCCTTTCTTTTTTTATTCTCAATAATTTAAATCAAATACTATGCATGCCGGTCTTTATTCGTTCAGTATCCCCTTTAAAAAGCCTCTCAGACTGCAGCGTGGGGTATTATCAGAGCGTCACGGACTGTACCTTGTAATTGACGGTCGTATAGGGGAAATCAGTCCTCTGCCGGACTTTTCCCGGGAAACACTTGAAGAGGCTGCTGCCGAAGCCGTCAACCTCTGTCGTATCATCAACAGCTCCGCCACTGCTCTCGATATTAAAGACCGTGAGGTTCTCCTGTACGGAGGAGAGAATAAGGATCGGAATAAGAATCAGTCTGAAAAGGAAAGAGTAATCTGCATAAAAAGTCCCTCCCTGCAGTTTGCCCTGCTGATGATTAAGCATCCGTTAACCGGCATTGAAAGGAAACCGCCCTACCGTTTCATTCTGGGAACCCCTGATGAATGCATTCTTTCGGTAGAAAAATATCTGGTAAGCCTCTCCGGCATCTCTCATGGTGACAGTATTACCGGCGATTACGCAGCTTTCCGGGAGGATTTTCCGGATTATCAGGAAACGGTGAGGATGTACCGTCTGTCTCCGGTACTGCCGGAAACAGATTCGCAGAATACCATCAACGATCTCCGGCTGATATCAGAGTATATAAACGAATGCCGTCACCGTAATCCTACCCGGCACCAGAATAATATCCGGAATACTGCTTCCTCCCTTCAGGGGAAATCTTCTCTTCGGGAGAAATGTTCCGCATCAGTCACTATAAAGCTGAAAATAGGCATCTACCCTGTTGAAATAGAAATCAGCATGTTAAGGGAGATTGTCTCCCTGATCCGTAAATATACCGTAAGACTGCAGAAAAACCTTAATCCCGGAAATGAAAATTCTCCTGAAGCTCTCAGCTACTCACAGACCGTCACCACAAAAGACTTTTCCGTAAATATCATCCTTGATGCCAATCTCTCTCTTACCTCGGAAACACTTTTAAAATATATTTCCGCCACGGAAGGTTTTTTGAAATACATAGAGGATCCGTGTCAGGACTACCGTCTTTTCCGTAAGCTTTGCCCTGGACTTCCCATAGCCTTTGATGAACTTTACAGAAAAGGACTGGCTCCGGATGTTTTTTCCGGACAGGATACTCTGATTATTAAACCGGGGATCACCGACGGTATTATTTCTCTTATGGAAAAGCATTCCGGTATTCAGGATGACAGGGATATCTGTAACGGTGCCAATAATACTCCTGCCGGAAGTCTCTTAACTCATAAAACAGAACCGGTTCAGCCCTCAGTTAATATCACCCTGTCTTCAGCCTTTGAATCGGTTATCGGTATCTCCTATATAGAAAAACTCTCAGAGAAACTCCGCCTGAATCAGCCCGGAACCGATACTCTTAAATATTTCATCACTGAGCTTCAGCAGTGAAATACCGCTGTTTTTCGTGACCTTCAACCATTTTTATAATTACAATGCTTGGCACAGACAATTATCTTGTTATCATGTAGACGTTTTTATTAAACAACATGTTAATGTTTTGTTAAATTCACATACATTTTGCTGGCGGGAAAAAATAATGATTTATCCTTCTGATTTAACTCCGGAAATGGAAACATTTCATCAGGAATTAGAAAAAAGAATCAAAGCTGAACAATTCGAACCTTTAAAGAATACAATCAGAAAAGAACTTCAGGGACTCTATAATCTGATCATATCTGAACCTGAAATGCCTTATTACCATAACAGTACCGCAAACAACAAGCTTCCGGTAATGGAAAAGCTGACCTACCTCGGACATCAGTTGGGGGCTGACAGACTTAACTCCTATTTTAATGACCATCGTAATGATCTTCCTTCAGCTGACAGAATTCCGGAAATTGTCTGGTATACCCTGATGTCCGGCAGATTTTCATTTATAGAATTAAATCAGGAGGTTTCTAATGCCATGAAGCTTACCAGAGATCAGCAGAAGGAGCTGGTTCCGTGCATTGCCAGAATCTGCGACAATATGCACTTTCTGATTGACTCCGGCTACTACTGGTTTATCTCAACCACCATCCCTTCTCTTCCGGATAGAATAAGAAATATTGATAATCTTCAGGACATTCCTGAGAATCTTGAAAACAGAATTACCGGCCACATAAAGAATATCCTGTCTCTAACAGGTGCTCCTTCAGAAGATGATATCAAGAAGATTGCCGCTGAAATACTGAGTTTCTTTAACAGTAATATTGAAAAAGTCATCAGGGATCTGATGAAAGCCCCGGAAAGTTCCCGGGAGGAACCTTCTTCAGGAGAGCAGAGAATCAACGAAATGTTCGATACGCTGGCCCATTCCATCATCTGGAGGTTCATAGAAATCAAGGACCGGGAAAGCTCATCTGTCAGTCTGAAAGCAAATCATCTCCAGCTTCTGCACGGTTTCTACACCAGACTTGTTCACGAATGCATGGCAATCAGTGATATCACTAGAAATGCCGTCTGTCACACTCTGGAAGAAGCTTAAATAAACCATTATTAATATACTGGTTCTCGCCTTAGTCTGAGTCTGTTTACATGATAAGAGAACCTTATAACTATAACAGTGCGCCTGAGATATCCCGTTCCGCCAGGTGTCTCAGGAGTCATCAGTTCCTCTTTTTTGCATCACGTTTTTTTGTTTTTCAAAGACCTTATTGTCAGCAGCCATCTTCCGGCTTCATGATAATTCATCGTCTCTGGCTGATATCAGGACAGTGTTTTTGGTATCTTTACGGTCGCAACATAAGAATATTGTGGGCTTATTCAATGATTTTCCGGTGGTTCTCCGGCATTACTTACTTCACGGCTAAATCCCGTGCTATATTTCTATCCGATACCGTTTTGATATCGCCGTTTTACGGATTCACATAGGCCCCATCAGGAGATGTCTTCATGAGTATAAAATCAGCTAAAATCTTATCAGGTCTGCTTCTTGTTCCCGTAGCCATGGCCTCAGCTTCAGATGTTTCTGGTGCTGTCGCATCCGCCGAGGGTGACAGCGAGAGCAAAGTCAATAATGAACTTAATATCCAGAGAATTCCCTCCAAAGAGGAATGGCGGAATCAGGTTCACTATATTGAAAAATTCTGGCTGCACCCGGATGCTCTTGGAAAAATGGATCCGGGGGAATTTCCAACGTGGAGATGTAATAACGGCAACGCTGTTGACGGCAAGGAATGCCGGATTGAATCTCTGCCTAAGTGGGTCAACGGCGCCCAGGATGAAAATTACGTCCGCATGATATCCCGGCAGACCTTTGCATACGGGGCCCTGTTTAATCTTACGGGAAATCCGGAGCATCTTATAAGACATCAGGCAGGGGTGAATTTTCTCATGAATAAGGCTAAGGATCCAGAGGGGGGATTCTACTCCATATTCAAAGACGGTACACCGGTTAAAAACGCCCGGCTCAGCAGAACAGCTCAGGATATGGCATATGCCGTTATCGGTCTATCCATGAACGCCTACCTTACAGGTGATCCGGAAGTGCTTAAGACAGTGGCTGAAGCCCGCAGCTACATTTACAATACCTATTATGATGACAAGCAGGATCTCCTTCTGTGGGTGGTGAAGGACTCTAAAGAGGAATTACGCTCACAGCTCGAGCTGGTGGCCCAGCTTGATCAGTTAAACGCCTATCTGCTCCTTACCTGGAGACTGGTGCCGGAAGCCGACAGAAAGCTGTGGACCAATACCATTACGCATACCGTAACCATGATTAACCGAAATTTCTACGATGCGGACAAAGGAATATTTATCGGCAGTAAAAATAATCCGGATACGGTTAACCGGCATATGGATTACGGTCATAGAACAAAATCCTTCTGGCTGGAATACCTGGTTGCTTTGGGACTTGATAATCAGGAGCTTAAAAACTTTGCCAGAGACGGCATGAAAAGAACTCTTACCGCCGCATTGCAGCCTTCCCAGAAGAACTGGTATGAAATCAATCATGACTGGGATGCCAGCTGGTGGGTATATGCAGAGCTGGATCAGAGCGCCCTGACGCTGGCCCTTACTGATGACTTTATTATTCCGGATACCTTCAGACCGCTTTTTGATAAATATACCGACAAGGAATTCGGTGAATGGAAATTCGGTCATAAGGCTCATTTCTGGCGTAGCGGCTACCATTCAACCGAACATGCCCTTATCGGAACAATTCTCTCTGATGCCTTGAGAAGTAAATTCTGCAGTACGGCTGAATGCCGCAGTGAGAATGAAACAGCCCTGTATTTTGCCCCTCAGCATCCGGAATCCATGCACTACTCCCCTTATCTATACTCTGGTGACATAACCGGAGTGCAGGAGGAAACATCTGCAAATACCGCCTTAATCAATATATTAAACGGTAATCCGGTATTTAAGGATGTCATCACTTTCCCTAAGAAAAACAGAATTGTCAGGGTAACCTTCAACAATGTCGGTCTGCCAAAAAAAGTAACACTGTAAACTTAAAAAAAACTGTTTTTACAGTATACGGAAATGCAATAAATGCTTCAAATCCCTGTTATCGGATGATACGGGGATTTTGCGGATTCTGTATATTTATTTTTATATCACAAGCCGTAATCATCCGAACTGTATTTGATGTAAAATAGTTCATTCTCTTTTCCCGGAAAAACAGTTATATCAACGCCATGAACTCATCAGATAATTTCTTTTATAAATTGATTTTAAAACACGGAGACAATCCGGCGCTCATAGATAAAGACCGCACCTATACCTGGAAAGACCTGCTCATGGCATTCTATCATGATGTTTCACCTGGCGGTACCTCTATAAATACTGAACCTGTCGGAAATAAAGGACATTCGCTAAGCCCGACGGAAAAGCTTACGGTACTGCAAAGTTTTCATCTGGATTTATTCCGGCACGGATATGGTATATTCCCTCTTTCCCCCGCATCTTCAGGGTATTTAAAAGTTCTCTCGACAGAGCTGGATATTATTTTTCCGGAAAACGAAACTTTAGAAATACGCTATCCTGACTTTTTCTATCATCTGAATAAAGATCTGTCACCGGAAATGTCCGCAGAAGACTCACCGCTGAGCGCACCGGATACAGCAGATTATCTTAGCAGACTTCCCCTCAAACTGATGCTCACAGCCAGACCTGACTACGGGTATCTCAGTACCATGTTCTGTCTTATCCGTTCGGGAATTATCTATATTCCGGTATCTCCTAAGGAAACACTCTCGCAGATTAAGGTTATCGCCAATCATTACGGAGCCATTATCATCAAAGATACGGAGTCATTTTTTCAGAAAGCTAGGGATAAATACCTTAAAAAACTGAACACTGTTGAAAAAGCAGAAATTCAGACATCAGGAAAAAGTCAGGTAAACAACCTAATCCATACAGAATCGAATCCATTATCAGGATCTGATGAAATTAAAGATACTCCTGCAGAATTTATGCAACCGGCAAATATTATGCTGACATCAGGTTCAACCGGCATGCCCAAGGCGGTAGTGCACACCATAGATTCCCACCTGAAAAGCGCTGAGGGTGGACAGAGCGTTCTAACAATAAAGTCAACCGACAGATACCTGCTTTCCCTTCCGCTTAATCATGTGGGGGGACAGGCGATCATCTTCAAGTGCGCTCTTACAGGTGCGACTGCTGTTGCCCCGCGCCGGGACATGACTCTTCCGGAACAGATTATTAAAGACGGCATTACCATTCTGTCTCTAGTTCCCACCCAGCTCGTAAAAATAATCAGGGAATCATCAGACGTACTGAGTGCCGGAAGTCTTCGGGCCATTCTCTTAGGAGGCGCCCCTATCTCCTGCGAGTTAATCAGGACAATGCAGCAGAAATATCCGCACATAACTCTGTACGGAAGTTACGGTTCAACTGAAATGGCCTCCCAGATCTGCACCGCCGAGCTTCGGGACGGACATCCGGTAACAGCAGGTTTTCCGCTGCCACACAGGGAACTAATCATAAGTAAAGACGGCTCCGGGGAAATACTAGTTAGAGGAAAAACACTTGCTCTCGGATATTTAAAAAATAATGCAGTTATCAGCATTACCGGAGATGACGGCTATTTTCATACGGGGGATATCGGCGAGCTCACTCCTCAGGGACTAATCATTACAGGAAGAAAGGATAATATGTTTATCTGCGGGGGCGAGAATATGTACCCGGAACAGATTGAAACAATCCTGCTGCAGGATTCCCGCATCACAGCTGCTGTGGCTGTTCCTATCCCCCACAGTAAATGGGGCTACTGTCCGGTTGCCTTCGTTAAAACAGCCGGTGAATACTCTCTTGATAAACTAAAAGAGGACGCTCTTAAAGGAAACAACCGGATAATAATTCCGAAAATATGGTTCAACTGGCCTGAACTTCCGGAAAAAGGACTTAAAATAAACAGAAAACTTTTTGCAGAAGAGGCTGTACGGGAGGTGACATTACTAAAAAACAATGTCTGTCACAGTTCAGCGGGCGATGCGCTTAAAGAACTGATTAAAGATATGCATCCGGAACAGATGGCCGTATCATAACGTATTTTCTCAAAATAATAATCAGCACGGCAACAAGTCCCAAGATGATGATTTAAAGGAATTTAATCAAAGAAAAGAGGTATCATTTATGAATAATTCTGCTATCGGAAAATCATGGATGGAGGTACGTACCGAACTTTTTACACCAGAGGAAATCAGAGCAATGGAATTAAGAGTAAAAACAATGCATAATCTCTTAGCTGCCCGCAGGAAAAAGAGATTAACTCAAAGAGAATCAGAAAAAAAACGCTGAATATCCCGTCATCATACCTGCACTACCGGTTAACAAAAACATCAACGTTAAATAAAACTTTCCCAATAGATTGATCTATACATCAAATCATCTTGAAACTCAGTATACATCAAGTTTTGTCGTATCTAAAAATTTAAATT
>JAEEGF011285692.1_pt1 | contig 13525 bp, 16 predicted proteins | sample 9134171 | NCBI WGS metagenome assembly JAEEGF01 (sample SAMN16246542, study PRJNA631951) | gut metagenome | biome: gut microbiome; feature: rumen; material: AP-attached | host: Bos | place: Iran: Karaj | collected 2018-10
GGGTTTTGACAACCGATAATATTGAACAGGCTATTGAACGTGCAGGTACAAAGGCCGGTAATAAAGGCGCTGATGCTGCAAAAAGTGCTATTGAAATGGCAAATCTTGTTAAATTGTTATAATTTGTTGTAAGGAGTTGGATTATGACAGAGGCAATTACCGAATACAGAAATGAAAATACTAAAGACATTGATCTTTTATCAACGATTGATATGGTTCGTAAGATGAACGAAGAAGACCAAATTGTCGCACAGGTTGTCGGTGATGTGGCACCTGATATTGCTATCGCTATTGATATGATAGCAAAAGCTTTTTTGAAGGGCGGCAGGTTATTCTATTTCGGAGCCGGAACATCCGGAAGAATCGGTATATTGGATGCCTCTGAGTGCCCTCCGACCTTTAGTGTTGATCGTTCTATGGTGCAGGGTATTATAGCCGGCGGCAAAGAATCTATGCTGGTAGCTGTTGAGGGTGCTGAAGATGACCTTGAAGCAGGGAAAAACGATGCAAAGATTCTGACAGATAAGGATGTTTGTGTTGTTATATCCGCAAGTGGTAATCCGAAATATTTGCTAGGGGTACTTTCTCAGGCCGACGATGTCGGAGCTGCAACTATCGGAATTACCTGTAACTCAAAAGGCATGATTGCAAGAGAAGCCGGGCATGTTATCTGTGCTGAAGTCGGACCGGAAGTTATTGCCGGCTCAAGCAGATTAAAAGCCGGTACGGCACAGAAAATGATTTTGAACATGCTTTCAACAGGTTCAATGATTAAAATAGGAAAAACCTACGAAAACTTTATGATTGACCTGAAAGCATCTAATGAAAAACTGAAAGACAGAGCTATAAGGATAGTATCCCAGATTGCAGGAGTTTCTCACAGTGATGCTTTAGCATCTTTGTTGAAATGTGACTGGGAAATTAAAACGGCAATTACAATGCTGAAAATGAATCTGGATGCTGAAAGTGCAAGACATGAATTGCGCAAATACGGCGGAGTATTAAGAAAACTCTTAAATTCAGCCGACGGATTATCGGTATAGGAGGACAAAAATGAAATTAACCGTTCTTGGTGCAGGTTGTTGGGGATTAACATTAGCTTGGCTTTTGACAGATAATTTTGATGAGGTTACCGTTTGGGGCAGAGCTCAGGATTTGTCACAAGATTTGATAGAAAATAAGCACAGTTCAAAACCCTTGGAGGTTCAGCTTGCTGATAAAGTTCAGATTACATCGGATATGAGAGAAGCAATCAGCGGCGCAGGCATAATTCTTTCCGTTGTTGCAACCTCAGGTACCCGTGATGTTTGTGAAAATCTGAAAAAGTCAGGAATCCGCAGTGAGCAGATTTTGTTAAATGCGTCAAAAGGTATAGAATTACCTTCTTTGATGAGAATGTCAGAAGTTATAAAAGATGTTTTGCCTGAGCAAAAAGTTGCAATATTATCCGGTCCGACTCTGGCAAAAGAAGTTTTGCAGGGTAAACCTACCGCTGCATGCGTTGCTTGTGAAGATATGGAAGTTGCACAATTTGTTCAAAAGGCGTGCAATGTTCCGAATAAATTCAGATTATACACCAATACTGATGTTGTTGGAGTTGAACTTGGCGGCAGCTTGAAGAATGTTATTGCGATTGCTTCAGGTTTTGCTCATACAATGAATCTTGGTGACAACTGCTCAGGTGCTTTGTTGACAAGAGGTATGGCTGAAATTGTCCGCGTTAGTATTCAGCTTGGTGCAAACCCGTCAACTCTGTACGGACTTTCAGGCATGGGCGATCTGATTGCTACTTGTTCTTCCCCGATGTCGAGAAACTATACAGTCGGATCTATGCTTGCAAGAGGTAAAAAGATTAATGATATTTTGGCCGAACTTGGTTCTGTAGCTGAGGGTGTTAAAACATCAAAAGCAGTTTGTGAATTAGCTAAAAAACTAGGAATTGAGGTTCCGGTTTCAAATGCTATTTATGAAGCTGTTTATACAGATATCACACCGGAAGAATTGTTATCAAAACTTATGAACAGAAAACTGAAGGAAGAAGAAAGATACGTATAATGAAGTTTGCCGTCAGATATTTGAAAAATACATATTATCCTTTGATAGTGCCCGATACAATTGATTTGCGGGACGGCCAGATGGTCATTGTCAGAACAGAAAAAGGGGAGGAAGCTCTCAAGGCATTTATTGTAAATTCTCAAATTGAGCAGTTGTGGGCACAGGCAAAAACAAAGCCGGAACCGCTGACGGTTATAAGGGTGTTATCTCAAAGAGATTTGCAAACCCTTGATGATATAAAAAAAGAAGAAGTTGAAGCTTTTTTCAAATGTCAGGCATTGGTGAAACAACATAATCTGGTAATGAATCTTGTTCAGTGCCGTATTACATTTGACAGAAGAAAAATAACTTTTTATTATACCGCTCCTGAAAGAGTTGATTTTAGAGCTTTGTTAAAGGATTTGACGCAGACGTTTACTAGAGTCAGGATAGACTTGCGTCATATTGGAGTTCGTGATGAAACCTCAATATTGGAAGGCGTCGGACTTTGCGGTCAGCCGTTTTGCTGTTCAAGTTTTTTGAGAAAATTTGCAACTATTAACGTAAAACTCGCAAAAGATCAGGGTATGCCGATTGCTCCGGGTAAAATTTCCGGAACGTGCGGCAGACTTTTATGTTGCCTGACGTATGAATATTCAAATTATATTGATGCGGCAAAAGGAATGCCGCCTATCGGAACCTCTGTTATGACAAGTGACGGACTTGGTAAGGTTTGTTATCTTCAGTTTATGAGCGGTAAAGTTGCAGTTAAACTCGAAGATGGTAAAACAAAAGAATACGATAAATCCGATATTGAAATTGTTGATGCAGATGTCAATGTAGAAATTGATGACGTTCAGACAATAAATAATTATGGTGATGAAGGTGCAACAGCACAAGATTTGAAACAACTGGAAGACGATAAAAACAGTTCAACAGGTAATATTTAATTTGTAATATGTAAAAAACGGACTATTGATTTTCAATAGTCCGTTTTAATCTATCGTTTTTATTTATTGTCTTTATTTATTTTTTCTTTTCTTTCTTTTCCGGAGTTTCCTTTACGGATTCTTCTTCCGGTTTATCTTCTGTCGGTTCTTCTTCGGACTCTGAATTTTCTTCCGTTTCTTCAACAGCTTCTTCTTCGGAATTTTCCTCTTTTATTTCTTCCTCAGGTGTTTCTTCTTCAGAGTCTTTATTTTCTTCGGAGGATTCTTCATCTTCGGAAGTTTCATCTTCTGTTTCTTCGCCTTCTTCGTCGTCTTTTTCGTCTTCTTCTTCGGAATCTTTTTTCTCTTCAGCCAGAGCTTTTTCAATTTCTTCTTCGTCTTTTGCTCGAATTACCGGAATTGAAAGCATAAGAGCCATCTGGTCGCCTTCTTGGTCAAAGTTCAATTCAAGAGCTTCTTTATCCATTTCTACGTATTTTGAAAGAAGTTCAACAAGTTCTTTTCTCATACGTTCCAAAAGCTCAGGTGTCAAATTGGTTCTGTCCTGCATTAAAACGACACGAAGTCTGTTCTTTGCAATATCTCTTGTATTATCTTCAGATTCTGTCTGTCTGAAAAGGCTGATTACTTTTTCGTATATTTCTTTAAAAATGTTTTCGCTCATCTTACTTCTCCTTTTTCATAAGACTTGCGAAGAACTTTTTGACTTTAGATATAACGCTTGTTTCTTCTTCTAAATTCAAGAAAGGAACTTCTTCTCCCATAATTCTTCTTGCAACATTTCTGTATGCAATGCCGGCCAAAGATTTTTCCGTATTAACAAGGGGTTCACCCTTATTAGTTGATGAGATAATTTCTTCATCTTCAGGAATAATCCCGATAAGTTCTGCCGACAGAATTTCAACAACATCTTCAACACTCATCATATCTTTTGATTTGATTAAGTTTGGTCTTACTCTGTTAATCAAAAGCTTGTAGGATTTTATTTCTTCTTTTGCTTCCAATAAGCCGATAATTCTGTCGGCATCACGGACAGCTGACATTTCAGGTGTCGTAACAACTATAGCTTCAGAAGCACCTGCAATAGCATTTTGAAATCCCTGTTCGATACCTGCAGGGCAATCCACAAGAATAAAATCATAATTCTTTTTAAGCTGTTCGCATATGTCCTTCAGCTGCTCCTGCGTAATTGCTGTTTTATCTCTTGTCTGAGCTGCTGCCAGCATGCAAAGATTAGGGTTTTTCTTATCTTTTACGAGTGCCTGTTTTAATTTGCAGCGTTCCTCAACAACGTCAACAATTGTATAAACAATACGGTTTTCCAAACCCAAAAGCAAATCCAGATTTCTTAAACCAAGGTCGGTATCAATAACTACAACTTTCTTACCGGCTCTTGCCAAAGCAGTTCCGATATTTGCGTTAGTTGTAGTCTTTCCTACTCCGCCTTTTCCCGATGTAATTACAATTACTCTACCGGTCATTCTTATCTCCTTAATTTTCTTCGTGTATTTTTCTTATAACTATTCTGCCCTTATATGTGAAGGCCTCTTCCGGAACATATTCACTTGATCTTTGAACGTAAGGAATATTTATAGTGTCCGGTCTGCGTGCAAAAATCTCACCTATTCTTATCTGAACAGGATTAAGTTTTAATGCTCTGATTTTTGCATAATTATTTCCGTCAGAACCTGCGTGAGCTATCCCGCCCAAAATACCCCAAACGGTAATGTCCCCTTTTGCAATAATCTCTGCACCCGGATTTACATCGCCTATTACAACGATGTTTCCGTCAGATGAAATGCTTTGTCCCGAACGGATTGTCTTTCTTAAATACAGTGTAGGAAGTGTTTCTGCTTCATTTTTCTGTGCTATAACTTCTTCATCCGTATCTTCTTTTGCTTCTTCAGCTTCGATTTTTTCTGAAAGATTTTCATTATCTCTGACGATTGGGGAGATATCATCCTCCTCAGCCGCATTTTGTTTTGCAGTTTCCTGATTGTTCTCCTGGAAAATATTATCCAGAGCATTTGAAACATCCTCCGAAATCTCAGGTGTTGTTTCAAAAACAGGGGCTTCAATATTATTCGTAAATTCCGAAATTTTTATATCCAAAGCCGTTGCAGAATCAAGAGTTGTTTCTGAACTCGTGCTTATAAATGCAAGTTGTGATTCCATCAGCTCAACAAGTGTTTTGATACTAGTTAATTCTGACTGGGACAAATCAATAGAACCCAGTTTAAGACAAATGTGTTTGTCTTTTGATTCAGGCATGTCCAAAACTCTTGACAATTCATATATAATTTCCGAGGTCTTTTTTGCGCTCGTCAAGTCGACAATAAAGCCGTTCTCTACATATCCCGTATCCATGTTTCCCTTTCTGAAAAATTTTGTTTACATGGATAAATTACATTAAAAACTATAAGACTTCAAGAAAATATAAATGTTTCGTTACCAATTATTAAGTTAAAAACTAAGCCAAGAATGATTGGTCTGAAACATATTTATTGTCAATTCTGTGAGCCATTTCAGCTTTTGTGATTTTGCCGTCTTTGTTGTAATCAAGAGCCGCATTTGATTCATAGAAGCTGTTTCCTTCGCCTCTTTGGCATAAAACCTCTCTGTTTGCTCTTGCCGGTAAAAATATTAATGCGTATAAATCAGCTTTGCTCAATTTTGCATTTGGTGCAAAACCTGCTCTTTTTTTGCTTCTCATAATTGTTTCTTCAACAACGTCAAGCTGATCAATCGGAGACATTTTTACAATCTTTTTTGTATCAAAGTACTTGGGCATAAAGCAGATTAAACCGACAGCACCGTTCTTAGCTGTTTTATTTGCTTCCACTCCAAACTCGGAATTGAATATTGCAATTAAATCTCTGTAATTGCAATTAAGATTATTGGCAATTCTTTTTACTTTTGCCAAAAATGCAGGACCGTATTGTGTTCCTTTGCCTTTACCTTTTAATAGTACACCGTTTGTTGAAATATCGCCCGTGATAGTTTCATCATAAGAAGAAGTAGTTGTCTCTTGTGGTTTTGGGCTATATGATACGGGTGATTGCAGCGTTAATTGTGGCTTATAAGAAAAAGTAAACACATTACTTAAAATCTGTTTTAAAATATCAGAAATATTAAAATTTGTTTGCGCTAGGTTTTGTGCAGGGTTATAATACGGGACACTCGCTGTATTTGTAAAAGGAATGAAACCCGTTAACAAGTAATTACAGTATGATACAGGCATTTGTGCAAATCCTGTCATAAATGGATTGTATGTTGTAAGCAAGTTAACGTTCATAACTGTCCCCTTAATATCCCTGTATTAATATAAACGTGTCGAGTATATAAAAATTGCATACAATTTATACTATTGTTAACAAATATTAATATTCTTAATAGTTTGAATTATGGAATTAAATATGTTTATTATATAAATATAAGAAGGGGGGTAAATGTAATACTACCCCAAGTGCGACCTTTACTGAAGGGGAAAAGAGTATGTTTAACGAAACAAAAACCCATGAAATTACTGTCGACGTTGTTATTTTGACTATAAAAAATAACAATATTCAAGTATTACTTGTTAAACGTACAACAGAACCTTTCAAGGGTAAATGGGCTATACCCGGTGGTTATATAAGATTATCCGAAAATCTGGATGAAGCGGCATTACGTGTTTTGAAAGAGAAGACTGCGGTTGACAATATTTATCTTGAGCAGTTATACACTTTCGGTGACCCTCTTCGTCACCCGAATGCGCGTGTCATAACCTGTGCTTATTTTGCACTTGTCCGTTCTGAAGATATTAAAATTATTTCTTCTCCGGAACTCGGATGGCATAAGGTTTCAGACCTGCCGGCTTTGGCGTATGACCACAAAGAAATTATCCAGTACTCAATGAAAAGAACAAGAGAAAGACTGGAGCTTTGCCCTGTTGCATACCAGCTTTTGCCTGAAAAATTTACACTTACAGAAATGCAAAAAGCGTACGAGCTTATCATGGGCAAAAAATTAGATAAACGTAATTTCAGAAAGAAGGCGCTTGTTACTCCGGGACTTATTGAACTTGAAGAATACACAAAATCATCTTCAAAACGTCCTGCCAGATTGTACACCTTTGAAAACATTGAATTGGATTCAAAAAGAGCGCATTTTATCAAAAAAGGAGAAAATAAATAATGCTAGTCAATATATTGTGGGGTATTTCAACTGCCTCAGCACTTTTGTTAATAGTTTTAATCCTGTTACATTCACCGAAGGGTGACGGAATCGCCGGAATAGGCGGTGCATCTCACGTTTTTGCTTCACAAAAAAGTGCAGAAAAAGGTTTGAATAAATTAACTGCTATTGTCGGTATAATTTTCGGCGTTTGTGCTTTTCTTATAGGTAAAATTTTTATTTAATACGGAACTTGTAATGAATATATTGGTTACAGGAGCTTCGCGCGGAATAGGAAAAGAAATTGCCTTGAGTTTAAAGACTTTTGGTAATGTTTTTGTGACGGCAAGGTCTGAAAAAGCGCTCAAAGAGCTTGATTGTGCCGGATATTTTGTCTGTGACCTGGCGAAAGATGAGGATTTAACAGCTATCGGCAATTTTATAAAAGAAAATAAAATTGATGTCCTTGTAAACAATGCCGGGGAATACATTTACTCAAAAGTTGATGAAACTAAAAAATCCGATTTGGAGCACATAGTAAAGGTGAACTTAAATGCTCCTATTTATCTGAGCGGTTGTGCAGTTCCAAATATGAAAAAAAATAATTTCGGCAGAATAATAAATATTGGCTCAATATCAGGTGTTATGGGGGAGGCGGGAGCGTCTGCATATTCTGCGACAAAAGCAGGACTTGTCGGGTTTTCAAAGGCCGCCGGTTTGGAGTTGGCTGAGTACGGAATTACCGTTAATACAATAAATCCCGGTTGGGTGGATACTGAGCTTGGCAAAGGTTCAATAGAGGATAGTGAATTTAGCGAAGAAGAAATTATGAATATTATTCCTCAAAAACGTTTTGTTTCTCCAAAAGAGATTGCAGGTCTTGTAAAATACTTAATTTCTGATGAAGCAAAAGGAATTACCGGACAATCAATAAATCTTTGTGCAGGATTGAGTGTCGGTATTTAACTTAAACTTACCCGATAGTAACGGCTAAAGAGGGAATTTTTTCTGTTGCAATTAAATTAAAAAATGATATCATTATAAAAAACAAGGAGCGATATATGAAAAAAATAATTTCAATGATATTGTGTGCGATTTTTGTAAGTTTTAATCTGTCAGTTTGTTCGTTGGCACAGGAAGGAGATGTTGTCAGTGTAGAACATCTTCAACTGCCTAAAAAATTGTACAAAAAGACACCGACAGATATTATAAATTCAACAACAGATACTGTAGAAATAGTGTCATATAATACTTTGCCGGTATCTTTCGCGCAGGATTTTAACAGTAAATATGCAAAAGTCGGTGATGAAGTCGTTTTTATTTTGAATGAATGTTTAAAAACCCGTGAAGGAACAGAAGTTTTACCGGCAGGTACAAAATTTGTTGCAGAGATTTGTGATATCAACAGGCCTAGAGCTTTCAACAGAAGCGGTAAAGTCTATTTGAATTTCAAATATCTCGAATTGCCTGACGGGACTCAGCATAGTATAAATGCGAAATTATTTAATCAAAAAGATTTTCTTTCAAGAGGAAAATTAAATGCTTTAGGTAAAGGTTTGGGCTCAACTTTAGGCGGTATGGCTATAGGAACAGGTGCAGGATGTGGTATTGGTATTGCAGCAGGATCTGTTATAATCGGCGGATTCGCAATAGGTATGCCAATTGGTTTTGCTATCGGTGCAACTGCCGGTCTGGTTACCCCGGGTTTGTATTATAAAGCAAAAGCCGGCGATAAGATAAATATTCAGTTACTTGACAAGATTGTTATTGATAAGTAGCGGTTTAAAATTCATTATTTAAATCAGTTAATTCAAAAAATGATGTTGGGTATAAACTAACGTCATTTTTTTGTTACAAAAATTACCCGAGGATTTGAAAATATTTATGTTTGTGTGATAATTTTATTGTAGCTAAATATATAATAGCGATGTACATATAATAGAAGAAGGAAAAAAGAAAATGGCAAGACAAACTCCATTAGAAAAGATCAGAAACATCGGTATTGCGGCACACATTGATGCCGGTAAAACAACTACAACAGAACGTATTTTGTTTTATACAGGAAAAACTCACAAATTAGGTGAAGTTCACGATGGTGCAGCCGTAACCGACTTTATGGATCAAGAAAGAGAACGTGGTATTACTATTCAATCAGCAGCAGTTACAGCTGAATGGAAAGGCCACCAAATTAACATTATTGATACCCCGGGACACGTTGACTTTACAATTGAAGTTGAACGTTCATTGCGTGTATTAGATGGCGTTGTTGCTGTATTTTGCGCAGTAGGTGGTGTTCAATCTCAATCAGAAACTGTTTGGAGACAAGCAAACAGATATGAAGTACCTCGTATGGTATTCGTAAACAAAATGGACAGAACAGGTGCAGATTTCTACCGTGTAGCAAATCAAATCAAAACAAGATTAGGTGCTAACGCTGTTCCTATTCAGTTACCTATCGGTGCAGAAGATAAATTTACCGGTTTGGTTGATTTGATGACAATGAAAGCTGAAATTTATACAAACGATTTGGGTACCGATATTAAAGAAGAAGAAATTCCGGCAGACTTGCAGGCAAAAGCAAAAGAATATCACGATGCAATGGTTGAAGCTATCGCATCAGAAGATGATACTTTGATGGAAAAATTCTTTGAAGACCCTGATTCAATCACGGTTGAAGAATTAAAAGCCGGCTTGAGAAAAGCAGTTTGTGAAAACAAAATTGTTCCTGTTACCTGCGGTACGGCATTCAAAAACAAAGGTGTTCAGTTGTTATTGAACAACGTTGTTGATTATATGCCTTCACCGGTTGATGTTAAAGCTATTGAAGGTGAACTTGAAGACGGTACAAAAACTGAAAGACATTCATCTGATGATGAACCGTTCTCAGCTCTTGCTTTCAAAGTTATGACAGACCCGTTCGTAGGTCGTTTGACATTCTTAAGAGTATATTCAGGTAAAATTACTTCAGGTTCTTATGTTTTGAATGCTACAAACGGAAAGAAAGAACGTATTTCACGTTTGGTTCGTATGTATGCTGATCAAAGACTTGAAGAAAGTGAAGTATATGCAGGTGATATCTGCGCAGCTGTTGGTTTGAAGGATACTACAACAGGTGATACTTTGTGCGATGAAAAAGCACCGATTATTCTGGAAAAAATGACTTTCCCGGAACCGGTTATCTCTGTTGCTATTGAACCTAAAACAAAAGCTGACCAGGATAAAATGGGTATCGCTCTTCAAAAATTGGCTGAAGAAGATCCGTCCTTCAGAGTTAAATCTGATGAGGAAACAGGTCAGACTATTATTTCAGGTATGGGCGAACTTCACCTTGATATTATCGTTGACCGTATGTTGAGAGAATTCAAAGTTGAAGCTAACATTGGTAAACCTCAGGTTGCTTATCGTGAAACAATCAGAGGCACAGCTGATCAGGATTCTAAATTCATCAGACAGTCAGGTGGTAAAGGTCAATACGGACACTGTAAAGCAAGAATTATGCCGGCAGGTGAAAACGAAGGTTTTGTATTTGAAAACAAAATCGTCGGTGGTGCTATTCCGAAAGAATACATTGAACCTGTCAGAAAAGGTATGGAAGAAGCCCTCGAAGGCGGTATCTTAGCCGGATATCCTATGATTGACGTCAAGGTTGAACTTTACGACGGATCATATCACGAAGTCGACTCTTCAGAAATGGCGTTTAAAATTGCCGGTTCTATGTGTATTAAAGATGGTTGTAAGAAAGCTCAACCATGTATACTTGAACCTATGATGAAGGTTGAAATCGAAATTCCGGATGAATTTACAGGTACAATTATCGGTGATATTTCAAGAAGACGTGGCAGAATTGAAGGTCAGGAACCTCTTGGAAACACAGGTAACGTAATTGTAAGATCAATTGTTCCTTTGGCTAACATGTTCGGTTATGCTACAGACTTGAGATCAAATACTCAGGGTCGTGGTACATTCTCAATGGAATTCCAATGCTACGAACAAGTTCCGAAGAACATAGAAGAAGAAATTATTTCAAAAGCCGGAGCTACAGCAAAAGTTTAGCTTGCGAAATAATATATAAGAAAAAGACCCGATTACATCGGGTCTTTTTTTGACTAAAGTTAAGAGTAAAAACTTGTTTATTTGCCGCCGCCGTTGCCGCCGTATGTAAATTCGACTTTGATGTTTTGAGCGAGCAGTTTTTGCCAGGTGTTTTCGTAGTTTGTAATTTCATTTAATTGCGTTTCGTATAATTCTTTTTCCATCTCTAATTGAGATTCCCAAGAATTGATGCTTGAAAGTTCAAACTCATGTTCATTAACAAGAGCTTCGTAAACCTCACTGTATTCAGGGGTTCCGTAACCAATGGCCGGATCATAATACAATGCGCTTAATTCAGCATTGAAGGCCTGCTGTTTTTCCTGAAGTTGTTTTGAAGCATTAAGCTGTCTCATCTGAACGTCAGAAAGCTTTTTGCTGATAAGACTTTTTTGTCTCGTGAAAAATAATAATTTTTCTTGTAAATTTGCGATACTCATAGCTTTAGTCCTCTTCTTATTTTTAATCTCTCAAAGATATAAAGTATTTAAAAAAGATGAAATTTCAGAGTTTATATATTCTGTTACATTTCGTAACATGTAAATATTGACTAAATAAAAATTATTGTTAATTAAATAATATGCAATGGAGTGATTTGTTTAATTTTAATAGAAAATGCCAGCACAGTAAGGTCCCTATGGACGAAGATATAGGTTACTGTCCTGATTGCGGTGAACTGATTGAAAATCATTGGTTTATAACAAGGTGTGCCTGCTGCGGAGTTAAACAAAGAGCGACTATCAGAAATGGTGAGGTTGTGCCGGAAGAGGGCTTTTGTCACAACTGCGGAGGAAAAACTTATCTTGTGGAAAAAATAGACAAGATTGATTGCATAAATATAAATTATGCAGTGCTCGTACGTGAAATCGTGAAAAACGAAATAGACGAATACACACAAAGCTGGACTGAAGCTATGCAAACATCAGGTTACATACCGAAACTGCCGCAACAATTCCGATAAAGTCGGCTAAAAGTCCAACCCATACGGCATATCTGAGTTTTGTTATTCCGACTGCGCCAAAGTAAACGGCTAATACGTAGAAGGTTGTTTCACTGCTGCCGAGCATAATTGCAGCGAGTTTTGTCGTATAAGCATCTGGTCCTGCCGTGTTGGCAATATCAGAGAAGATTCCCAATGCCCCTGAACCGGACAGTGAGCGAACAATCATCAAAGGCAGAGTATCTGCAGGAACGTTAAATTTTGCCAATACCGGTGCAAGAAGCTGTGCCAGAAGTTCTATTGCTCCGCTTGCTCTCAGCATAGAGATTGCAACAATGATTGCAACAAGGTACGGAATTATTTTTACGGCAACCTGAAATCCTCCTTTTGCACCCTTGGTAAATTCTTCGTATACCGGAACTTTTTTAACGATTCCGCAGGTTAATACAACAAGAATTATTACAGGTAAAATCCATAAGGATATGAGGTTAAGAATTTTTGTCATCTTGAACCTCCTGTCTGCTTAACCTCTGGAAAATTTTGGATAACACTATTGCCGAAACAAAGGCGATTGTTGTAACCAGAAGTGTGGGTGCAATAATTTCTGTCGGATTTTTGTAACCGATACCTATTAAGATTGCAAGAACGGTCGTTGGTACAAGCTGAAATCCTGCGGTGTTCATCCCTAAAAACAAACACATAGAATTGCTTGCGGTATCTTTTTTCTCATTTTCCCCCTGCAATTCTTCCATTGCCTTTATACCGAATGGGGTTGCAGCATTGGCAAGACCGAAGGCGTTGGCGGTGAAATTCATTGCAATATCGCCAATCGCAGGTGAATCTTCCGGAATTTCATTAAACAGATGTTTTGTAATGGGTTTTATCAACTTTGCTATAAAGTCAATAACGCCTGATTTTTTTGCAATTTCCATAATCCCGAGCCAAAAAGCCATAATACCAATCAGGGATATTGCAACTTTGACTGAAAGTTCAGCTCCTGTCATGATTGAATTTACGACATCTTGCAATTTGCCGTTAATAGCTCCGATAACTATTGAAATAACTATTAAAAAATAGAAAATATAGTTCATAAAAATATTAAAGCATAAAAAACGGTTTTGTAAAATTTACAAAACCGTTTTTGTATTTGTATAAAAAGTCTTATACAGATGCTGCAACAGCTTCGTCAAGAGCTGCAACGCCCGGTAATACTTTACCTTCAATAAATTCTAATGAAGCACCGCCGCCTGTTGAAACGTGGGTGAAATCTTCAGCTTTAAAGAATTTTTTAGCAGCTGAAACAGAGTCGCCGCCGCCGATAACAGATGTTGCACCGTTTTTGGTTGCTTCAACAACT
>JAEEGF010240517.1_pt1 | contig 13524 bp, 12 predicted proteins | sample 9134171 | NCBI WGS metagenome assembly JAEEGF01 (sample SAMN16246542, study PRJNA631951) | gut metagenome | biome: gut microbiome; feature: rumen; material: AP-attached | host: Bos | place: Iran: Karaj | collected 2018-10
TATTGCTTTCGGGATCATTATCAACGACGATACCGACATGTCCCAAATTCTTCGGATGTTTCCTGCCACCAAAGAAAACCAAGTCGCCACGGCGCAATTCTCGAGGATTCGTGATGATGCTCCAACCATCAAGGAGTTGCCCTTCCGTGGTCCGTTTCAGGCGATAACCGAAATGCTTGAACACGAAGTGAGTGAAACCTGAACAATCGAACACGTTCGGGCCGTTACCACTTGGTTTGTAAGGCACACCCATAAACTCCTTTGCATATTCGATGATGCTGTCGGCCAAAAGCTCCGAAAACGAAACTGACGGCATGGTTTTCAGCAACGAGTCCCACTCCTTATGAAGCGCCAGCCCACACGAATCATACACATGCTGGATTTTCACAAGTCGCATTTTATCACGATAGGCAACTTCGATCTTCTTTTCCAATTTCGTTTTCATGAAAGAAGGCTTATAAGACTTGCAACTTACAAGAAGCAAGAAGGGAGCCATCAGAAAAGCCAGACGGACAAAATGACGATATTTCAGGTTGACATATAGCATGAAGCGGCAAAGTTAAGACTTTTTTTTGCAATTTTGCTCCATAAAAAGCAAAAACCATGTTTCAAGAAAGCGACTTTATCATCATCAAAGGTGCCAAAGAGAACAATTTGAAAAACCTCAGCCTCAGGATTCCCAAAAGACAGATCACCGTGGTGACAGGGGTCTCTGGGTCGGGAAAGTCATCATTGGTACTCGACACTATTGCGGCAAAATCAAGGAGAGAACTCAACGACACCTTCCCTTCTTTTGTGCAACAATATCTTCCCAAATTTGGAAGGCCTCATGTGGAAAGCATCGAGAACCTGCCCATCGCTATCGTCATCGAGCAACGCAAACCCGCCAACAACTCCCGCTCAACAGTAGGAACTTACACAGATATATATTCATTATTAAGACTACTCTTCTCTCGTGTGGGCAAACCCTTCGTGGGGTATTCCGACATCTTCTCGTTCAACCACCCGTTAGGCAGCTGTCCACGATGCGCAGGGTTGGGCGAGATCCGCGAACTGGATATCCACAAGCTGGTCGATTTCGACAAGTCGCTCAACGACGAAGACGCCATCCATTACATCGCCTTCGGCAAAGGCGGATGGCGATGGATCAGATATGCCTATAGCGGCCTTTTCGACCTCGACAAAAAGATCAAGGACTACTCGCCCGAAGAACTGGATCTTTTCCTTAACTCCCCGCAAATCAAATTAAAAAACCCGCCATCGAACTGGCCCAAAAGCGCCAAATACGAAGGTCTGATCCCGCGCATGTACCGCAGTATCATTAACTCGGAGGAGGGACTGCTTCATGCTGCCGTACTCAACCCCATGCTAACCATGGGCACCTGTCCCGACTGCCATGGCACCCGCCTCAACGACAAGATCCTTTCGTGCAAAATCAACGGGCTGAACATCGCAGAAGTCGTGGCCATGAGCATCAGCGAATGCAAGACTTGGATGGAAACCATCGACAGTCCCTTGGCCAAGGATATCCAACATGCCGTCATCGAACGTCTCTCCGCATTGGAAGAGATTGGTTTAGGTTATCTCACCCTCGACAGAGCCATCGGCACCCTCTCTGGCGGCGAGGCGCAACGCTGCAAGATCGCCAAATACATCAACTCGTCGCTCTCCGATGTGATGTACATCCTTGACGAACCCAGCGTGGGCCTTCACAATCACGACATCTTGCTGATGCAGAACTCGGTAAGGAAACTCAAGAGTCATGGCAACACCGTCATCCTCGTGGAACATCACAAGGATATGATCAAAATCGCCGACCATGTCATCGACATGGGTCCCGGAGCAGGAATCAACGGAGGTCAAATCCTCTTCGAGGGGAGCTACAACGAGCTACTACGAAGCCACACCCTCACCGGAGACCGACTCAGCATGAGCAGTCAGCTAAAAGAAAACCCTCGACAACCCTCATCGTTTTTCGAGTTGCATCATGCTGCTTTGCACAACTTACATGATATCAATGTCGCCCTTCCCATGGGCGTGCTATGCGGTATCGTCGGAGTGGCGGGATCCGGCAAGAGTTCCTTAATGGAGTGTTTCAGAAATGCCTACCCATCCCCCGATGACATCGTCTATATCAGCCAAAAGAACATAGGAATCAGCTTGAGATCCACCCCTGCCACTTACCTCGATGTCAGCGATGACATCCGAAAGCTTTTCGCCAAAATGAACAAGGTAAAGATGGACCTCTTCTCGTTCAACGGCAAAGGAGGCTGTCCCGTTTGTCAAGGCAAAGGTGTCATCATCAACGACATGGCTTTCATGGACAGCATCGAGACCGTGTGCGAAGCCTGCGGCGGACTGCGTTATTCCGACGAGGTGTTGGGGTATCGGGTGGATGGGCTGAACATCGCCGAGGTCATGGACCTTACCGCCAATCTAGCCTGCCAACGATTCAAAGGCACTATCATAGAGGAGAAACTGGAACCCTTGCGCAAAGTTGGATTAGGATATCTTCATCTGAACCAGTCGCTTTCGACTCTCTCTGGCGGCGAGCTGCAACGCATCAAGCTGGCATCCTATCTGCGCGACAAAGGCAAAATCTTCATCCTTGACGAGCCGTCAGACGGCCTTCACCTCAACGACATCGACCGCATCCTGAAACTATTTGACAGCATGGTGGATCAAGGCAACACCATCTTCCTCATTGAGCATAACCTCGAGATGATCAAAGCCTGTGACTATGCCATTGAGCTCGGACCTGGCGGCGGCAACAAAGGCGGCAAGGTGATCTTTCAAGGTTCTTTGCAGGCAATGGCTGCCTGTTCCGAGTCCGTTACAAGTCAATATTTGCAGTAACATAGACTTCATGAATCCTCGTTGCCGTTTAAGCACCGAAAAAAGAACATGAATCGGAATAAACCGACCGCCAAACAACCTGTTCCCTTTCAAAAATCTTGTTATCTTTGTAGCTTAATATTATAATACGACATCAATATGTTTTACAAAAGACTCCTTTTTTTGATGGCATGGACGCTGTTATGGTTCCTACCCTCCCATGCCCAAAGCGTTGAGATACGCACCCTCGTCACCCTATACAACGGCGAGGAACAGCTCTTTGTCCTTTCTGAAGACGACCAAATTACCTTTGACGGTCAAGAAGCCCTGCTGCTCACCATCCAAGAAAGCACCCACCGAATTCCCATCGACGATATACGAAAAATTGAGTTTGTTGATATCACCGACACCCGAGAGATCCAGGCAGGAGTTCCTTTCTTCTACCCCAATCCAGTCACAAAATCAATCGTAATAGGCAACATCGAAACCCAACAAACGGTCAGCGTATATTCCCTCGAAGGCCGTCTCCTTTACCAAAGACAGGCCAACCCCAACGAGGCCATCGACCTCAGCAATTTGCCGGCGGGACTGTATATCTTGAACCTCTGTGAGAAAAACTATAAACTGTTGAAGCTATGAGAAGAGCAACTTTCATCGTGGCATGTCTGATGCTCAGCCTCGGACTTCACGCACAAGAAAAGACCATCATCCTTCACAGCCAAGGCAGTGTTCTTTATGAGACTCCCGTGAGCAACATTGGAGGTATTCATTTCCTTTCCTCCCCCACCTCAGTGGTCTTTAATAACCATAACGGTGCCACATTGAACACCCTCCCAGTTTCAGCAATTGACAGCCTTACCTTCGGCAGCCACGAAATCCCATCGGGAGACATGGTAGTGATTACTTTCAATGGCAACGACGCCGAGATCATCAACCCCTTTGCCAACGAAGGCGTCGTCATCGAGAAATCACAAAGCAATGTCATCGTGTATTCCACAAAAAACGGAGTTCCTTACTACGTCACAGGCTCATCCACGAACGGATCTCTGACCGTCAACAGTAATAATGCCTTGACGATGACCCTTCACGACCTGAGTCTGACCAGCGGTAGCACCGCAGCCATCAACTTCGCAACCGCTTGTGACGTGGAGCTAATCCTTTCGGGAACCAACACACTGACTGACAACGCAAACAGCACCCTGAAAGCAGCCCTTCAAGTGACAGGAAACCTCACTGTTAACGAGGATACATCAAATAACGAACACGTTTTAAGAGTACAAGGAAACGCCAAACACGGCATCAACGTGGACGGGGTCATGACCGTCAACGCTGGAACAATCCAAATCATGGGGAGCGACAGCGACGGCATCCATGGCAGCAACGACCTCCTTTGGAACGGTGGAACGCTCAGCATCCCCGCACCAGGTTCTGACGGGCTCGACTTCTCTGGGAACATCCACATCGCAGGCGGCAGCCTCGAAATCCATACCAACACAGAAAGTGCCCGAGGCATTAAGGTCTCAGGAATTTTCGAAATGGCCGACGGAACCCTTAACGTCGGAGTCATAGGCAACGACTGTAAAGGCATCAAATGCGACAGCACCCTCATCGTCCGCGGTGGCGTGGTAGAGGTCAACGTATCAGGCGAAGGCTCCAACGGCATCTCTAGCGACCAGCACATCTCCATCGAAGATAATGCGGAGATCACCATCGTCTCCACTTCACACGATAGCAAGTGTTTCAAGAGCGACAGCACCTTCGCGATGAGCGGAGGCAATGTCACCCTCACCCACTCCGGTGACGTGTCGAAAGGCATCAAGACTGTAGGGGTTGTTGACATCACCGGCGGAACCCTCACCATCACTTCATCGGGAAGCACCGAGTTGGAAACCGTAAACAACCAAAACGTCCCCGCCTATTGCACCGCCATCAAGAGCGACACCGACATCATCATCAGTGGAGGCACCTTCCACATCACCCTGCCCACAACCAATCATGGCGGCAAGTCCATCAGCGCCGATGGCAACATGACCATCAGCGGTGGCGACTTCACCATTGAGACCCATGGCAACGGAGCTGCCTACACCGTAAGTGGCAGCACAAAGGACTCATACACCTCTTCCTGTTTGAAATCAGACGGCAACATGGTGCTTTCAGCTGGCACCTTCAACCTGACCAGCACAGGCACGGGTGGAAAGGGCATCAACGCGGGAGGCGCGATGACGATTGGCACTCCCAATGGCAATAATGATGACCTCATCCTCAACGTCACTACCAGCGGCGAACGCATCACCGTCACCTCGGGTGGAGGCGGCCCGTGGGGCGGAGGCGATTATGCCAACCCTAAGGCTATCAAGAGCCAAGGCAACCTCACCATCAACAGCGGCACCCTCCGTGTCAACTGCACCCAGACCCAGAACGAGGGTGGCGAATGCATCGAGAGCAAAGCAACGTTGACCATCAACGGCGGCGACATCGAGGCTTATTCCAAGAAAGACGATGCCGTGAACGCCCGGACAAACCTTACCATCAATGGCGGTGTGTATTATGCGCACAGCGATGCCAACGACGGAACCGACTGCAACGGCACCATGGCCCTCAACGGCGGGTTCTGCATCTCCAACGGAGCACGACAGCCTGAAGAGGGTTTCGACTGCGACAACAACCAATTCAAAATCACAGGAGGCACACATATCGGAACAGGCGGTGGCACCAGCAACCCCACCACCAGTGTCTGCACTCAGCCCACCCTAAAAATCAACACGCAGTCAGGTTACGCCATTCAGATCCTGAAGTCTGACGGCACCGTGATCTGCACTTACAAATGCCCCACCCTCAGCGGTGGCGGCGGAGGATGGCCTGGCGGAGGAAGCGGCCTGGTGATGCTGTTCACTGACCCACAGATCCAGACGGGACAAAGCTATATCGTGAAATACAATGGCAGCATCAGTGGAGGCAATGAATGGCACGGCTATTACACTGGCAACGTCACTTACTCAGGCGGCAGCCAGACCACTGTCAACGTCAACTCCATGGTGACAACCGTCAGTGCAGGCGGAGGAGGTTGGTAACTCTCACCTCCCCAACAGATGTTTGAACAAGAAGTTGTCTATCTTATTGAACAAATGCATCCGGCATTCGCCGTTCCCATATTCATAACCACCGTAGATGCCATGGTTCTTGTTGGGATAGATCATCAAGTCGAACTGCTTGCCATTGCTAATCATGGCCTTGATAAGCTCCATGGCATTCTGGTAATGGACATTGTCGTCACCGCTTCCGTGGCATAGCAGGTAGTTGCCTTTGATTAACTTGGTGTTATGAACCGGTGAGTTTTTGTCGTAACCATCAGGATTTTCCTGAGGGGTACGCATGAAACGTTCAGTATAGACATTGTCGTAATAACGCCAATTGGTCACAGGAGCCACCGAGACCGCTGTGCTGATGACATCGGCACCCTTAGTGATGCCATTGGCCGCCATGAAACCACCATAGCTCCAGCCATAGATGCCGATACGGCTACCATCCACGTAGGGTTGTTTAGCCATATACTTAGCCAAGGTAATCATGTCCTCGGTCTCATATTTCCCCAATTGCAGATAAGTCATCTTCTTGAAGACCTCGCCTTGGGCACCGCTACCTCTATTATTAATAGACACGCTGATGATACCCTGCTGGGCAAGGAGCTGCAGCCACCAATAGTCGCTGTTGGCCCATGAGTTGTTCACGGTTTGATGGCCAGGACCACCGTAAACATAAATCAACACAGGGTATTTTTTGTTCGGGTCGAAGTCGGGAGGAAGGATTTGCCAAGCATCCACATCCACCTGAGTGCCATCGGGAAGCACAAAAGCGGGATCGCTGATCTTGAAAAGTTTCTTCTCGCCCAGGTTGTAATCTTTGAGCTTCTCAACGTAAGCCTTATTGTCCTCAAGCACCCGAACCAGCTTGCCTTTATTGGTATAAAGCTCATACTGATTAGGCTGATTGATGGTGGAATTGATATTAATCAGATAGCTGAAGTCGTTGCTGAAACGAGCGTTGTTGGTACCCTCGCGACCGATCACCTCACGCATCTTGCCTTTAAGGTTGACGGCGTAAATCTGGCGGTCCACAGGAGAATTCTTGGCAGCCTGGAAATAAACCTCTTTGTTCTTGGCATCATAGCCATAGACTTGAGTCACGTCCCAGTTTCCAGCGGTGAGTTGTTTCACCAGAGAACCGTCGAGGAGGTACATATAGATGTGATTGTACCCACTCTTCTCAGAAGTCATCAAGAAGCTGTTTCCATCTTCGAGGAAGGTCCAGTCGTCGGTGATGTCGATATAATAGTCGTTGGTATCCTCGAAGAAGACGCGGCTTTCGCCCGTGGTGGCATTAGCTGCCAGGATCTCCAGATGGTTCTGGTGGCGGTTCAGGCGTTGGATAGCCAGCACATTGGGGTCTTTGGTCCAGGCGATACGAGGCAGGTAGATGTCCGTTTCTTTACCTGTGTCCATCTTCACGGTTTTACCGCTCTCAAGGTCATACACATAGATCTCGACAATGGAGTTATCCTCCCCTGCTTTGGGATATTTAAAGCTGTACCATTCAGGGTAAAGGCCTTCGAACTCCTCCATCTGGAACTCTTTCACCTTCGACTCATCGAAGCGCATGAAGGCGATTTTGCGACTGTCGGGCGACCAGAAGAAGCCTTGGGAGAAACTGAATTCCTCTTCATAAACCCAGTCGGGCGCACCATTAATAATATGGTTATACAAGCCATCGAAGGTAAACTGTTTCTCGTTCCCATTCTGTAGATCTTTGATAAAAAGGTTGTTATCGCGCATAAAAGCCACTTTGGTAGCATCAGGAGAGAAGGTAGCCAGGCGCTGTTTCCCATTGCTGGAAAGCGGCTTCAGCGATTTGGTTTTCAGGTCATAGACATAATAATTAGCCGTGAAAGAATGGCGATAGATTGATTCCATATCGGTAAGGAAAAGAACTTTCGACTCATCGTTGCTCAGTTCATAATCCTGCATGGCAATTGGGATTTCTGCACCTTCAGGATAGAGGTCATTGATTTCAAACAAAGTCTTAACAAGTTTGCCTGTCTTGTAATTATAGATATTGAGGGCGCCTTTCTCGAAGTTGCCGTATGTGACACCGTCTTTCATGGAGTTCATGCCACGGACGCTTCTCGCATAGAAGGTTCCACGTTGATACAGGTCTTCAAGGGTGATGTTTTTCTTTTCCTGAGCGGTAGTGCAGAGGGTTCCCAAAACCAGGAACATACTTAAGAACACGTATTTGATTTTCATTTTGTATGGTTTTAATGATTGGCAAATATACGGAAAACGAAAGAAATAAAAAGACAAAACGGAATTAATTTGTTTAATTCCCTCAATAATCAATCACTTAAAACTTAAAGCCGTCGGCGTCAATCTCCAGTTTCTTGAGGCCTCCGTCATCGGTGATTTTCATCTTAAATTCCACTGTTCCAGTTGACATAACCTAAAAGTTTTATATCTTTGCAGTGATGGAAACGTTTATGTTCATATTGTTCTGCATTGTCGGCCTTGTTCTGATAGTTGTCTTGGTGCCGTATATCATCGGTATTCTCCTTGGAACCGGCAAGGCCATCTGGATCATTGTTACAGGGCGTGACAAGGACCCTGAATTTGTTGAGGAACAAAAAGCCTTCGAGGCCAAGCGTGCTGCAAAGAAAGATGCTCGCAAGGAAAGGCGGAAAAACTTTTGGCGAGTTTCCCCATCGTTCATGGAGTTTTTTCGCTGACATCTGCTTGTCTCATTGAAGTCCCTGCTCCCTCTTCACCCTCTCGAACCTTTCCCTTATCTCTTTTGTCGTGAGTTTCTCCGTCTAGCATTGATCCCCCTCAATAATCAATCACTTAAAACTTATATACTTTTTGACCCCTAATAGGACTAAATCATAGAGAATATACTTGTTTACACAACAAACATAATTGGTCTTAATTTCCGTAGTTAAATAATGGCAAATACTTGGGGAGAATTGTAAATCCTTTTGATTCTATGTATTTTTTCATTAGGCTTTCGTTATCTTCCATATTATCATTGTTTTCATTATCCCACTCCATAATAGCAACTTGAAGGTTGTTTATTGCTGAATTGACATACACTGTTTTCATTGGCTTGGCAAATAAAAAAGCCTTGAAACTTTTATATAAATCACGGTATCCTTCCCATGTGCAGTCATCTTTATGTGTATTATGTATGTTTTTTTCTCTATCTAATTGTGACACTAATTTTATACAATCAGAACACACTAAATCAATTAATGACACTTCGAAATTGAATGTTGGGTTATCTGTCGAATCATTTGCAAGATATATATGTATATGCGGATAGTCTCTATCTTTTGTTGCAGGACCATGTATTGCTATTTTGTAAAGTTTGCTGTCAGCATTTATTCTACCAAAAGTAGCCATTTCCAACAGCGTCTGTTTTACAATTGTTGAAAATAAATCTTGTTTTTCTATTATTTCTTTTTCCATGATATTTCTTCTCATATTCATAAATAGTATTTTGTTTGTAAATATACAAAAATAATAAAAAAATTCAAAACATTGATCCCCCTCAATAATCAATCACTTAAAACATTATCGCCCATTATTTTTATAAAATAAACATTATTAGCCAATTGATTGGAGTTAGCAGAACCCTCTTCACTTTTTCAATTGGTGTTAATTTTGACCATTTTTTTTCTATCACCTTAAAAACGCCACCAATTTCAATCCACACACCATATTTTAGAAAAATTTTTGTTGATATAATCCTAAATCTCAATCCATGACAACCAATTACCGGTGTTATTCCATGTCTTGTATGTATTAGTGCATGAATCATTTCATGAAGTAATACATTATCAAGCCTATCTTCTGTCCACCCAATGTCATCATTAAGAAAATCATCTTTTGAAACGCTTATTATAGGCTTTGAAACATTTTTTTCAGTAAAACTAGCTAAGTTAATATTGTCCTTTTCAACTCTAAAATTACAATTACAAATTTCATTTTCAAAATACTTCTCATTGAAATATTTAAATTTTTCTTTTAATACCTCTTTTGTAACTTCCATTTACATTGATCCCCCTCAATAATCAATCACTTAAAACACTACGAGGCAATCAAAAAGCTGCTTGACAACTAAACAGAAGTACAATGATTCCCAAGGGAAAAATACTTGTCGATTGTGTCAGGGAGCTTGTCAAAATACTTCTTGGCTTCCGCTTTGTCACCTCTCATCAAGCAAAGACGGTACAGTGTGCGGTAGTGGCTCTCTTGGCTCTTCCCATTTATGTACTCCTCCTTATCTGGCACTGAGCCAAGCAGAAGCACAAGTTCTTCCTCCGTGACATTATGGTCGAAAATCGTTTCCATATTACATAATTATGCTTACTTCAAAGTTCCACAAGCGATAAACAGCGCAGCGACACCAGCGATAGCGGCTATTGCATTGATCCCCCTCAATAATCAATCACTTAAAACCTTTATTACACAAAACACTGAATATCACTATTTTGACACATAAAAGAATTCATAAAAAAAACATCAAACCAAGAAAAACAGGCTGTTAATTCTCATTTTTTTGATTCTGCGTGACTGCACAATAACGACATGGCAAGTCTGCTTGTTGATTGGACACATGTCATATTACATTTTCATAATTGAAAAAAATGTTGATAACAGCAGCCGCTCCCCCCTCCCAGTTAATAAAACGGAATTTGAATATAACAAAAAAGGGTGATAGCATCACCCTCCTTTTCACTTTATGTGGGACGTACTGGACTCGAACCAGTGACCTCTGCCGTGTGAAGGCAGCGCTCTAAACCAACTGGGCTAACGTCCCTTTTTGATTTAAAAGAGACGCAAGATCTTGCGTCTCTACAGTGTGGGGCGAACAAGGATCGAACTTGTGACCTCATGCCTGTCAAGCATGCGCTCTAAACCAACTGAGCTACCGTCCCATTTGCGGATGCAAAAGTACACCATTTTTTTGAATCCACAACATTTTACCATGAAATTTTTTTTCAAAAAAATGAATTATTTTATTATTAACTGATTACCAGTTAATTATAAACATCATCTTTTTTAAATCTGCAATTATTTGCCCAAATCAATAAAAAAAACTATCTTTGCGTTGCCTAAGAAGGCATAATTATAACGCAATCAATTAATAATCAAAATATTATCATCATGATGCAACACAATATTGTTCCCGTTGACGTAGCAAAAAAACTATTTGAGGAAAGTGGATTGGCCTGCATTGGCAAAGCCGGTATCCGTGAAATCAACAAGCTGGCTCGTGACATCGAAGCTGCTTCAGGCAAGAAATTCATCCACATGGAGATTGGAAACCCCGGTCTGCCACCCGCACGCGTCGGTATCGAAGCACAAATCAAAGCCCTACAAGATGGCGTTCCCGCCAACTATCCACCCATCGACGGCACTCCTATCTTAAAAAAAGAAGCCTCTCGTTTCATCAAGAACTTTCTGAACCTTGACGTGAATGCAGACAACTGCATCCCTACTGTAGGTTCTATGCAAGGTGGCTTCGCATCATTCATGATCTGCGGTCACACCAACGTCAAGAAGAACACCATCCTCTTCATCGACCCAGGATTCCCCGTTCACAAATTCCAAAACAAAGTGCTGGGCATCCCCATGGAGCATTTCGACATCTATGACTACCGCGGCGAGAAACTGCGCACCAAGCTCGAAGAAGTGCTTAGCAAAGGCAACATCCACAGTATCCTCTACTCTAACCCCAACAACCCGACATGGGTCTGCCTCACCGAGGAAGAGCTGCAAATCATCGGAGAGATGGCCAACAAGTACGACGTCATTGTGATGGAAGACCTTGCCTACTTCGGCATGGACTTCCGCAAGGATTACAGCCATCCCGGAGTGGAACCCTATCAACCTACCGTGGGCAGATATACTGACCAGTACATCCTCATGATATCCAGCTCCAAGGCCTTCAGCTACGCTGGCGAACGTTGCGCCATCATCGGCATCAGCGACAAGCTGGCCAAACGCCACTACCCTGACCTGAAAGCATTCTGTGGACAGGAAATCTTCCTGAGAGCCATTCTCTTCGGCGCTCTGCACCCACTAAGCTCAGGCACCTCACATTCAGCACAACATGCCCTCGCCGCCATTCTGAAAGCGGTTAACGACGGCACTTACAACTACCGTGACGACGTGCTGGAATATGGCCGAAAGGCAGAACTGATGAAGAAAGCCTTCACCGAAAACGGCTTCTACATCACCTACGACGAGGACTGCGGCGAACCTATCGCTGACGGTTTCTATTTCACCTTCTGCTATCCCGGCTTCACAGGAGCCGACCTGGTGGAAGAGATGTTGTACTACGGTGTTTCCGGCATCTCGCTCGACACCTGCGGCAGCCAAAAACAAGGCATCCGCGCTTGCACCTCGCTCATCCAAAGAGACGAAATCCCCGTGCTTGCCGAACGCCTCAAAGCTTTCGCAATGGATCACCCAGTAAAGAATTAAATGTTTTGACTTTAAAGGGTAACTTTGAAGCACACCTTATCAAATAAACATTAGCAAACAAAAAACAAGTGAAGCAATCCATTTTGAGGGTTGCTTCTCTTTTATTCGGTAAAACCAAAAAACTCCTTCAAACCCTTTTTAGCTTTTAGCTCTTCCGGAGTGAAGCCATAATGGGAGGCCGACGAAAGAGTGACCACGTTTTTGAGAAACTCATCGTAAGGCAGTTCATGCCATTCCTCAGGGATCTCAGTCCGAATGGTACCACCGTCATTGTGTCCTCCACCCCACCACCACGATTCGTCAAGAGCAGCCACAAAAGAGCCATCATCCATCTTCTCGAAGGCATACCATGTAGTCCACTCGTTCATCCCTTCGGGAGTTTTGGGGCCTTCATAATGCGGCGCGGAATGGTCCTTATCCGAATAGCACACCTCCCCTTTGCGGGCATCACGACGATATACCATGAAACGTTCTCCCGTCTCTTGTGGAATTCTGGTCAAGGTAAAAGGCCCGTTCACATAAATCGCTTTCTTTTTGCCTTTCACTCGGTTGGAATCATTCATCATCTCAACGAAAAAGGCCATAGGCTTCTTTGTCGTTTTGTCTTTCAACAAGCCATTTTGTTCCAAAAGATCCTTGAAACCCTCTATCTCTCTTTCCCAAGTGTTGACATAATATGAATAGGTGCCATTATTAAAGGCTAAATAAGAGCCTGCGTATTTCCCTTGACAAGTCAGTTCGTATTTTGCGGTAATCCAGCGCATGATATTTTGTTTTTATGCAAGCAAAAATATAGAAATCCCAAAAAACGCGCGTAAAAACCAAGCTATTTAAAATCGTTCTAAATTACAAAAACCGAAAAGAAATACCGTCCACGTCCTGCACATATATCAAATAAAAACCGTAATTTCGTGGATTCAAAAAATTGAAACAAACAAACATTTAAAAACATCAATTAATATGGCAAAATTCAGAGGAGCCATCGTCGTTGACATCGAGCGTTGCAAAGGCTGCGGCGTATGCATCACAGCCTGCCCATGCAAAGTCATCGAACTGGCAAAAGAAGTTAACGGAAAAGGTTACAATTACGCCTTCATGGCGAACCCCGAAGCCTGCATCGGCTGCGCCAGCTGCGGCATCACCTGCCCCG
>JAEEGF012242936.1_pt1 | contig 13524 bp, 9 predicted proteins | sample 9134171 | NCBI WGS metagenome assembly JAEEGF01 (sample SAMN16246542, study PRJNA631951) | gut metagenome | biome: gut microbiome; feature: rumen; material: AP-attached | host: Bos | place: Iran: Karaj | collected 2018-10
GTGGTGATTACGAGGATGAGTACATCTGTGCGATGTTCGGCAACCTCGCTCTCTGTAAGTTTGCTGCGGGCAGTACGGTCATTGCTTCGTTGCGTTTCCAGACGCACGAATCGAACGGCTCGTACTTCCAGGATGTAGTGGCAACAGACATTCAAAACATACATTATTAATAATTCTGAGTTGAAGTGAGGAGGATGTTCCCGGGTAAATGCGCAAAGATTCCAACCTTCTTCTCGCTAAACAACTTAGAAAATGAAATCAATTAATATTTATAAAGAACAAACAATGACGTCGCTCGAAATTGCCGAGCTGACAGGTAAACAACACAAAGACGTAATGAAGGCTATCCGAAACATGGAGCCTGCATGGTTGAAAGTCAACGGGCGCAAATTTGCGCTGGTTGAATATCAGGACAAGAAAGGTGAGCTTCGCCCCTGTTACCTACTCACCAAAATCGAGTGTCTCTACATTGCCACGAAGTTCAACGATGAGGCACGTGCCCGACTGGTGTTAAGATGGCAGGAACTGGAGTTTCATCTATCATGGCAACAACGGTCGTAGAAAGACACAGTCCCGTTTGGTATGGACGGAGAAAGGAAGGGAGTTTGTGATAGGACTGATTAAATGAAGCCTCTCCCCCGACCCCTCCCCAAAAAGGGAGGGGAGGGGATGCTTCGGCATAGCATAAACTATTACAGTCTGCAGATGATACCTAGCTTGGCCTCGAAGGTGCTGGCATGCACATTTTCGTTATACTTGTAGTAGGTGCGACGAATGAAGTAGGAACCCTGAGCGATGATGCCCCACTGCTTCGTGAGATGGAACTCCAGCACGGGATTGATAACCAGGAGTCCGGCATTGCCCCTGTCGCCCTGAGCATTCAGATAGCGCAGGTCGAAACCCGTCACTTCCTGGAACTTGTCTTTATCGTCGGCGATAGAGCGCAGATATTCTTCCGTGAATTCGCCGTTGTCAATACGTGCCTGCAGTGGTGCCAGCTTATCCTTGTATCCCTTGAAGGTAAAGATGCGGAAATACTTGGCGTTCAGCGTGAAGCGTGCTATGCTGCCAAAGTCGAGCACCGTCTTCGTCTTGATGCTGAAACCGCTGCCCATATTGTAGTCGCGCTCGATGATGTTGAAGTAGTCGCTCTTGGTGCCACCCAGCAGGATACCGCTCAGGAAGACACGCTGCTCTGCACGGGTGAGCGCTGCCTTTGGCTGCTCCATCACAAACATAAAGCCAGGACCGAACGATGCGGGCTCGCTGATACGGTAAGGTGTCAGCTCGGAGCCGTCCTTGATGGGTTTGGAGTCATAATAGTTGAAGTGCTGATAGAAACCAAACTCACCATACATGCTCTTGGCGTGTTCGTTCTTTGCTGTACGGTCGATGATAGGCGTGCTCCACAGACGTCCCATGATGTTGATGTTGTTGATGATGGGCTGGCTGCCACCGAAGGAGAATGTTGCATCGAAGTCGAAGAAGTCGAAAGGCTTGGTGTGCTTTTCGCCATCGGCACCTATACCATATACAAAGCCTATGTTCAGATACGGGCAGTAGTCGCCGCGGAACAGGGCTCCATTGTCAGCCACATAGCGCAGACCGGTCGAGAACGATGCCTGGATGGGTATCGTCTTGAAGTCGTGGTAATGGTAATGGTCGTTCTTGACGCGCCAAGCATCGCCGCTGATGATACGATGGAGTCCCTGGATGGGGTTCAACAAAGTAGCCACTGCCTCACGCCAGAAGCGGTTCCAACCGCGTGTGCGGTCGTCGAGTGGCGTAAGACTAAGGCGGTGCAGCGTTTCACCAATGGCCATACCGCCACAGGTGGTAGCGAAGAGGTCGTTAATGGCAGGGGGATCGGTCTCACCGAAGAATTCCCATTCAGCCGAACCCAACAGGGCGAAGGGTGCCGCCTCCCAATAACTCAAGCCGTTGGCACGTGCCGCATTGAAGTATAGATTGCCGTGATAGGGGTGGGCGAACATGTTCATCGTGAACAGGTCGTTATCCCATACCAAACCCCTGCGGAAGTTCTCGCCGATGCTATGCAGCGTCGTCTTTACGAAGGGTTCCTTCAGCAGGAAACGGTCCATCAGATGCACACCGACATTGATGCCGGTGACTTCGAGGGCCGCACCCCAGAAGCACTTCTTGGGTTCAAGAGCCATCGTGCTATCGCCTGTCTCCTGATATTCTTCAGCCACCTTCTTCCTGATATGGGTGTTCTGCCAGAGGTCGTTCTGATTGCTCCTGTGACGACGGAGGGTCAGACCGGCTTCGATGATGGGACGACTGCGGTAGCTCGTAGAATGGTGATAGTAGCGCGTGTCGCCCCAACCCACAGAAGCAAAGACGCCCAGTGTCTTGTTGAACTGATAATCGGCATTGAGGCGCGCCTGCAGGGAATAGAGGCGCTTGGGCTTGTCGCTGCCACTTTTCTCGAAGGTCTCGATATGTGCAAAACCAATGTCGCCGCTGACGCTGAACTTGGGCGACAGCTGGAAGTACTGGCCGATGCGATAGTAAACGGCACCGGAGAAGCGGTTGCTCAAACCCATAAAATGCGTACCGAAACCTATGATATTATAGGTACTCTTGTTGCGATAGCGCATGGCCAAATTAAACTTGCTCTGATTGCCACCGAACACCATCCAGTCGATGGTGGTCTTCGGACTGATGTTCACCAGACCGATGCGCGTGGCACCGGGAATCGTGTCTTTGGTATAATTGATGATACCTAACTGCCATCCCTTCCTGATATGACGAGCGGTGTTGAAGACACCAATCTGCGCGCCCCTCAGCGAATCAGCATAGTTGAAAGCTGCTACTTGCCATCCTCCCATTTCTCCGGAAGCTACATTCAGCATACCGCCCAGCTGCACGCCTTTGTGCATAGTCTGGGTCAGGTTTGTGATGGCACTGATTTGCGCACCATTGAAGTTGCCACCCGAAGTGTTGGTGAATGTAGACAACTGCAGCCCCTTGCCACCATCGGCAGCCACCGACGAGATAGCACCTACCTGCACACTCTTCGTCGTGTCCTGAATGCTGACGATTCCTACGGGCGAGCGCTGTGCCATGAGCGTTGTGCTGACACACCCTAAAAGGACTAATAAACTAACCTTTTTCATCTTTTACCGTTTGTTATTTGTTTGCATATTTTTTCCTTAGTCGGAACTGATGGCGATAGACGAGGCAGGCCATACCCAGATAGACAGCAGCCTGAATCCAGAGGATGCGAATTTCGGGCAGAACCTGGCTGACGCTGGCGCCCATCGAATTTACACGGAGGAAGGCACGCACGCCAAAAGTGCTGGGGAAGAGCCACGACACGCCCTGCCAGGCACCAGGGATGCTGGACTGAGGCCATGATACTCCCGTCATGAAGAGCAGGGGCACCGAAACGAAGACCATCAGCAGCATGACGTTCTCACGATAGCGCACCAGACACGAAACGGTCATTCCGAAGAAGATGCAGGCCATGGTATAGGGCAGGAGCATCCAGAAGAGGGTCCACCCAGTGCCCAGTTGTGGGAATGAGAACATGGCAGGCACCGCCATACTGAGATAGGCAGCTGCCAAGGCGCCCATCATGCCATAGCAGAGGGCCTTGCCCCATACGATGCGATAGGCTCCGTTGAAGTGCGGGTCGTCGTCGGGGATGAGTTGTCCGTTTCTATGACGCTCACGAGCCGTTCCTGCAGCCATACCGATGCCCAAGGCCAATGCCTGTTGCAGGATAAGCATGAGTACAGCAGGCAGCACGCACGAGCCATAGCCGCCCGAGGGATTATACATCGCCACATCATCGACAGCCAGGGGCTGCGCTGTGATAGCAGCTTCGCGTTTGGTGTAGGTGGTGCTCTTCTTGAGGTTCAAACCTGCACTCATCCTGCCAGCTTCCACCATCGCCGTCTGATAGACTGCCTTATAGGCCAGCATTATTGCCATGTCGCAATAGACGCTCACATGCGCCTGCTCACCACGATTGACACGGTCAGCGAAGTCGGTAGGTATGAGGTAGATGCCACGCACCAGCTGACGGCTGACGAGCGAACGGGCTTCGTCAAGGTCGGCTGCATGGTATTTGATATGCACATCGGGCGAGGCATCGCAGTCGTTGATGAACTGGCGCGAGAGTGCCGTGTGCGACTGGTCGACTACCACCACCGGAGTCTCGTGCATTGACTCGTTGTTGTAGATCCATGAGTAAAGCAACGGATAGCCCAGGGGCACCACGACAAGGAACATCAGCACGCCTTCGTCCTTGACGACCTGGAGCAGTTCCTTCCGGAATATATAGAGCACGTCGGTGAAGTGCTCGCGTAATTTATGGAATATAGACATAATTCAGCATTGCATTTTTTACTTTACGGAGTACGAACCAAGGCAGCAGCGTGAAGGCTATCAGTGCCACGAAGTGGAACCAAACCTCGATGACGGGAAATCCGTTGAGCACCGTTGCCTGATAGAGCATCCAGTAATGGCGCATAGGGAAGAGCCACGACATAGAGCGCAGGGCTGAGTCCATAGCAGGCACAGGGAATGCCGAGCCACACATGGAGATGCCGAGTACTTGCCACAATGACGAGATGCTCATCGACATGCGCAGCGAGGGCATCAAGCCAAAGGCAAAGATGCCGAAGCCAAGACCAGCCGACACATGCAGCAGCGTGAGACGTACTATACTCCATGTGCCTCCGAGCCTTGGGAAGTGGAGCACTTCAAAGATATAATACTCATAGAGGAATAACACGAGCAGGAACACCAGCGCGTGAACAATATACTTGCCGATGATGGCTACCAAGATATTACCATCGGCCATGGCCAGCCACTCCTTGCCTGTGCCAAACTTCATCTCAGTACCCAGTGCATAGGCAGACAGCAGTGCCATGAAGAGCATCAGGATGCCTGGCACAAAGACCGTTGTCAGACTGTAATTATACGAGCCTTCGGGGTTGGCTATCATGTGGGCATCGACGGTGACAGGCTGCAGGGCTGTCCTTATCTGCTCCTTCGAGGCTCCCTTGGCAGACAGCGTTGACTGTCCGACTGCTGCCGAACCGAGTGAGCCAATGGTCTTCATATCCTTCATCGCCATAGAGCCAGCTGTCATACACGTCATGGTGTAGTAGTAGGATATCTTAGGCTGGCGACCTGCCATCAGCTTGGCTGCAGTACCTTTAGGAATCAGAAGGTAAGCATACACCTTACCCTCCTGCATGGCATTGCGAGCCTCCGTCACGTTGGCAAAGCGATAGACCACACGCGAACTCTGCATGGCATCAAGATTGCGGGTAAGACCACGCGACATGGCACTGTTGTCCTGGTCAACCACGCCCACGGGCAAATCTAATGCCACACCATCGTCGAGCATCGTTGTGAAGAACACCACCAGCAGCGCAGGGAATACCAGCATGCAGAAACCATAGATGCGATTCTTGCGCAGTATGTCGAGTTCACGCAGAGCAATGTTATAGATTTGAGAAATATATTTCATTCACTTTTCACTATGAACTATGAACTATGAACTATGAACTATGAACTATGAACTATGTTCACTTCTTAAGTATCACCGACATACCAGGACGAATGTCGGCAATCTTCTCCGTGGGGCGAGCCTTCACCTCAAAGGTCTTCTGGTCGTACTGACCACTGGCCTTCGTTGCCTTCCAAACGGCAAACGACCCCTTGTCCTTCATCGAGGTCACCTTCATCTTTGTCTCCTTGTCGAGAGCGGGGATGCGAACTGTCAGTTCCGAACCTACCTTGATGTCCTTCAGATGGTCTTCGCGGATGTTGAACGTAGCCCACTGATCGTCCATCACGGCAATGCTCATGATGGGAGTGCCAGTGCCTACCAGTTCACCCACTTTGGGATAGACATCGGTCACCTCGCCAGCCATCTGGGCAATCTGTACGGTTTCACGGATGTAGCTGTTCACCTCCTGCATGGCACCACGGGCCTGTCCCACTGTAGCCGATGCTGCACGTTTCTCTTCAGCACGCGCTCCGTTAACAGCCATCTCATACTGACTCTGGGCAGCCTTCACCTGTGCCTGGGCTGATTTGTACATGGCTTCAGCCTCGTCATATTTCTGAGCGCTGATAACCTCCTCGTCGAAGAGAATCTTCATACGCTTGTACGATTTCTCGGCAATCTCCAGTCCTGCCTTGGCTTGTTCCAGCAGTTGGGCTGCAGCCTGCACCTGTTCCTTGCGGGCACCGTTCTGTGTCATCTGTTCCATTGCCTGGGCGGCATCAGCTGCACTCTGAGCCTGCACCATCTTTGCCTCCACATCGGGAGCCTCGATGATGGCCAGCGTGTCACCAGCCTTCACCATGTCGCCTTCTTTCACTCGGAGTTCCAGAATACGTCCGGGTACCTTACCCGATACACGATACTCTTCAACCTCCATCTCACCCTGTATCACTTCGGGGTCATGACCTAAGGCCAAGAAACCGATCAGGGCTACGATTGCTACAACTCCTGAAAATCCTGCCACAGCCAGCAAGATATTGTTATGCTGTTCTTTTGCTTTGTCTGACATAATATTATTTGCTATTTAATGTTTATTTACTATTTACAATTTTAATATGCTAAGGTGCCGAGAGCCTTTTGCAGTTCCACCTCACTCAGCTTGACACCTATCTCGGCATCAATCTTTTGCGACTGAGCCTGGTTCCATGCCGTCTGGGCCTCCATGACGGTGGTGATGGAGGCTGTGCCCTCCTTGAATGCCAAGTTGGCCATGCGCAGATTCTCGTCAGCATTGGCAACGTTCGACAGTGCCATGGTGAGTTTCTTCTGGGCTTCCTTCACCTTGAAGTTGCTCTGACGTACCTGCAGACTTATTTTCTCACGGGCATCGTCGAGTTCCAGTTTAGCCATAGCCGTCGAATTCTTCGAGGCACGTACCTTATATTTAACATCACCCCAGTTCCATATAGGAACGCGTACCAGTACTGCCACATTCCACACACCACCGAACTTCTTTTCGAAGCCGTTGAAGGTGTTGGGGTTGGTCACGGCATAACCACCCGTCAACATCACCTGTGGCAGATTGCCAGCCTTCAGCATGTTCGTAGTTTGTTTGCTCAGGTCAACCGTGTTCTGCAACACCTTCAGTTCGGGTCTGTTCTGATAGGCAGCATCAGCACTGCCTTGAGAGGCAGCGTATTTGTCGCTATTCACGATGGACGTTTCGCTTCTTTCGTCAGCCAGCGTAATCTGTTCGTCTTCGGGCAGTCCGCACAACTGGCACAACAGCATCTTCGACAACTCCAGTCCGTCAGTTACCTGCGTGAGGGCCATCTCAGCCTCGTTCACCCTGACGCTGACGTTCAGCCCATCGCCCTTGGTAGCTACGCCTTGGTCAATCATCTTTTGCACGTCGGCTTTCAGTTTCTTCACTAAAGCTACGTAACTCTCAGCAAGCGTCTGCTTGTAACGCAGCGATACCACCTGCCAATAGGCCTGATCAATGGTGTATAAGGTGCTCTGACGCCTCATCTCCAGCGAATTAGTGGCCATCTGTTCGTTGATGTCAGCAATCTTGTTGGCTGCTACGATAGCACCACCCATGAATACGGGCTGAGTAACCGTTACTGCTCCAGCAAACATATTGCGGGTGTCAGTGCGGAAACCATCGACGATGCCTCCGCCAACGGTGTTCAGCGCACCACCGAAAGCAGCAATGTCGCCCTGCATCTTGTCTTGTACCCCAGCAGGCAATGCAGACATCAGGGGCGACAATACATCGGTCAGTTTTGACGATACATTGGTGCCCATGTTGCTGAGGGCTGCTTTCTGGTCGTCATTCAGGATAGAAATCTCCCTGCTCATCAGAACGTAGCCACCCATTGCGTTCAATTTAGGCAGATACTGGGTGCGTGCCGACTTGCGCAGGTTGGTGCTTGCCTCCTGTTTCATTTTCGCTACACCCATCTGCTTGTTGTTTCGCAGTGCCATTGCCCTGCAACTGTCGAGTGTCAGCAGTCGTTGGGCATCAGAGACCAGTGGCAACAGCATGAGTAACCCCAGTATCGCCACTCGCGTCATCTTCGTCAAACGATGGAGGCTCGCCATAGAAGGGCAGGTAGTCACCATCGTTATCTTTCTTGACTTGTTCATGTTACACATTATTTATTATTTAATTATTATGATGATTCATTTTTCTATCTTCTCTCTTATGTCCCTTTATGATATTTCTTACGATATTCCATGGGGGTCATGCCCAAGTGTTCCTTGCAGTATTTGCCAAAGAACGAGGGATTGGGAAATTTCAAGTCGTTCGATATTTCCTGCATCGTCATATCCGTGAAGCGCAGACGATACTCGATAGCCTTCATGGTATAGAGCTGTATATAGGTGCTTGGCCTGCGGTTCATCACTTCCTTGATAATGGTTGACAGATATTTGGGCGTGATGTTCAGTAGGTTGGCAAATTCGTCCACCCTGCGGATGCGACCGTCGCTCTCCTCCACTAACTTCATAAAAGCGTCGATAATCCGTTTCTTGTGAAGACTGGTGTTGGGACCCTCCTGCCGAATCTGCTCAGTGGCCTGCTCTGAATTTCGTCGCATGATAGACAGCAATTCCAGCATCATGGTACCTAAGAGTGAACGTACGATATTGGGGGTGAGCATAGATGTCGATGTCTTTATCCTGTTGCGCAGCAACTGGAAATAGGTGTCGCAAAGCGTGAGGTCTTCATCGTTGAGATGGACGACAGGATGCAGTTTGAGGTGCGACATATCTGCCACGCTGATGAGATTGTAGCTTTCGATGTTCCAAAGTTCACTGCGAGTGAACCAAATCTGACGACAGTTAAAATCAGGTGATGTCAGGATGTTGCATACCGTGCTGTGGACCATATAGAGAAACAGGTCGTCCTTTTGTAGCTGCACTGCATGGCCATCGTATTCGAACTGTGCCCTGCCTGCAGTGCAAATGAAGATAATGCCATGGTTTTGCTGACACATGCCACCCGTGGGGATGGCCTTAATATTCTCCATCACGACCAGATCGTCACTATCACCTATTCTATAAGTGTCGTCTCCTCTGCGGGGCTTATAATCCTTTATATCCATGATGCTGATATTTCTATGCTGTTCGTTTTTTCTGTTTCTGGGTGCAAAATTAATGGATAATATTCTATTTTTACTGTCCTATTTGTATATTATTCTGCTCTATCTCTCTGAAAAGCCTCGAAAAGATAGAAATAAATAATAAATGAGGAAATATTGACCATTGCCAATGGGCTTTTAAAGTTCATAGTTCATAGTTCATAGTTCATAGTTAATTTTGTGAATTTTGTGATTTGTGATTTGTGATTTTTGTGATTTGTGATTTGTGATTTGAACAGGGGAAATTGAAACCGACAGAATGGCGTTGAATTGTGTCATTTTGTCGGTTTTCGGTTGGTCGGCATGGTGTTTGTGCGTTCGTTGGTAGAAAAATTTAAATAATAGGAGGATAAAATTATGACATTAGACAAATTCACAATCAAGGCGCAGGAGGCAGTCCAGGAGGCTGTCAATACTGCGCAGCGAAATGGTCAGCAGACCATAGAACCGACTCATCTGTTGGCTGGCGTGATGGCAAAGGCAAAGGATGTGACAAACTTCCTCTTCCAGAAACTTGGCGTCAATGGTCAGCAGATAGAGATGCTTCTGCAACAGGAGTTGCAGCATTTGCCTCGCGTTCAGGGGGGCGAACCTTATCTCTCGAGTGATGCCAATAAGGTGTTGCTGAAAGCACAAGACTATGCCCAGAAGATGGGCGATGAGTTCGTCAGCGTAGAACCCATACTGCTTGCCCTGTTGACAGAGGGTGCGACAGCAGGTCGCATCATGAAGGATGCCGGTATCACGGAGAAAGACCTGCGTGCTGCTATCCAGGAATTACGTCAGGGGCAGAAAGTGCAGTCGCAGTCAGCCGACGACAACTATCAGAGCCTGGAGAAATATGCCAAGAATCTGGTTGACCTTGCCCGTCAGGGAAAGCTCGACCCAGTCATCGGCCGTGATGATGAGATTCGGCGTGTGCTGCAGATACTGTCTCGCCGTACAAAGAACAATCCTATTTTAATAGGTGAACCGGGTACGGGTAAGACGGCTATCGTTGAAGGACTGGCTCAGCGTATTGTCCGAGGTGACGTACCGGAGAACCTGAAGGACAAACAGCTTTATTCGCTGGATATGGGTGCGCTGGTAGCTGGAGCGAAGTATAAGGGCGAGTTTGAAGAGCGACTGAAGAGTGTCATCAACGAGGTGACCAAGAGTGAAGGACGTATCATTCTTTTCATTGATGAGATTCATACGCTGGTCGGTGCCGGTGGTGGCGAAGGTGCCATGGATGCCGCCAATATTCTGAAACCTGCCCTTGCTCGTGGCGAACTGCGCTCTATTGGTGCTACTACGCTGAACGAGTATCAGAAGTATTTCGAGAAGGATAAAGCTCTTGAGCGCCGATTCCAGACGGTGATGGTGGATGAACCTGACGAACTGTCGGCAATTTCCATTCTGCGTGGACTGAAGGAGCGTTACGAGAATCACCATAAAGTGCGTATTCAGGATGATGCTTGTATTGCCGCAGTGCAACTTTCAGAACGCTATATCTCTGAGCGATTCCTGCCTGATAAGGCTATCGACCTGATGGATGAGGCTGCTGCCAAACTGCGTATGGAGCGTGACTCCGTGCCAGAGGAACTGGATGAGATTACACGTCGATTGGCTCAGTTGGAAATAGAACGCGAAGCCATCAAGCGTGAGGGCGATGAGCCCAAGATAGCTCAGCTCGACAAGGATATAGCCGAACTGCGAGAACAAGAGCAGCAATATCGTGCCAAGTGGGAAGGTGAACGCCAACTGGTGAACAAGATTCAGCAGGACAAGCAGGAGATGGAAAATCTGAAATATGAAGCTGAGCGTGCTGAACGCGAAGGTGATTACGGTAAGGTAGCAGAGATTCGCTATTCGAAGCTCAAGGCGCTTGAAGATGATATCAAGAGCATACAGGCTCAGTTGGCTTCAGCACAGGACGGCAATGCGATGGTGCGTGAGGAAGTGACAGCCGACGATATAGCCGAGGTGGTAAGTCGTTGGACGGGTATCCCGGTCACACGTATGATGCAGAGCGAGCGCGAGAAGTTGCTCCATCTGGAAGAAGAACTCCATAAGCGCGTTATCGGTCAGGATGAGGCTATCGTTGCCGTATCGGATGCCGTTCGCCGGAGCCGTGCAGGGTTGCAAGACCCCAAACGACCTATCGCCTCGTTTATCTTCCTCGGTACTACGGGTGTCGGTAAGACGGAATTGGCAAAGGCGCTGGCAGAATACCTGTTTAATGACGAGACCATGATGACGCGTATCGATATGTCGGAATATCAGGAGAAGCATACCGTTTCCCGTCTGATCGGTGCACCTCCGGGCTATGTTGGTTATGATGAGGGTGGACAGTTGACGGAGGCTGTGCGTCGCAAGCCCTACAGTGTTGTACTTTTCGACGAAATCGAAAAGGCACACCCAGACGTGTTCAACATCCTGCTGCAGGTGCTGGACGATGGGCGACTGACGGACAATAAGGGCAGGACTGCCAACTTCAAGAACACGATTATCATCATGACGTCGAATGCCACGCGTGAACAGCTTCGCATGACGATGCGCCCTGAGTTCTTGAACCGTATTGATGAGATTATCACCTTCCAGCAGCTGACGCAGGAGCAGATAGCCGATGTGGTGCGTCTGCAGATGCGACGACTGACGGACATGCTGGAGCCTCAGGGCATCAAGCTCGACATTACTGATGCTGCTGTCAACTATCTGGCTCAGGAGGGATATGATCCCGACTTCGGAGCACGACCAGTGAAACGAGCCATCCAGCATTTGGTCCTCAACGACTTGTCGCGTAAAATATTGGCTGACGAGGTGGATCGCTCAAAGCCCATCGTCATCGACGAATTCGGCGAAGGACTGGTATTCAGGAATTAACAACAGTTGTTAGAGCGCTTCCTGGTCGGTTGTTTGTTCTGTGGTGTCGTCAGAATTGTCCTTCATGACTGTTTGCGACACATGAAGAATGGTATGATTGCCTTGCGAATCCTTTAGCGTTATCTGAGCAGTACGCTCGGTAGCTGAAGGGTTCGCTTTTGCTGTGACAATGATATCCCTTGACGTTTCGCTTTTCCACTCAATCTCCAACCAGTCATCCAGTCCTTCAGTAGATACGACAGGTGGCGTAAAATTCTCCAAGGTGAGGGCATGCTGTCCGCCTTGTCCTGCAAAATCCAACGTTTTCTCAAAGAACAATGGTGCCTTCTGGGTGATATTGAGAAGGAAGATATGTCCGTTCTCTGCCTTCAGTGACACTTGGTGGGTACGTTCTGCCTCTTCGTCATTTTCGTCCACCATCACGATGACGACCACTTCGTTGTTGGTGTTCGTCTCTAATTCTATCAACGCCCAGGAGGGTTGTGTGGATTGAATGGTTATCTCGTCAATGGAGTTGGCAAAATCCTTCAGGGTGTATTCCTTCAGTTCGCCCAAAGCCGTGACAGACATGTTTACTTCGTAGGTATTTGACTTGTCGTCAGACTTGCTGCATGAAACCCACAGACAACAGGTGAGCAGCAGGAGATATGTATATAGTTGCTTCATCGTATCACTATTTTTCTACCGTTAAGAATAAAGATACCCTTCTTGGGATAGGCTACACGATGACCGCTGAGGTCATAATAGACGTCAGTGCCGATGCCCAGTTTGTCGTTTCCTATCTCACGAAGTGAGGTCAACTCGCTGGCGTTAATCATCGACAGTTGGGAAGCCGCATTGGTCATGGGCAGGGCGAGCCATGCCTTATGGGCCTCGATGTGGAATGCACCTCCGTTCTCAGCGCCCCAATACCAGCTGTAAATACTTTGGTAGTCGGAGGCGGAATGTCCTAATGCCAGTTTATAGAACAGATAGTCAGCTCCGTAGATATCCGTTGTACAGTCATTGTCAGAACCTCTGAGCAGGTTAGGACCGTCGTAAGGCTGTGTCTTGGTGACTTCTGTCAATGAAATGGAAGCAGGCAACGAAGCGTCTTCTTTCGTCAGAATCATGGGGGTGTTGGATGGGGTGATACCGTCGCGCAGAGTCTGATCGACAATCTTCTCGCAAACCAGTTTTCCGTCATCTGTCATATTGGTCACGACACTGGCAGTGATTCCCTGTGGCAGTTTGAAGCTCCTCGTCTCATGGAAGAACGTCACCTTGTTCAGCAGCTCTGGGAATTTGATGTAATTGTCGCCAAAGACAAACGAGGCCAGCCCATCGGTGACAGCCATATCTGTCAGCGACTTGTTCATCAGGAACTCGCCCTGGCTGTTCTTATGATTGAGAGTCGAGGCAGGCGATGACGTATTAGTCAATTCGTTGTTGCTAAGATAGGGGTACGCCCAACCGCTGGACGCAGAGGTACTGGCGTTTGCGTTGGCAGGGATGATGGTGTATGCATTTGATTCTTTGTAT